>Ga0126342_10022368_pt1 | contig 10445 bp, 10 predicted proteins | sample Cyp1metagenome_FD_92528 | JGI IMG/M metagenome (GOLD analysis project Ga0126342, IMG submission 92528) | Coral microbial communities from Lord Howe Island, Old Settlement Bay, Australia - Cyphastrea 1 metagenome | ecosystem: Host-associated > Invertebrates > Cnidaria > Coral ...
AGATAGATAGATAGATAGATAGATAGATGGATAGATAGATAGATAAATAGATAGATAGATAGATAGATAAATAGATAGATAGATAGATAGATGGACATAAATATATATATATATATATAGATATATATATATAGATATATATATAGATATTTATATATATATATATTGATATATTTATTGGCGTAGAAGCCATGATCTCCCGTAGGTTTCCCAAACATCCAGCATAAACGACCCAGCCATCGCATCGCCTTCGCCATCCTTCGCCCCAGCCATGGCTTTGGATGTGCTGTCCGCTGGCCTAGGAGCTGCCATCACAGAAGCTTGGGGAAATATGCTGCCTGGGAGCAGCATGGAACACCCCATATAGTTGTGCTTAATATCTTAGCATATCCCAGATTCTGGGTTCAACATGGTTTAACCGTTTATATATTTTATATGTTGTTTTTTAAACATCAGACGGATCCCCATCAAGGATGTGAAATGTGACAGGTGTTTAAAAAGTCGTTTGCCTTTTGTGGCTTCCAGTGGCGTGGCTTCCGTCAAGGACAGTATCTTCAATCCCTTGGCAATGATTACCGTCAGATTGCAGGTGACCTGGGTTGGGTTGCCCCTGCTACAAGCCACCCAGGTGTAGCTGGTGTTTTTATGGGCTCTGACTTGTGGATGCTGCCAGGTTGAAAACGTGACAATGGATGGATAGCTGTGCAGATCTAGAGATTTCTCGGTTTTCTTCTGATTTTCATCATTGAGTGGATTTACCATGATTTATCACACATTATCACACTTTATCAACAGAAACTGACCAAATTCGGAACCAGCAATCCACCAGTCCCTGTTTGGTCTTGGGTCATGATTCAGCAGAACACCGAGGTCAGCCGTGGATTCCCCCCCTGTATGACCTTGGAGTTCCATGTGGGCCCCTGGGAATGATTATTCACACGGCTGGAAAAAAAAAACTGCCCATTTATAGATGAATTGTATCATGAAAATGATAGTTTGTATCAATTTCATGAATATATGGAAAATCTACTATCCATGGAAAATGTATTAGAATGAAAACTTCCATTGAAAATGGGTTTTCCATATTTCCCAAATGTTCCGAGCTGATGTTCCGAGCTGATGTTCCAAGCCTTGAGTGCGGCCGGCGGATCCAGCTGGAAGACAAATATCTAGGTCTAGGTTGATTGTGGTTTATGGTGACATACCCCAGGGTAAACTAATATAGATGAGGAAAACCCATGCTTCCCCAAGAAAATAGTCCAGTTGATGTTCCACATCTATATTTCAGTTTGCTCTCGGGTAACTATAGCCAACAGGGTTTAGAACCCAATGAACTTAATTGGGGGGCACAACCTATCAACAGGGACCAACAAGGCATTTTGGACATGACTCAATCCCATGTCTCATTGTGTCATGCCCATATTCTGCTTGCTGGAAGCATCAGATCCCAGCTTGATCTTGGGTATTTGTTCATTTTTGGGTCGTACTTAATTGGAAGGAAGGAAAATAGTTGTGTCCTCTTGCCCCGAGTGTGTTCATGTTGAATCCCAATTATTGATTGTTAAGATAGCGTCATTATCCATTACCAAGCATTTTCAATCTTTGTACAACCATGATTGGCCATGGTTTTTTCCCCCCATGATACCCCCCATCTCTTTCCTGCGCTGTGTAGCAGGTCGACAAGGAACGGAGCATGTACCGCAGCTTCGGGCAATGTGCCTAGGGAATCCAAGCGTTTCCGATTTTTTTTTGGGGGGGTATGTAGCCATCAAACATATGGAGACTAACGAAATTTGGGGATGTAATTATGAAGCAACAGCTTCATGATTGTGGTTTAACCAATAAATAATGGGTAATGACTGAATTCACGGGCACTTTTAGTACTTCAATATTTTGCGGTAAATGGGTATCTTCATATATGGGTATATCAATTAATCACCAATCCAGGAAGATTAGGATATGACCAGCCAAAGATGTTTAGGGAAAACTCACTGAATGAATGATGATTTGTTGGGAATTCATCGACCATTTTGTTTCGATTGAACTAACAACGTAACTGGGGATATGGCTCATAGAGCCTGAGGAAATGGACATCAATGGTAAGTTTAATATATGTTACCCTCTGGTTATTTAACATAGCAATGGACAATGGCCCATTTATAGATGGTTTACCTATAAAAAATGGTGATTTTCCATGGCGAACTGTTAGTCATAACCAGAGGGTAATACAGTAAAATAAGGATCAGCCATGAGATTTTAGGGGTGCCCCATGTTTGGACAACCATAGAACTGCTTCAAGCGAACCCCCCAAAAGGTGACACGAATCGCTGCACCGAATCGTCGACCCGCTATCCGTTGTGCTATCCGTTGTGGTGCAGCTGTGGGGGAACAGCAGCCATGGAAGAGACATCATGTGTTTATCGAAAACATGGTTTATCTATGTTTATCTTATGATTGGTTGGTATTACGTGTCCATTATTCTAGCTGTTTTAACTTGGAATTTATACTTAAGATAGATCTTGATAGTCATTTATAGATGCTCCCTGGCGGTGTTGGTTGAAGTCATCTTCCCCAACAAATCTGCATGATCTCAGCAGGTACCCCCATTACATCCCAAATATTTCGCCACCATATCCGGAGCATAATATTTCCACCGCAACTGTCCACCACTTATATCCCCATCGTACATGTCCTCATGAAGACCTTCAATTTGCTCACATGTGTCCTCATAGAAACCTCTGTGTGTGTGTTTCCCACGTCTTTCACCATCATTTTTCCATGTTCCCCGTGAAAACTATGGAAAAACCCACCGAATTCTTCCACCGAATTCTTCCACCCCAGGTCCCTTCCCAGGTCTCGCGCGCATCATCTCCGAAGAAGGCCTGCTTCGTCTCTGGACGCCGGGGCTCGTGGCCACCTGGCTGCGGGCGCTGACGCAGACAGGGCTGCGGGTGGGGCTATACCCCAGGCGCGGGTTGTGGTTGGGATGGTGGGGGTGGGTGGGGTGGGTGGGGTGGGGGGTTTGGGAGTTAGCTCCATTTTTTGGGATGAAGATGGTTCGCGATGGTTCCGTTTCACATGATTCTTGCTTCTTTCGGCTACTGTATATCTGAAGTTATGCCAAAAAACTTGCAGATTGTTAGCTTCAACGCACCTGTGACATGCTCAATTTTCAGCGGCACTGGTCAAATTATAAAATGGACGTTTTGTTTGCTAGCACATGTTAGGTAGGCAAACCCTTACAACGCGGGCCCCCCACCTACTGTAGAAGTTGGTTTATAAACCCGATTAGCTAGAGTTACAAGTATCATAAACCAATAGTTACAAGTATCATAAACCAGAATGTGGTTAAAACATGTTAAAACAATAAGAAACAATCCCCCAATCATCACCATAGATAAGTGGTATGTTTACCATTCCCAGTCATGGGTTGTTTATGGCATTGGTTTTACCAACATGAGTGAAATTGGAGTTATTTGCACCAACTTAGCCAACATAAATTAGCTGTACATCCCAGGCCCATTAATTAAACCACCATTTCCCCATGGTTTTCCTATGGTTTCGATCTTGGGGGCACCAGGCGTCGTGCTGACCAGGATCAAAGGCCTCTACGGCAGGGATGGCCTGCTGACCAAGATCGCTTCGGGCGCCACGACCGGCGCCCTGGGAGCCTTTTTGGCAAACCCCGTGACGCCTGGGACCTGCGATTCCTTGGGGCCAGTTTTAATGGGTAATCCACCATATTTCATGGTAAAAACCATGGTTTTCGGTTGAGATTTTCCCTGAATCCAATTATTCAATGGTAATTCAACAGTTATGGCCATGGCTATTAGTTATAACTGGTTATAATTGGTATTAATGGCCATTTAATTAGTTATTTACATGGTATTTAATGGTTTTATCTGCAGTTATCTGTTTTAACTGGTTATTTCTATGGGATTATACATTCTATAAATGGAGTTTTGTTAGTACTTAAAAGTGGTATCCAATTTGGGGGTGATCATTTTCATCACCATTTGGAATAAGAATGGAATGATCAAATGCTCGAAACTTGAAGTCCACTTGATCATCTCTTTGGCCAGTGCGGAAAGGCTGTGGGAATCTGATCTGGAAATGTGGGAAATCCACCTTTTTTGAGGGAAACCAGGGCTGAGATTCTTCCACTTCGAGGTCTCAGCTGGCTGAGAGATGGAGAAACCCAAAACATTGATCTATAGGCACATGGCTGATCTATATTGATCTTTAGGGCCCCCCGAAAAAAAAGACACATGGCCGTTTAATCCAACATCCATCAACAAGTTTGTAACAATTTTGATTTCATCAAACAAAATGGGATTTATCATTGATTTGTACTAGGTCCTAGGTTAGTCTATAGCTAGGCCAAGCAAGCTTTATGGCGGATTTGAATCTACACATAGGTCAAAAGAGGCCAATTAGAAACTGGTGCGCCCGAAGCTGTAGCCATCATGGTGCAGTCCAGACCCTTGGATACAACTCAGCTGCTCTTCACATTGCTCCACCGAAAAAATGTGATGCCACTGATCCGGCACGGGGGTCGCATTTGCCCCTAAACCATCTGGGGTCGCATTTGCCCCTAACTGAAGTGGGGGTAGGGGCGAATGTGACCCCTGCTTTTGTGTGGCAGGCGCAATAGTTTCAGAGCCTCAAAAGGATCCTTTCCACCTCAGAGAGTCATTTTCACGTGTTATGTTGGAAGCGCAACGTCGAAAACGCTGTGGATGCTACGTTCCAACAGCCAGTTCAAGCAACTTCCAGCACGCTATGGATGCTAGGGTGTAACAGTCATTTCAATCAACTTCCCGGATGCTCTGGATGCTACGGTGTAACATGCATTTAAATCAAGTTCAAAGACGCTTTGGATGCCAGGTTGTAACAGTCATTTCTACCAACTTCCAGGATGCTCTGGATGCTATGGTGTAACATGTTTTTTGGGTTAGGGGCGAATGTGACCCCCGTCCCCACTGATCCTGTCATCCTCCACAAAACCGACATGGCTGACTGACAAATTTCTTTGTTCCGGAGGAAAATTGTCGATAGTGTATGACGTTTCGGTTTTCCGATACGCCAGGTCAGATCAGCGTAAGGTCCCTCCTATCTTTATCAAATTTCAGATCTACATATGATGCTTTGGATGCGACTTTTTCTGATTCAATGCTCATTTACCAAAACTATCCAGAACTGCTACGCAACTGCTACGCTGCTACTCCTTGACCGACCCCTGGATGACTTCACCTTCCCAGGATTTGGTGCGGGTGCGCCTGCAGAGTGAAGCAGGTCGCTTGGGTTCAGATGGGATCTATGCGACTGGCTTGAGGAGCAAAATGGGCGGCTGGGAGCGATGAGGGAATTCAACGGTGATGAATTTCACCAACAGAGATGGCCATTGATCCAATTGCTCCAATGTAAAGATGGCAGTGGAATAACAAAATCATGAGGTGGATTTAAGCCGCAAAAATAAACATTGAGTGTCCCATAGAATGAGACCATACTGTAGCGACGGAACGGGTACTTTACGTCCTCATGATTCCTCATGAGTTGGATGGGCTCGATTGGCGGATGAGGTGGGTTTGGACGTTGTACGGACTGAGAATTCTGAGCTATATTTTGGGTATACGGTATATTACCTTACATTTGTCATTTTTTTCGGCCGTGATGTTAACTTTATTGATTGTTATTTGGGTGGTGTAATTGATGTTCATGTATGTCTGATTGTTTGGGTACCGGATGGCCCAAGTTACACCTTAACTGAAACCCTGGCCCAAGTTACGCGACGGCTGCAAGCAGGACAGGCCAAAAGCCGCGACATGCACATACCTTCAGGGCATTTCTGGATATCTTCCAGCAGGTCACACGGCAGCATGTGTCCTCTCATCACAATCATGATGAATTAAATTATGATGTGATGTGATGTGATGTGATATGGATTATTATGCGTTTGTTTTTCGTGATATCACCGCCCCCACTACCCAGAGAAATTTGGAAGCATGTTCGACTCAATTTCGCAAACTAAGACCTACACAATGCCCATCCACCCAAACATGATCAACAGCCGGAGAAACTGTTAAGTTGACCTGGTCCCTGATCCCGCCACAAGTTATTCAAATGGGGGTCATCGGAAGTAGCAACAATTCTTGGTAGCCCTGTGTCTTCAAAGGCTCAAGCACTAGCTGGCCTTCTGAGCCTTTCATGTGTTGTGTTCATAACACTTTGAGCAGCACGCCGTCATTCCAATCATGCAGGCAAGTAGTTTGCGAGGCCGGTGGATGCGGCTGCTTTGCTTTTGTGCAACTTTATGGCTTCCTGGGCAGATTGGATCCGACTTCAGTGTGCCAAAACAGAAATATAGTTCGAACTCAAGTTCAACAGGATCAAAAAGAAGTGGGCAAACTCCTTTGAGCATCGCACGTGAGAAATCCGGTCAAGCATTTCGCAGCAAAGTCGCTGACAATTACTTTTACAAACTGAGCAGGCAGGAAGGCATGCTTCTCAGAGACATATCAGGTGCAAGCGAAAGAAGAGACTGGGGCTCCGTTCAATCCGTGCTTGGGAGCTATAACGGCACAGCGGAGCCCATTTATGCCGCTGGAATCCATGCAGCACTGAGATGTGGCAAATATCAGGAGGGTGCATTGTTTTATGACCATTGCAAAGAACGCCTTAAGATCACTCACATGCCTGTCTTCGTTGCAGCTCTTAAAATATTTGGAAAATGTCGGGAGCCGGAGCGAGTGCGCGAAGTGTGGCATGACGCTTTGGGTGCAGGTGACCTTGACCAAAATTTGGCACTGGCTCGCATGTCTGCCGCTGCGGATGAAGGCGACGTGACCACAAGTGCTGAAGTGATGGACAGAATGATTGAGAGCAATGTTTCTCTGAATGTTGTTCATGTGACTTGTGCCATAAGATCCTGCTGGGGCCGAGGGAAAGCACAGCACAGGGCGGCAAAATATTTCTTTGACTTGATGCCAGAACTTGGGATTCAACCAAATGTGATAACTTTCTCGAGTTTGATGCGGACGTACACTACTGCCTCTTTAAAAGATATACTGGCAGCCTATGAGGAGATGAAACGGCTACGTGTAGAGCCAAACAACGTCTTCGCGGAAACCTACCTGATCGCAGTGTTTCAGGGTATTCAGGTGCCGCGAAGTCCGGGTCAGATTGCAGAAGTTCTTCGCGACATGGAGGTGGATCGGTTGAGGGCCGCACGAGATGCGTTGAAGGACTTTGAAGAAGCGCGAGTAAGACTTGGCTTCATGTCTATCAAGATCTCAAAGGCATTGAAACTCCTCTCCTTCTAGCCTTGGCTGGCAGTTCTGTGACCACGACTGGGTGCTCTTAGGTGTGAGGCAGTGGTGACCATCCAGCAGTCATTGTTCAAACAGGAAGCGGCGCCTACAGGAATGGAACGGTGATCCCAAAAAGCAGTAGGCTACAATCCAATGTAGAGTCAATTGCAATTATAAGTAATTACGTGTGTTTTAAACAGGCATTTGAGCAGATGTCAGTTAGTAGATTTTTCAGCTGGGTTTTCTTGTTTGTTTCATCGGCAGCTTTAAGTTTGTTTTTGCAGGTTGATATTAGACATGAAGATGTTACGTCACGGTCCGATCAGACTGGATGTGCTTCATTCTGGTGCCTACATCAGGTGGCTGCCTAAAGAACACTGCAACCATGCAAAGATTTTGTTGATATAATATAATTATATTATATAATTATATTTATATGATGATATATGATGATGTATGATGTCCATGTTGATTGATACATGTTGATACATGTTGATATATGTTGATATATGTTGATATATGTTGATATATGTTGATATATGGTAATCATTAGAGATACTTCTGACCCAGTGTTTGTTTGACATGCATTTCGCATTTCGTGGATTGATCCTTGGCTTAATCTTGACGCTTCGACAAAGTTTTCTGAGTTGAACTGCTTGGTGTCTCGAAGACTTCTTGAGCCCTGAGTAGGTCAGATGCTGTGGGACCACATGATATCTTAATGGGATTAGAAACCAACTATTGGACAATCTGATCGAATGATATTAAGTCGGATATCCAACCATCAGCACCTTTGGTGCACATGGTTGGTATTTGGCATACTGTAACCCCTTATTAGATACCGCATGTTAAGACCTAGAGCATTGGATCATATTGGATCTATTTGTTTCGGGTCCCCGCGCAATGGCACTGACTGAGGCAGGCATGAGAGGCCTCTGGTGCGGCGCGCCTGCCAACGTGGCGCGAGCCGCGCTGCTGTCGGCGGGACAGCTGGCCACCTATGATCAAACTAAGCAGGCCATGGTCACGGCACAGGGTCTGCTTGGAGGATCATCCCAAAGATTTTCGAGGTTGTATTTTTGTGAGACTTTGCCGAGCAAGGTCCCACCCCCAAAGATATCCAATAATATTTGAAAAAATAGGGCGCAACTTCGAGATTTACGAAAATAGTGACACCGTTAAAAAAACCGTGAAAAGGTCATGAAAAACGAGTGAAAACTCCGTGAAAAGGCCGTGAAAAACCCTCAAAATCAAGTTTTGCGATTTTGTGACCAATTTTTCTCATGAGTGCTCCCGCTCTATGTGGCTGCTGCTGATCTTACGGTGCGGAAATTTTGATTTTTTTCAAGGTATGAACTTTTTGAGGCCTTTAGTCATTTAGATCCTTTACTCTAACGGACGCGTTAAACTCGTCCTTTGGACTGACTGGGAATGTTAAACTGATAAACCAGTTGATTTAGGCGTGGCGTATACCTTTTTCATAAACCAACTTGTAATTCTGGGCACGGCATTGCGGAGTGGCCATGCACTACATTCCCTCGAAGAATAACTTGACTCGGTTTGGGTCTGCTCTGGAGTCACGTGGTTGAGATTGTTGTTTGCTATAGGGCAGAAGCTTGACGAAACAACCAAGCATGTCGTTGAAACCTTAGGGTATCAAGCAAAGGATGGTATTGCCGATGGGTTGATGGTTTAAGTGTTGTTTGCAAACATCAAACGGTTCATGTATGATTGTATGATCATATGTGCAGGTTTCATACAGGACCTTCAACTGTGTCCACCTAGTTGCGGTATGCCCCTAGAGCCACTTTAGTTCATGCGGTCATGCTTTCATATTCCTGCAGCCTGCAGTAATTGATTATCCTGAAGTCGTTTAATCACAAGCAAGGGCATGGTCCGCATATCAAACCTGGCGCACATTTTTTTGTAAACATTGGTGGCTAGTCGGCCATACTTCTTGTTGGCCATAGATCAAGCCGATCAAGCCAAAAGTAATTTGCTTGTGGAATATTACATATAGGTTCAGGTTCATAACCCCCCAGTGTTGGTGGTTCTAAACTTAGTTCTCTACAAGCTACAAAGTGGCACCCCCCTGTCAATATTTCTGCCATAAACCATGGCAAATTCTTAGTTCTAAACCAACTTAGCGTTGAAGGGCATCACTGTGTGGTTCCCATCCTATTTTCCCAGCGACAGTTTCCAAAATATCATAAAATTTCTTGAGTGACACTAATCACTAATACAATGTGAGGCACCCAGTTGCAACATCCATTAACTAGTTTGCTAGATCCCCCAGAAACTCATGGTTAACCAGCTTATTTGCGTCAACTTAGATATCCTAAGTGCCAATACACGCTGAGGCCCCCAAACGATAGCCCAATTCACGTGTAACTTGGTTGAACTATGGTATATGGATGTATATGGGGGATATAACTAGACATAGCTATAGATGCTAAATGGAAGTTTCCTAGAATGGGGGTACCCCCAAGACATCCAAAATTAGATCAGTTTAGTTTTGACACATGGATTGGGGATCCCCATTTATGGACCCCCCTCAAATAGTTCATACAGTTAATTATTGCCCTCTACCAGTTATATGTACTGAAATAACCCTGTTTATAGAATGTTTTTTATCCCATAGAAATAACCAGTTATTATAACTGTAGGGGTTTATAAACCAATCAACATCACCGGGGATTTTATTCCCAGGTGGCTTTGGTGCATGGCTGGTCCGAGGGTCCACGGCTGCACCTGGCGTCCTCCTGCTTCTCCGGCTTCGTGGCTCAGGCGTGATTGGAGAAATCCGATGGAAGATTTGTTTTTTTTGGGAATATAAATGGGATATATAATTTTAACATGATATTAGAATTAATGGATTATCAATGCAAGACTCATGGGATATGATTGACTGTTGATGGATTGATTGTTAATGAAATGGAATGGGATTATGACTTAACATTCGTGGATTTGCTAAGTTGATGATCTGGTTTATTTTCCCCATGGAAAATCCACATACCAGTAGTACCGCACAAGGCGGTGGCGGAAGTTTCAAAAATAGGAAACCTATAGGAGAGGTTGGTTGTTGTGAATCACGGATGGCAGAGCGAAGCCACTGATGGACCGAAAGGTGCTTGA
>Ga0126342_10022369_pt1 | contig 10445 bp, 15 predicted proteins | sample Cyp1metagenome_FD_92528 | JGI IMG/M metagenome (GOLD analysis project Ga0126342, IMG submission 92528) | Coral microbial communities from Lord Howe Island, Old Settlement Bay, Australia - Cyphastrea 1 metagenome | ecosystem: Host-associated > Invertebrates > Cnidaria > Coral ...
ATCTATCTATCTGTCTATCTATCTGTCTATCTATCTATCTATCTAGTATGTATGTCTGTCCGTCTGTTTGTCTGTCTATCTATCTATCTGTCTGTCTATCTATCTATCTGTCTATCTGTCTATCTATCTATCTATCTGTCTATCTATCTATCTATCTATCTATCTGTCTGTCTATCTATCTATCTATCTATCTATCTGTCTGTCTGTCTATCTATCTATCTATCTATCTGTCTATCTATCCATCTATCTATCTATCTGTCTATCTATCTATCTATCTATCTATCTATCTAGTATGTATGTCTGTCCGTCTGTTTGTCTGTCTATCTTTCTATCTATCTGTCTATCTATCTATCTATCTATCTGTCTATCTATCTATCTATCTATCTATCTGTCTATCTATCTATCTATCTATCTATCTGTCTGTCTATCTATCTATCTATCTATCTGTCTATCTATCTATCTGTCTATCTATCTATCTATCTATCTGTCTATCTATCTATCTATCTATCTGTCTATCTGTCTATCTATCTATCTATCTATCTGTCTGTCTATCTATCTATCTATCTATCTGTCTGTCTGTCTGTCTGTCTATCTATCTATCTATCTATCTATCTATCCATCTATCTATCTATCTATCTAGTATGTATGTCTGTCCGTCTGTTTGTCTGTCTGTATGTATGTATGGATGTATCCTACCTTCATGGCCAGGTTTGTGCGTCGTTTCGCTCGTTGGCCACGAGGTTCAAACCGAACACAAACAAACACATGAACGATTCGGACATATTCGGACGATTCGAACACAGAATAACCAAATTAAAATCTGCTGCAAAATGCCGCAAGTGCTTTGTAGCTTGGCCTTCGAGGAAGTGACTTGCAGCAAACATTAGAGATTGGTTCCTATGTCGCGTCAAATGCGGTCAGCTGCGGATGAATGCGGCAAAGGCGCTAACTGACATAACCCGGGGCACGATTCCAAAGCCCTGTAGCATGCGCATTCGGCAAATGCCATCAGCCTCGGTTGCCCTGCGGACGCTCTGGATGTCTGAATACTCCAGCAGCAGAATCCCCACAGACTTCCCCTTGCTGTCACAAAGGGTGCGCAGGTTTCGCACCTGGTGGCAGGATGTGGCAGGGCATGACAGGACGGACAGAGACAACAACAAATTCCGAGTTTCATCACACCCAGCATCATCTCGCAGCCCTAAGGGACCCTATACTATATGCCAGGGACCCTATACTAATGCCATTATTTATCTATCTTTGATGTTTTTCTTCATTCTGCCATTCCACACCCCATCCAAGCAGTCTCATCTGCCTGCCCAAACTGGCTGGCGTGTTTTCGCAGCTCTGCATCTGTGAGCCAGCCAGGTACCCCCGCCAGCAACAAGAAGCCTTCGTGTGGTCGCTGGGCACAGGGCACCACCGGCACTGGTGTAGTCCAGTGGCTTCCTGCCATGGAGGAAACCGCCATCTGCCATTGAAATGGGTTTACGGTATGTCTAATTGTAGGCAAATCCAAGGATAATCCAAGAGTTAGAAAACCCAAAACCAAGAGATTGCTTCTCAAGTTTGGAGGATCGGAGAATTGGCAACTTTTGGAAACTGAAACCAATCAAATTGCCGTGCAAATTTACTGCATGAAGTCCGCCGTCAAACAGCATGCAAATAGCAGTTAGTGGTTCCCCACTGCTTCCTCTACCAATGGCTTGCACCATACCTGCCAACTCCCCGGAGACTTATAAACATCAAATCCAAACCATCATCACAATATCTCATAATCATCCCAACAACACCCCCCCCCACAAAAAAGCAATCAACAAAGACTCATCCAAAAGAAGTTCTTTCTCCCAACTAACACGAACGGCCGTGGACGTTTCACCTGGTACCGCGTTGGCTGGTCCGCCCGGGGGAGCTCGCGCAGCTGTCTGCGAGGCCAAGACTTCGCCCAGGTGTACGGAACCATCGTCGTCACTATCCTGGCGCCAGCAAGGACCCAAGGAGCTGAAAAAAATGTCCAACTGGTAGGATGTCGAAGAGTGAGCAAGTCAAATTTCACATCATCCATGCATTTCCGTCAGCTGCTCCTCCACTTCTTCGGACACGGGGCTTCCAGGTGCTGGCACAGGATGAGGAGCAGCCTGCAAAGTCTGCAAACAGCTAGTCTATACGTATAGTATATTCATTCATCTTCATCCATCATGGAACAGTAATGGAACCAGAGCAGAACGTGCCCCAAAGCTTCACCACCCAACAGCCACCAATTTGGTGCCGCACCTCCTCTGCCAAGACTTTCTGCAAGGCTGCCTCCTGCTGTTGCGTCTGCAGTGGAGCCGCATCCAGTTGTACATCATCCTCCACTTCGTGCACCTGGTGAGCCTTGGAGTCATCCTTCACTTTCGGATCCTTCGGGGGGCGGCTGGGATTTTCAGCCTTCCACACCAAATTCCTAGCGCGCGGCCGGCGGAAGGGCTTCCCTGGCGAGCCAGCTGCTAGGCCTTGAGCGGAGGTGCGGGGGAGATCGGAGCACAGGTCACCATAGATGTCCAGACCATCGGGCATGGAGGCAGCACTGGCATTCAACACTTGGAGCTCATCTGGATCCTTGGAAGCGACCTGGGTTGCCTCGGTCTCAGTTTCAACTGGAATCTTCCCCAGATTTCTTCCACGACACCGTTCCACAGGAATGAATTCTGAGTAATCCTGTCCTGGCAAGCTGCTGCTGGCGGCATCTTTGTCATCTGAGCCCTCCGTTGAGCCCCCAGTGGTCGGAGCGCCTTGGGACCCACTACCAGAAGTTGCTGCAGGAGACTCCGCAGTTGGCTTCTCTGGACTCTTCGCTGTAGATGTTGAACCGGCAGATGGGACAGCGGAGGGTGCAGGTGCCGTGAAGGAACTGGTGTTTAACACCTGCAATTCTTCAAGTGACTCGAGGTCGATCACCTCTACCTTCTGACTGGTGCTATTCGTATCACAGGGGCCATTACCACTGGCACTGGTACCGCTGGCCCCGCTAGCACAACTGGTGCCACTACCAGGCTCCGACTTTTCTAGCGCCTTGCTCACCCCATCTGTTGGGGGTTTCCACACCAAGTTCCTGGCGCGGAAGGCCTTGCGTGGCGCTGGTGCTTCGCTGCGCGGCGCCGGGGCAGCTGAGGCAGGTGCGGAGGCAACCGCTGGGGTAGGAGGAAGGTCCGCGCACAAGTCACCATAGATGTCAGGTTCCGCCATGCAACGACTAAGGCATGGGCCAGGGCTGAGGTGGTCACATGACCACCTGACCAAATGACGTGTTCTCACAATGTCGCAATGTTCCAACTGTGTGGCAGTATGTTGCAGTGGTTCTGAGTCGCAGGGGGGTCTGTTTTGGCGGGCTGTTCGGCCGCAATCGAGCCTCTCCCGTAATCACTATCCCCTACTCATCCCTCTCTACTCATGTTGGAGAAGCTGACAGCTATCGCAGCTATATCTCACTCTCAACGATTTGCTGGAGAAAAAGGAGCATGCAAGTGGCGCCAAAAGACCTGCAGAGTGCTTTTTCTTGGTCGACTTCTTCCATTCCATGATATTTTATGCAGTTTGCAGTCTGAACCAGAGATTGCAGTCATCATATGAGTCATACCACAAACGCACAAAGATGCAAGGTGCACATGTATACACACGTAAACCGACTTTGGATGGTGACAACATGTAATGATACAACCTTATCAGAATATCTGGATCGGGGCCCATGATTGACTCCACAATGTGTCTTCTCAATGGTGAAAGTTGGCGGCCGGTACAAGTCACTGAGTTGCGCGCGGGTCAGCCGCCAGACTGTTGCTGGCCTTTCGTCCAAAATGTGAGGGCAAATCTCAAGACATGAGTGGTGTCCGAGCATCCCCAGCAAGCGCAGGGGCCCCCAGATAAAAAAAGGAAAAAAGAACACCCCTACGAATTTCGTTGATGGTGATCTACAGTAGATGGACAAATTATTCAAACCCCGCATCCATGAGTTGTAGGCTACCCCCTGTCCCCCCAAATTTCAACGTTATAGTTTCGTATCTTTGTTCCTGATCTTAGGGTTTGATTTATTTTGTCCATTCGAAGGGGCGAACCAAACCAAGAAAAAACAACATTGTAATTGGGGGTGCGGGGGGTTATTGGATTACAAGGGTTTGAATAATTCGTCCATCTACGGTAGTTTGCCAACTTTTGGGGAACCATCAGATTACCAAACAGTACCAGTATATAATATAATACACATGAAATTCGCGTGCACAAACGCTGTACGACCTGCAACTTGAAGAGATACGGATACACAATGATACTGACAAGCACGGGTCAAGGTTGTCAGCCATCGATGATCCAAGCCCACCTCCATCACCTTCCGAGAGCGGCCAGGCCTCCCAGTTTTTCTGGTGCGGCAGGAGTTGAACCCAGCGATGTCCGAGCATAGTACCAATATTCATGACTCATTTCTATAATTATAATATACGTGTATATATATATACACACAGTAAGTTCGGAGGCTACACACATTAGCTAATGTGGAAAGATATTACACGCACCTAGAATCAGCAGGTGGATAGTCCTATAATCAGAGCATCGGAGCTGGGAACCTCGAGGCCTACAGGTGTAGGTTACAACACTAATTCTATTTGAAAGATCCCTTTCTTGCGATGTGTTGCTTCAATATCCTGTATTATGGGCAAATCATGGCAAATCAATGTGCATTCGAAATGTTGTCTGTTGCCTTTTTTCCATTTTTTCCACCATCCCTGCGAAACCACCAGCCGTTTTCATTAGAACTGGTTCATCCTCGTGTTTGCCGCGGGTGCCACACCTCTCCACTGCAGGTTTTGTGCCCTGGCGGACTCCACACTTCATGATGTCAATCACCTGGCGAGCCGCGGATTGCGGAGGAGGTGAGACATGGTGAGACCGACTGAACAGGAAAAACCTGCACGACAACAGATCTGATGCCATCTGGTGTGTCTGCCACCACTGGGCTCCCCCAGCATGTTCTTCTCGATAAGCCGACAAAGGGCCCATGAAGAGCGGACACCTGAGCGGCGAAATCCCTGGCTGCTATGTGGATTCCAAAAGGTTGAGGAATGGCGCGGCATCTGCAAAAAAGATAGAATCCCCGTATTGTTGATATGTACTGCATACATGCCCGCATATGGTATGCAATTGGGTCCATCGCCACCACCCGCTGAGGTTGAACGTGTTTTCTGTATTCCATCCTTTTCCATCCTTTTATTATTCTTGAATGTTGTCATCATATGACCCTCCACTTGCAGAGCTGCATGACATTCGTGGATCAACTTTTCTTCGTACCGCCTCTTTGGGATCGGCTGGGGCCTTCCGAACCTTCCCATGTGCCAACTGCACGACGGGTCGGAGGTGGAACTGCCTTGAAATTCTGGCAGGGGCCCTCATTGAACCATGTTGGACAAACAAAACTGCACCAGTTGTCCCATCGAAATACAACTTGGAACTAGAAAGTGGCCTAATGTGACTTGTTTCACTTGCAAATTTATCTGAGATAATTCATCAAGGTTCCATGTTCGATTTCGGCTGGCGTCCTTATTTTTCAAGAATGTATAATGTGGCTCTCACCAGCTTGGCAATCACGCACAGAGACACACCAGCTGCCTGCATTCAATCAATTTGAAGGGCACGGTTCTCCCAGCCATACAACCCCTTATAGGTGTCATAGAGCGTCTGCACGGCAGAGATAACTGCATCGTGGGTGGTGTTGATATTGTCACCCGGCTCAATGGGAGCACCAATGGCATATAGCAAGGACTTCCTGAGCAGACTTGGAGGCTGGGATCAGCACATCCAACCCCTGAAGCAAAAGTCTGTTGCAGTCATCCACCTATAAAGTCGAGGAAATTATAGGGATACTGATACTAGGGGAATCTTTGCAGCCTTTCCTGTTGTGAAAGATGGTGGAAAGCCCGGCCCAGCGATCCAAGGGCAGCCCTTGGCTCTTCCTGTCGAGCCGCTTTTGTGGCACAAGAAGACCAAAGCGTCCATAGGGCAAAATGATGCTCGCCTGCAGCCAGCGGCTCAAACGCTCCTTGGCACCAGCTCGACATGCTCTCCATCGCCCGGAGCTATGACTAAGGCACTATTATTTATCGCACGTCTGTATTTCGTTCTATCTTCTCTGCTCATGGGAGTCAGTACAAAATGGTACAAACTAAAGTGCCAGAAAGGTCAAAAGGCTGTTTGATCCTCTGTCTTTTGCATTTCTTGGGTGGCCACATGACCCACGAATGGTTTGTATAAGAGCGACTATACTAACTAATGGATCTAATGGCACTGATGGCCTCTGCTCCCACAAATATCTCCGTTTTGGTGGGTCATGACTTGAGATTGCCACGGCTCTACCAAGCTCGGCATCGGCAGCTGGCTCCACAACACCGACTGCCCAAAGACATAGACGGGCACGATGGGCACGCCATGTTCGATGGCCAACCGCACGAAACCTCGCGCAGAAGAAGGAATGTGGCAAGGAACAAGCTCAAGGTTTCTCTTCAACCAGCAACCCAGTCATTTTGGTTGGTTCCACAGTTCCACTCTGCGTTGGTTTGCATGTCTCACCATCCCTTACTCCGGCCGGCACCTTTGCGGGACCTCAGCAGAAGCTTCTCCTGGTTGCTGTCCGTGCGCACCATCTCCGCTACTCCACCAGGGAAAAGACCGATGGAATCCCCGCCCTTCAACGCCTTTCGGATCGAAGAGGGATCCTTGGAGAACCCAGCAACGAAATGGCTCAAACGTCCAGAAGGGCTACAGCCAGCAGCCCAAAATTTCGGAAAATGATGAAGGTTGAGCCGCCTTCTTGGGCAACTGGCTTGCAAGTGCAAAAGGCCATCAAGCCCCACTTCTATTTAGAATCGATTGCCGGAAATTGATATTGCCAGAGGTTAGACTCGTGGGGTGCCATCGAACTTTGTAGCCCAGGCTCCACGGGGATGGTGTTGATCCAACCCATCAGCTGTCGGATCACCGGGATGCGAAATGACACCCAGGCGGCCGCTATACGCATGCGCGGAAAGATGTCGCGCATGGAGGCGATGCTGGCACAGGCCCCAGAGAAAGGATAGAGCCCGTGGGGCATGAAGAGATAGATGTACTGCCTGGGCTCAGGTTCGAAAGGGATCCAAAAGAAGGTTGGCTTCGCTAGTATAGATTAATTAAATGTGATAAAACGCGCTTAGATATCGGTATTTTTCAATTCCCGCAAGACAAGACCCAATTTCCAGTGCGCATATGGATTTGTCACTTGGCTCACATTCAATATTTGGTACACTAACCTGAGAATGGAAAATATTAGTTTTTCGATTGAAATATCCTTGGGATAAATGGAGCAAAGCCATCGCCATGTTTTGTTTGTCGAAAGGGGGCCCTGTCGGGCCCTGCCTGTCAGGTAGCGGCCGGGCACCCTGGTAAACCAGGCCAATGGAAAAGTATTCCAACCACCATCGAAAGAATGCACTGCCCATCCTTGGTCGAATGATTTGATGGGCTTGGCATGGAACTGCCGGCGGCTACGGCGGCTTAGGCGGTTAAGGCCGGGTGGTGATTCAAGTTAAAGCCACTTGGGGAAGCATGAAACAAATTGTTTTTAGTCAAAACCATCGGTTTAACTGTGAAAGACCATCGCATGATGGATTTGAGTCTGCTATTCAAGACACATCATTTTTCCAAGTCTCGCCTTTCTCTAGAGTCTCCAGTGGCGTATTTGTTTTACGCACTGGTGGTTGCAAAGGGTTCACAACTACCATGGTTGAGTTCATTTTTTCCTTCTTCGATCAGTTCTGAAAACATTACATTGAACAGCAATACGCATCGTGCGCCAAGCATCAGCCACGGTCTTGGCACCGTAGGGATGAACCTCAATGGGTCATCGTGAACACACTTTGGGTACACCAAATATTTAATACCATGGAATGCTATGGACATAGGTATATCCAAGTCCACGTTCAGGTCATTTACACTGACACGGCCTTTCAGGCTCATGGTAGTATGTAAACCAATTTTTGCCATCATAATTGGGCGCTTATGATATATCCAATCTATTTGTCTGTCAATCTGTCTATCCACCCATCCATCTGCATGTATTAATCCATCCAACCATCCATCCACCCACCATCCATCCATCCATCCATCCATCCACCCACCCACCCACCCATCCACCCACCCATCCATCCATCCATCCATCTGCATGTATTAATCCATCCATCCATCCACCCACCCATCCATCCATCCATCCATCCATCTGCATGTATTAATGCATCCATCCATCCACACATCTGCATGTATTAATCCACACATCCATCCATCCATCCATCCATCCATCCATCTGCATGTATTAATGCATCCATCCATCCACACATCTGCATGTATTAATCCACACATCCATCCATCCATCCATCCATCCATCCATCCACCATCCATCCATCCATCCATCCACCCACCCATCCATCCATCCATCCATCTGCATGTATTAATGCATCCATCCATCCACACATCTGCATGTATTAATCCACACATCCATCCATCCATCCACACATCTGCATGTATTAATCCACACATCCATCCATCCATCCATCCATCCATCCACCTGCCTGTAATGCAGATGCTTTTGTGCCGAAGATATCTCATGTTCTTGATTTTCCTGCCCCCTTTCGTGTCGGTTTTCTTCCCGTCGAGAGGCATCAAAAAGAGATACACCGCCAACAGCGCCATGAAGTGCCGCCACCTTCGCCATCTCTCCTCCGGCTTGCTGCGGCAAGCCTGGCTCCAAGCGTTCCATGTTCGGGGCCAGAAATATGCATTGCATCTGTGCAATATAATATATGTGTATATGCATATTCTAGTTGAAAAAATGCAAATGCATATTTACATACATACATATATATATATATATATACAGTCAGTCATATACATATATCCGTGCGTGTGTGTGTGTGTGCTGTCATGTGTATAGTAATATCATTATGGCCCATGTATATTTAAAGAATCTCTTAATGGCTGACCCTGAATAGTAGTGTCGCAGAACTACTGATGAATAGCTTGCCTTGTTCTCCGTAGTAGTAGGTCTCAAAGGGGGATGTCCCAAAGTGAACTATCACCAAGATGACTACCACAATGCATATACAATGGATTTGTGAGTTTGATATAGTTTGATGCTTTCCGCTCACCTGACTTCTCCAGTTCATTCCCATCTCTCGAGTAATGTAATGTGCTTCGTAGAAGCGTGCATAAGGTGGCAGTTTGCAAATGCGAGAAACAAAAAGCGGAAGGCAAACGAGGGCTTCAACACTCTCAAACTGCCAAGCTTGGACTAGATATGCCGCTTCTATCATCCCAATTCATCCCAATCATCCTCAACAATCCACATCCCCAACAATAAAAACATCCTTCATCAATCCTTCATCAATCCTTCATCCTTGATCCTTCATCTGGCCTTCCAGAAGAGGTAGATGAGCATCATGGGAAACATCGGAACGCTTCCAATGGCCACCAGGGCCTCCAAGATGATGGCCACTTCGCTGCGCCAGTTCAGCGGCCGTCTCAGCAAAGCTGAAGGAAGCTGCGGTCATTTGAAACCCGTGTAACGTGGGGATCAGCCCATACGCTACAAAACAATTACTTTTTTGCCGAAGGAAGGTGCGATCTCCGACTGTTTCCAACCGTTTCCCCTTGGACACCTTTGGACCTTCAAAAAAACAACTGCGTTGCGCGGAAATGCTTATTTAAAAAATAAATAAACGGGTTGGACAAGTTTTAGCCTGATCATTTTCCCGACTGTTTCCGACCGTTTCCGGCCGTCTCCGACCGTTTCCGACCGTTTCCGACCGTTTCATTTTTTCTGAACGATTAATTGGACCAAATCCATTTATGGAAGGCTGATCCAGTGCAAACCCGTGCAAACCATGACGCTTAAGTTTTTTCGTGCGACCCTTGTGCGCGTACACTGCATCAAATATTGCATCTTGACCTTGGTATCCAATATTCCCTAAAAATCACAAAATCCCAGGAGCTCGTGAAATTTGATACCCGTGTAACGTGGGGGTCAGCCCATTTATATATATATAGTTATATATATATATATATATAGTTATATATTTATCTATTCATGTGTATTTATGTTTATATTCATATTCATATTCATATCTATATCTATATTTATATTTATATATTTATATATTTATATATTTATATATTTATATATTTATATATTTATATATAAATATATAAATATATATATAAATATATAAATATATAAATATATATTTATATATTTATATATTTATATATTTATGTTTGGATGCCACTTCCCCCTCTGCTGCACGCAAAAGATTCCTTTTGTCACCTGGCTCTTTGAGTCTAGTGTTGCAGCTGGAAGTGAAGTGGATGGTGGTCAAAGGGCAGCACATGGATGA
>Ga0126342_10022370_pt1 | contig 10445 bp, 10 predicted proteins | sample Cyp1metagenome_FD_92528 | JGI IMG/M metagenome (GOLD analysis project Ga0126342, IMG submission 92528) | Coral microbial communities from Lord Howe Island, Old Settlement Bay, Australia - Cyphastrea 1 metagenome | ecosystem: Host-associated > Invertebrates > Cnidaria > Coral ...
AGTGTATATATGAATGTGATTGAATGTGTGCGTGTGTGTTTGTGTGTGTGTCGGATATGAACGAAATTATATGATATACCTCGAGGGGTTGGGATTCCCCCCACAAGAAAAGGCTGAAATCCGAAATCTGAAAATCATGTCTTGAAGACTTTTTGGTATGGTCATTCTTTCAAGGATTGCTTTAACCGGATCCTTTCTTTTGGCCGATGCTTGGAATGCACCTTGAAACTTGTGATGACTTCATAACCTTGGCGTGGAGCGAGTAGCTTGCGAAAGGGAAGGAAACGAACTCAGTGCTAAAATAGCTACACAACACAAGAGGGTGGTTCAATCACAGGCTTTGTTCAAAGCAAATGCTGACTATTATGACTATGAACTTTGCTTCCCACCGTCAAAGCAAACTTCAAAAGCACATGCATAAGATGCGCACAGTGCTGCTCTTTTTCTCCATCAGCCATCAAGGCCATAGGAAGTTACCAACTAAACTGCAGAAGTAAGGTCGTCTACTGCAAGGAAAACTGATGCGTGCAAATGGCAAGCCTCTTGTGGGCCTTCCATAATGGTTGCATGCAAGCCTTAAAAAAAGTGTCTGCCGTTCACCATACTGTGAAGTTCCCATTTGTCCGCCCAGCAATTGCGGGACGACACGGGGGATGCTTCACACAACGGCATGCCCAAAAAATGAACGTCTTCTGTTCATGGAAAAACTTGGGCACCTGAAGCTGCTCATCAACCTGTTCCGGAGACCTGATGGAAACTGCGCCGAAGCTTCAAAGGACGTTCCAGGCAGCATATGCTTGGCGGCACCAGAGGCGCACAAGGGCGCTGAACCCAACAGCAGCATCGGCCTGTGTGACCAAGCTGTTGAGGTAGTCCATGTAGGTTGCAATGTGACGCTCTGATATCGTGGTCTTGTAGGCATTGACCGCATTCTTCTCAGAATCACTGTGTAGAAGAAGTCGGCAGAAGACAATGACAAAAAGCTGCAAGACAGCGTAATTGGCCTGGATAGCAAGTGCCGCGGACACAATCTGACACTTCAAACCTGCTGTAAGCGTCGTCAAGTCTGGGACAATCTGCTGTTCTTCTAGTGCATGTGCGTCTTCTGCAACAGATAGCTGCGCTTCCAAAGCATGTGCCTCGCCCTGCTGGGTCTCAACTCCACTCTGTCCAACTGGTAGGAAAAAATCCTCTTGGACCGCCTGAGGCTGTAGATTCCAGAGGGCTTGCTGTTCCACCTGTAAATCTTTTGCGTTCTTCTTGGTTGAGTGTATCGGTTGCACCCCTCCTGTCAAAATCACGTACACTAGGTAGATGATTGCAAACAAAATGCACACGAACACAGCCCAGAACTGCAGTAGAATCATGGCCCAAAATGGCCAACTCATCCCCCACCACCAAATCAGCTTGCTACGGGCATAACTCCAAAGCCCCAGGCTCATCGCGACGAGCAAGAGCCAAAATGGAAAGATGAAAATTGGTCCCACGCACAGAAACCATGTTCCCACGGGCTTGACCGCGGCGCCTATAACTGGCAAGAGTCCGGGGGTGCAACAGTCCGGAAGCATTCGCGTGAACCACGAATGAATCATCCAAAGTATTTCATAGGGCAACAGAATCATCGTGTACAACCACTGCAATGGTGTCATCCAGCTGGCTGTGCAGGGGAAGACAGGTATGCCGCAACCTGGCAGGCTTCTGTACTTGGGATTGACCCCAAATACAGCTGTAGGTGACTGGACGCGCAAGATCGCAAAATGTGCCAGTGCTGCTTTGGTGTTGGGGGAGGTCACCAAGACCACCAAGAAGTAGCAGAATGTCTCCAGTTGGTCTTCAGCAGGCATCGCTTTCCACTTGAGAACATCATGTCTCCAAGTGACTAAAGCCAGTAAGATGAAAGCTATCGTGCCTAATTCCTTTGCAAGGGACTTCAGGCGGTTGACACACTTCTTGTAGATGCAACACTCCGCTTCAGCGGGTTTGAACTTTATAGAGAAACCGAAGATGGAGAACTGCAACACGACGATGATGCAGCTACTGATTGGAATGAAGTAGAAAGGTTGCAACGAGTGTGGCTGCATGAAGTTGTTCAGCTGCGTCTCAATTTCCATGTCGTGTTTCTTATCATCCTTTTGGCCAGTCTCTGCACTTGAAACGTTGACTGAGGTCGCATTGTCCCCGTCACGTCCTCTTTCACTGAGCTGCCTGTCTTCATTCAAAACTGCCAATCCACACCAGGAATTGCAAAGCAACCAGAAGCAAAGGCAACGAGGGAAGTGCATCTCAGCCTACCAGCGCTTGCAAGTTTTGAAAGCGTTGCCGACTACCTGCCTAAGGCTACCTGCCAAGGTTGAATGTTGAGCCTGTGTTATGTCAAATTCGGTATGAGAGTCAGCGCAAACTAGGGCACACTCAGTCAAACATTTGGAATGACACCTACACTGCACTGCACATATCTGCTAATACACTGGTAGTATCTGGTAGTATGATTTTGGCTCTTCTCTACACTTTTGGGGCCCGGACAGTGAAGCGCGAAGGAAATCGATGAAGGCAAATAACGCAGCGGGCGAGCAAAAAAAAAACTGATAAATCCACGAGCCGGAAAGCATTTGTATAAACACCAAATCCACTAGAAGACTGGGGCCCCAATATGTTCGCAAATTGACCCAAAATGATCTCAACAAGCCCTAATGAGGCCCCACGTGGCCCCAACAAAGACACCCTCTCCTTTTCCATCCCCGTCCCTCCCGTGTTGACTGGTGGCCGGCTGTCAGGCGTAACCAGCGGTTCCCCTTTCCCTTCGTCGGTTCAGTTTTAATCTTTCTCTTCCCTTCACGTGCCGAACCGACAAGGGGAACCGAGTGGAGTGGGAAGGAATGAGACACCGGTAGAAAGAACCGCGGGATGAACAAAGTGAAGAGCCGGTAAAGTGAGGTTTTATTGGAAGGACATTTACTCCCTTGCTTCCACGCAGTCCTCACCCACGTTCCCCGGCTTATCCCCACCTGTCTCGCTCATGCGTACCTGCCCTATTCCCTTCCATTTCGGTCCACTCCCTTGAGTCCAAACGCTCAGTCCCATCCACCGCCCTCACGCCAACCTACCGCTTTCATTAATTTTCCGTCCGCTCCCTTGCGTCCACATCGTTCGTGCTTCCGATTTTTTCCTGACGTTTCTCCTATTTTTCCCGTACTTTCCCATTCCTTTCCTTCCCTTCTATTTCCGTCCGTCCTTGCCAGCGTGATCCCTCTCGACGCAGTTTGCAGACTAAACGAGAACCCAATGCCAAGCATCGAAGATGCTTTTGGGAAAAAATGAAATCACTAGCTCTTGGTAGGGTTAGCTTATCAATGCCTCTGATTGGATGGGATGACACTGTTTGGGAACAATTGACTTGTTCATGCTTAAATAAAAAAGTACTTGTGGAAACGCATCTTGCCCAGAATCTGGGGAATCTGTATTTGAGGATTTTCGGCCGCAACGTCCTTTGGACCAGTCACAAATTATAGTGCAAACCAAAGAACAAGGGCTCTGGCGGACTGAGACATAAGCCAATGAGAAGAGGCTGCAAAATTCTTGGCTTTTGGCTTATAGCAGTTGCAGGCGCACGGAACCGCTGTCGCAAGCCAACAGCTATGGTTTCAACAGATGTTGCCTACATGAAGTGAACCGTGTGAAAACGTGCTCGTCAAGAGCATTGCAAATTTCAGAATCCTTGCGCAAAAGCTCTTACGCCGACGCAGGCCACACCACAAATGCGGGAGTTAGATGCCGACCGGCTGCTAATGGGTAATCAAGCTATTCCTGCGTTCCTCAAAATGCACTCTGAAATTCTAGAAGCTTCGAATCTTCTTGTATCAACCAGGGGAAAAGGAATTCCATTCTGTCTGAGTAGACATAATTTTATTGGTTGCCGTCATCAACGGCAGCTTTGCGTTCTCATTCTTAGAGTATGTTTGCTTCGTGACCACCAATTAGGCTAAACAAACAGGAAAAACTCTGAGAAACTGCGTCAGGATTCCAGTCTAGCGCTTGTATCATGTCCTCACATGCGACAACAGTTCTGCTCATTTTGGCTCTGGAGTTTGGATATTTTGGTCTCGTTTCAAACCGCCTCTTTCGCTTTTGTGAGGATTCCTTCCACTTTCTTCTTTGTCTCCTCATCTTCCAATGCAGCGATGGCCTCTGCAAAAAAAAGTACGGCTTGGTATGACTCAAGCTTCGTGTCCCACTGGGCCCACAAACCCCACATTAATTGTCGATTTTAGATGATTTAGTATAGAACCATTCATTTGGAGGTTGATAATTTTGACCTCCTCACGTAGCATCAATTCCAGTCTTTAAGATCTCTAAGGAGACAGCATGACAAACAGCACACATGTGAGATCGCAGCCAAACCCTCCAACACCCTGTTGCGGCAGCCAGCGATGGCACAAAACAGAAAGGTTACACCTGAAGCAGCACCCAATAGCAGCACCCTGTAGCAGCAATACCATCTTTCTGTTTGAAGTAAGCTGAAGTAAGCACCTCTGTACCTGAATCTTGGGCAAAATGAAAAGCTCCTGAGAATTCCAATTGTACCGACTCTTCCTTCACATCTCAGCTCTCACTTCAACGGTGTTGGAATATTGGTGAACCGAAAGCATTGTGTACAAGTATCTACGTGCAGCATGCAGTGTATGCACACCGCCGACATATTGTAGAGAACGCATTTTATTTAATGCTCACACCACCAAGTGGCCTCCAGCCGTTAAATGTAAATCCGGCGCAAGGCCTTTTTTTTTGCGGAGAGACTTGAGAGGTGCTTTTGCTGAGTTTGAAATTATTCCGCATCGGCAGCGAAGGAAGCATGTTCAACTTGTTTTTAACTCGGAAATGCTACAGAATGGCGGCAGAATTGTGGGATGACCGACCCTACAACTTCAATGCTATTCTAAAAAGTATTCAGGTTTGCTTCCACGGATTTTAGGGCGGAGACTGCTGAGGGGAATGTCGACACACAGTGGAACTGTGTCAAGGGCTGCTCTGAGAAATTCAGCCAAATATGATAATTATATGAATTAGGAGGAACAAGCTGAAGTGGAAGCTCTTGGGTTTGCGGCCCGGAAAGGGAAAGAAAGAATGATTGATTGCACGACCTTTGCTTGTGATGTAATGCACACACTCCCTGGTGAAGTGTTGAGTTCCCCGCCTTGTCAACCATCTGCCCTGCAAGCTCCGGCGTAATGGTCGGGAGCGCCATGGTGAGGGACTTTGGTAGAACTTGAGCACTCAACTTGACGTTTCCACAGTCGCAGCATGGTTCCAATGCAGTCCCAAAATCAAACATGGTCCTAGCAGGCTTAATGCTGAAGCCCATAGGGGGGACTCTGAGTAGTTCAACCAAGGCTGATGCAAGCCAGATCGACTATATAGTATTGAGAGGTCTCTCCACTTTGCATTGTCCGGATTGTGAGTGTATGAGTCCAAAGGTGTAGAAAGGTGACATCAGACTGGAGATCTCATTGCAAGAGTCCGCAAGTCTCAGTAAGCTTCCATCGCAACTTTTCTTTCAGATTCTCATCAGAGATTCTAAGCAGCTATTGTCTGACTGCTAAGGCTGGCTGAAACGAACTTATGAAATCTATTGGCACAGGTTCGCTGCATTTATGGCTCAGACTCAAGAAGTCACTCTCCAGCCTATGTGGACATAAGGTTGTGATAGGTAGTGTCTATGTATGTCTATGTTGTGTCATGATGTTGAATTCTGTTGTGTCATGATGCTGAATTATGTTGCGTCAGATGTCACAGCGCAACAGATCCGACGGCATTCTCAGTATGGCCGCAAGTGTCGGTATCGATGCGTCTTTTCCCGCTTGTGGATCTGCAGAGCCAGCTGAAAGGCTGAACAAATGCTGAAGACACGGCCATGGTCGCTACAGGGCGACGCCGACCATACCATACCATTCCAGGCAGATTACTTGTGGGAGAGCTATGTAATGCTATGTACCATTTCTATCCATTCCTCATCACTTCACCTCGGCGTTCAACTGTGCTCAGGAGCAGACCATCCGATTGTTTCTGCCACCACCGCCAAAGGTTTCTCCATATCGAAAACCTCACAGATTCGCAACAACATATACTGCAACACAAATCAGCACTACTTAGTCACTACCTAGTCACTACCTAGTCACTACTTAGTCACTACTTAGTCACTACTTAGTCACTACTTATCTACCAAATGGACTTTTTGTGGGCCATCGTGTGGCTCACTTGGCTCTTTTGCAAAGTCTCAAGACTCTTCGCCAGGACACCATTGGGGGACGCTGGGTATTGCTCTGTGCCGCCAGGTATCTAGAAGGTTCGCGATGATCCGGGTGGGCTTGCTCAAACGACTTTGCCTCCGAAGATTGTTGCTTCAGTGATCTTCAGTGGCTTGCAGGCAAGAAATCCATCATCTGCGGCGTAGATTCATGTCTATACTATATTTTTGTTTACTTAGGAGTTCCAATTCGCACCATGATCCATCTGCAAGAAACTATCAGAATACTTGTACCTGCCCTGTGCGATAAGACCTTTATTCCATGTTTTATCTCGCTTTATGCTTCATCCACTTTTGAATCCACGACGTTTTGCACCATCTTCGTAGCTTACCCAAGCCCAACTAATTGCGCATGTCCACAATGTGTTGTTTGCGACTCATCCACGCTAGTAGACTCTCAAAAGACTAAATTCATCACGTCCTATGAGGAATGAATCAAACGTATCGGTTTGTTTTCCCCCGGTTCTGCCAGGATCGTGGCAAAGTTAAGACCGACGAGACTCAAATTTGGGGGAATTGCATGGAATTGCACCATGCCCCTCGCCTCACCCAAACGGCGCCGGAATGCAGCAGTCAGGGCTGGGCTGTCTCGCCACCACAAATTCAGTTCAGGCTGGACCTAAGACTTCGAAGCTTGCGATTGACAACTCCCACGTGAAAAACTTCCTTGCATAAGAGCAATGTCATTCCCAAGAAATGGCTATGGCTGCACTAAAATCTGCTAGACTTTGGAGCTTTAGCAGAACAACATTTGACAGTATCTCAGCATCTTCCAGGGAAACTCACAGGCTGCTCCATAATGATAATTTAGGCACTGGAGGATCAAGCATTGTGTTTTCTTCTCATGATTCATTTAAGCTGATTTAGACTAATTTAGACTAATTGGCAAAGTTTCTTTGGGCGCAAGGGCCGTCTGGAGATGCATGGGACGACTGACCAGACCATCTATTGGGACAGTTGGGAAGTGCATCGTGCCACTTAGTGCTGTGCTGATCCCTCCATAAACTCCTGCCTCGCAGGGTGCATGAAGCCCTGAGCAACGGACAGACTCAGACAGCAAATTTCAAGTTGCATAGACAAGGCTTCTAGATGTTTTTATTCTACCAATGCGACATCATCTCGGTTAACTCAGTCAACAGAAACTCTCTTTGCCAAACTGTTTGCAAGAGGAACGGCTTGCCTGCGCTGGTAAATAGTACGGTGAAAACCTCAAGAGGGCCGCTCATCATCATCATCATCATCATCATCAGGAAACAATGGCATGCGCTCGCAAAGACAGTTCTAAGCGGAAGATCCTGTCAAGAATGTTGATTTGTTCCATTTGCATTGTGGCACATGGTTCATCTCTTTTCCAGCATCAGCATAATTATGTCGTAGGGTCTTAGGATGTCATTTCGCCGAGGACATCGAATGGCGCTGGGCGGTTAATGATATACTTCAACTTTGGCCGTCAATTTTGTCAAGCAGCTTGGCGTGTTGCTTTGCCAGGGCTTTGCCTGAAGCCTCCTTATTGGCTTCGTGTACCTGCAAGCTGCAAGATCTCTCCCTAAAGAGTCTGAACCATCTGAACCTATGGAAAGACTTTCAATCATGATCATGCGAAATAAGTCCTTGCAGTGCTTACAGTAAACCGACCTTATGGCGACATCATATTTTGACTAATAGTGACTAATCTATCTTCAAACATATCAAGGCAATCTGCTTAATAAGGAGCTGGCATAGCGAGCAAACGCTGGATCCTACCAGAATGAGAATCCAAACAATGACCGTGAATTCCATGAAATGCTGCTACTTGTACGGTCCTATGATCATGTCGTGGATGCCGCAAAAATACTTCAAGTTGAAACTCTTGCTTCGAACTACCACGGAGCCTTCAAGCCTGGTGCACTACTCTGGTGTCCCAAACTCCTGAGGAAACACCTGCTCCCTGTGATACGAAAATGAATGCAGTAAAAGCGCTTGTGTTGCTCATTCTCCCACTCCTTCCGGTTACGCTTGCGCAAAAAGACTTTCCAAGGAAGGCCCCAAGCTTTCACCTCACGCTGTGTGGGTGTCTCAGCTGATAAAGCGAGCAAAACATTCATTCCGAACGAAAAGAAATCCACAACTTCCAAAGTCCTTCCACAACCTAAGGCCCAGAGAACTCGCAGAACAAGGATGAACAAGGTACGACTGCGAATGCCAAACATTTGCAGTCAAAACTAATCAAGGAAAAAAAGGCACCCCAAGAGGAAAAGGTACACTGTTTGCGAACAGAGCTTTGTTTGAAATCGAGCATGATCAACTGCCAGGACTGCACTTTTTTGTCGTCGTGGGCAGTAAGTCAGTACAGCATTGGCCGCTCTCAATTGCAGCAGCCTCATAATCCTGTTCCGCTGTGGCTAAAAAGCGGCCCAAACTTCAGGGCAGGATGAGGCCCGGTTATCAAGTTATCTGTGTTATCTCTGAACAGTTTTTGCAGTCTTTAGTGGCCATTTCACAAAGTTTAAGATTTGATTTGATCAAGGTTTGGCAGGACGTGAACAGCAACGGTCTGAACAGTGCTGTGGCTTAAGATCCTGCTCAGTGCAGCAAGGTTCTGCACAGGCTTCCTACCATTGAAGAGCGTGTGTTGAATCTACATGAGTCTACTTGCTTTGAATTGGTAGTTTTGCATTTCCTGAAAGCAGTGCCTAGTCATGTCAAAGAGAAGCAAAAACTAGTAACTAAATGTAACTAAGGAGTGCCAAGAAGTGCCTCTTTGGTGAATGGAGAAGTGCCAAAGCAATCTCAGATAAAAATAATCCACGGATATCAACTGCGATCGGGCCTGGCCATATTTGCGCCAACCTCAGATCCGAGTCGGATCAGACTTGTGCATTCGCAGTTTGCTATTGTCATTGATGTTTCAATGTCCGTTCTTTGCATCCCGTTACAGTCCCCCCCTGTTCATGGGAGAAAAAATCATGCTATGTCAGCTATGTCCCGAAGGGACAAGCATTAAAAACACCAAGCAAGCCACTTTGCCGAACAAACTCTCGTGACTTGGCTGCTTTCGAGGCATTGAACGGTGGAACGGTGCGGTACTCATCACGCCAGCAGCTTCATTTTTCTTTTGGCCAGCGCCATCCGTCATCTTCCATCCCACCTTCGGTGGTTGGTTACATTAGCCTTTGGAAACCTTCTCAACAGTGTTCGGTGCAAGTCTGCGTAGAGCACTGTGGAATGTGGAGGTTAGACTTTGATCTACGATCAGCTACGGGCAGCGTAGCTACGGCGTAGCCACGGTCACTGGATACTTTGCTCCTGCGACCTGATTTCGACCTTTGGCCTTGGGCCAGGACTCCGCCGACGTGCCATTTCTAAGCCAGTCACTTCTTGGATTGCCGTGATGATTGAAGCAAAGTGGCACCAGCACTGGGAGTTGTATGGCCTGAATTGGCATAGTTGAATTCGAGAACTCTGCAGACAAACGTGCTTCAATCAGGCTTCAACAAAAGACAACAAAGACAACAAAGACAACAAGAGTGTCATGTTCAATAGGATATCCAATTGGTATTTAGTTACGATTGGTGCCTTCACAGCTATTTAGTTCCAAGCTCACCCAGGCCTGAGCCAATCGAGCGGGACCGAGTCCTTGGTTGATTTTTCGGGGAAGGTGCAAATCTCCTAACTTCTCAGAAAGCCACAAGGAATTCACAGGGGTAATTGATCATCATATAATTTCATATGGGCTGCAATTTTTTTTGGGGATGTTTTTCCCGTTTTTTTTTGTATTTTTTTCCATTTCATATACTGTATAATAGTGTTCATTTAATAAACATCATGCCCATAAGTAAAATGGTTCACAGCAAGAAACGCAATGATGTTTCCTTGTGTTTACATGTTCAATCTTCTCACATAAGGCATGGATTTCATGTCATAGTCGTCAAGTGTCGCAGCTGAGGTGGTGCCAGTTGGGATGCGAGTCTGTGTTGCGCGAGTTCCGAAGCCAGTGCGTGCATCCACCAGTGAGACACCAGCACGTTGAGCTTCCCGAAGACGCTTTGCCTGAACAATGCAGCTTTGAGTCAGGATTGGGATTCTAAATAAGCACTGGCTAGCTACAAGCAACACTAAAAATACTAAAAGTCTTTGGAGTTTAGGATTCCTATAGGAATCCTAA
>Ga0126342_10022371_pt1 | contig 10444 bp, 4 predicted proteins | sample Cyp1metagenome_FD_92528 | JGI IMG/M metagenome (GOLD analysis project Ga0126342, IMG submission 92528) | Coral microbial communities from Lord Howe Island, Old Settlement Bay, Australia - Cyphastrea 1 metagenome | ecosystem: Host-associated > Invertebrates > Cnidaria > Coral ...
GTTCAAGTACCTTTAGCCAGCTAATCACAAGATCATCACAAGCGTTGAGGAAAACACAGTGAGAGTCTGTTCTTATCAGTGTGACATTCATTCAGGGCTCTTAAGGACCCCGAAGTTTTAGTTGGCAGCGGAGCCGGAAACCCCGGCATAGGAACAAAGTTTGGGGATTAAGATCATTCTTCACTTTCATCTTCACCCAATGGCGGTCATGACACTGTCGTGGCGCATTCTTGCGCTTATCCTGGTGACATTCATTGCCCCATGGATTCTCCGCGATCACGCTGGTAAGGGAATCACTAGCGCCGACGCTGTGCTCTCTACCAGCATGATCGCCGAAAGCCGCAGTGTGATGAAGAACGCCTCTGTGGTCAATGTGAAGAAAGATCTTGTTGGCGAGTACTGGGGTAAACCTACCAAACCCCAAAACTCACGTAACACCACCCCATTGACACAATCATCCAGGGACCTCCGCCGCTATCATCGTTCACGTTTGGTCTTCAGATCCACCCAGCACAGCCGCCGCAAGGCGGAGCTTCTTGAAAGAAAGCGCAGGAGAGATCTACGGGCCAGAGGCTACAAGGTGCATGCCTCAACAGCTTCAAACGAACCGTTGGGGAAGAATTCAAAGCCGCCGTCAAGCACAGAGGGTAACCCGAATAATTCGGTAAGCACAAGTCGATATCCCTTAAGGATCATTCGAAAGTATGTTTCTTCAAGGGGTAATAGGACAGGCACCAGGCAGTTAATGCTATGCTTCACTCTTAAGGATGCAGAGGGCAACGCGTTTGTTTTGAGTGCCAGTCTGTTACAACCGCCAACAGGCCGAAGGCCAACTTGGAAAAGTTCAGCCGTTTATGCTTTGCCAAATACACCACACCTTGCGCATTTGAAAAGAGAGGTTGAAAACAAATCCTCCTCTTATGCAGCCAATCCTGATTGCAAGCCACGCCACGCACATGCAAGCGTACAGTCATACTCAACAGCACGTGCAGCAGATGCCACAAGTCGTCATCCAGGACGCAAGCTGGGTGAACCCAATCCTGAAGCACCCAGTGTCCATCACCACAGTCCGCCACGTCACATTGTCTTAATCGTGTGTGCCATTGTCCCGTCAGCCTTCACTGGTCTTGTCTGTCACATGTTGCCGTCTAGGCATAATGGCAGGCTTCCCCCCAGCTGGGGGCCTGAGCGTGAAGGATATGCATTCAGTCAGTGGGCCAGAGATGTGTTGTTATGGTCGGATTGGGATAGCTCAAGAAAGTGTGCCGCCATTTTATTTCAACTCACAGGTTCAGCCCAAGAATACGCAAGACAAATTCCACCGCAGACCATCATCACTGGCGGAACCATTAACGGGATAGCCTGTGATTCCGTTACATTTTTGATGCACGAACTGTCTTCCCGTTTTGGTCGCCTAAGTGAGGAAACCCGTCTCGAGAGCATTGGAGACCTATTCGATTTCAGATCCCGGCCAGGTGAGCGCATCGACTCAGTGCTTGAAAGGTTTGATGCATGCCGAGCCAAAGCCGCAGAACAAGGAAGACTGACAGTGTCGTACGAAGGACTTTCATGGATCTTGTTACGTGCCATCAATGTATCCGACCATCAACTAGTGCAATTATTGTTGCCGTTCAATGGCATGATGCCGAATTCACAGGAACAGCTCAACCAATTGCGCTTGAGTTTGCGACGCATGGGTCACATCTTGGAGGGTTCGCCTGGTAATGTCTCCCAAAGCATGCGTAGCACCACGCACCAGTATGTCAGCATCCCCACTGAAGAGTAGGCCATCCCAATCGCATGCATGGCCTCAGGCCCAGTCCAGTGGATTCTTGTCGTCTCAGCATTCATGGCAGCAGGACCCAGCAGCACAATGGAGCCATCATCCGCATGATGCTTTCGCCACATTTGAAGATGCCAGTGGCACTGACACCGATACAAGCTCTGATGATGACGAGAGTTGGGGGCCTGACCTGTCATCCATGACGGAGGACGAAGTTGCAGCCCGTGCTCAGGAATTATTCTGGGCATATGCCCGTGCCAAAAAGCAATGGCGTGCTTTCACACAAAAACCGACAAGAAAAGTGCGGAGGTTTCTCCGTAAGCGAGGCTTTAAAGGCAAGGGAAAAGGCAAACCAAAAGGCCACCCTGGGAAAGGCAAACCAGGGGTTGTCAGTAGCACGTCCTATCTCGCTGACTTGTCTGACCATGAGATGCAGTCACTATTCCCAGCCGCTGTTTCACACGGAAGGCATTGGCGGAAAAGTACAGGGAAAGGTGGCAAAGGCCGCAGAGGCAATCCGCGCGGCACTGACGGACGCCAAATGCAATGTCATTCCTGCGGGTCACTGGACCATTTGGTTGCTAAATGCCCTCGCCGTCAGCCTCAGCAGGACAGGCCAAATCTGTTTGTATATACAAATCCAGCCCCGATCCTTTCCACTAACCCGTCACAACCACAGCCAGGCGCCATTTCGTCCGCAACCATCCTGATGGTCACTCCAGGTGATGAGCCTACTGGCGAAAGCCAAAGCAGTCAGAACGATGCATGGCAGAATGCCCGGATGCCACAGCTGCCACGCCGATCCACTGAGGCACAAAGCCAGGTTGCATGGTCCAATTACCGTCCGTCATCCAGTCAACACGGGTCAGTAGCGCAAACACCTGCTAGAAGCCATGGTCCAGTCCTTCCACCAAGTCCAGTGTCGCATATGTCCGTCCCAGCGCAAGATTCACACCAGTCATTCATGCAAAGTTTGTTCGGTCGGTTTCTCGAAGCAGGCAGATCACGCCATCCGCACAACGTGCATGCAAGCCCCGCTGTGCCTGAAGCGCGTGAGGAAGATTCCCAGTTTGAACCATTGCTGCCTGAAACAGTGCAGCCACCTAGCCGAAGCAGCCATCGCAGTCCAGAACCATCCGCAAGAAATGCACCTCGGGCCAACACCCGGCCATTCAGATTAAGCGCGAGTCAAAGCCAACAGCCGCAAGCAATTCATTTGACAGCACCTGTGCCTGAACTGCCCCCGTGGGCTCTGCTTCCAGGAATGGAGTTTCTGCATGGTGTCCGTCACACAGTGCCGCAACACGTCAGTCCCTATCCGTCCGTCGTTGTCTCGTCTCTTGACCAATTTGGATTGCAAGGAATTGAAGAGTTCCACCAAGCAGGTCGCCTCATGGCAGTCAGAAGTGAAGATAGGCCACCAGGACTTGTTGCAAGCCAGGACTCAGATCCCACGCATGGGCAAGAAACGCAGATATGGTATGATGCCGGAGAAGCACTGCGCACTAGGCAGCGTACAGTCCGCAACAGAGATCGCGAGGAACTGGAAGAACGTGTCCGAGCAGCCATTGACGCCCAGCAAGCATCTGAAGCAGAGGATGCACATGTCATGTCCGAAGTTAGCCAAGTCAGTAGAACGCAGTCCTTGTCCTCCAATCCGCCATCATATGTAGGTGACTTGTCTCAGTGTTCCATATGTCTTGAGCAGTACATGCACGGAGCCCCATTGGTCCGTCTAATTTGTCGGCACACGTTCCACGAAGAATGCTGGAACGAGATGGTGATCAGGCATGCTAGACCGGAATGTCCTTGCTGCCGAGGAGGTGGCACAGTCATTGCAAATTACACCTTTGTAGGCCAAAATGACGTTGCTTCACACCAAGCCACTCCTGAACCATCCTTCCCATGGTGGCCAATTTACCATGCGTCCACCCAGCTGGACGGGCATAGTTCCATTCTTGTTGACCCCGGTGCATACACGAATCTAGCCGGCGCTGAATGGGCAGTAAAACAAGCCCAGCTGGCGAGATCAGCCGGTCGACAAAGCTACAAAACAAGAATGCCACAAGCAATGTCAATCAAAGGCGTTGGAAACGGGACGCAATCGTGTACAGACGTATCGAGCATTCCAATTTCCATTCCCAGAACTATTGACCCGTCAAGGCCAGAAGAAACAAGTACCATGGAATTCACGTTCCAAGCTCCAACTGTTGAAGGCGGGGGAAGTGCACTCCCAGCCCTTCTGGGATTGAAATCGCTGACATCAAAGAATGCCATATTGGAAATGTCAGAGGGTTGCGAGTACCTAACATTTCCAGGCCCAGGGCTTTACAAAATTGATTGGGCACCCGGCGCCATCCACATCCCATTGCAAAGGGTGCCTTCAGGTCATCTCTGCTTCCGCGCAGATCTGTTTACAACTGGCCAAGCGAGCGACCAACAAAATGCAGATCTTGCAGAACTTACCCATGGCCTGGAACTAGTTCCATTTGCAGGCCGTGCCTGCGAGCAGAGCCACCCAAGTCTGCCACAACCTGTCACAATGCAATACCAACCCAAAGCTGGACAGCATGCGCAAGCAACCGTAGCCGTGGCAAGCACGGTCGCAACCCATACTGTCAGAACGCAAGATGTCCTCTCCAAGTAGACAACCCAGTATTCAAAAATCAGCCAGTAGCACTTGTTGTTGACGATTCACACGTTATCAGCAAACACATGCAACAAATGGGATATTTGGTTGACCACATAGATCCACGTGCTCTCCTGCAAAATAAAAGTCAAGCCGTGAAATGCATGCGCCGCGGCCAGTACGCATTTGGATGGATCACAGCGCCTCTTCGTGGAAAGCACGTGCCACCAGAAAAGTTCAATGCAGCATGTTCAGAAGTTGCAGCTCTCATGCTGGCAGCTGAAGAGTCGTCCGCTATGTGTATTGTTCTAGGAGCATTCGGCACGTTTTGGCAAAACGTTGATATTCATCAAACATCCCAAAGGAGCCTAATCACCAAACATTTTCACCGGCTTTGCCACTTTGGTATCAAAATTGACCCAGATGCTGTTGTGCCATCAAGTGCGTGTTTTGTCTCCTTAAGTACTCACATGCCAGTGTCCAGTCATTCCTGCAAGTGTCCAACCAAAGCACACGTGATGGACTGGAACACAGAAGGGCAGTCTCGAAATAGGGCGCAGGCCACAGCACAAATTGCCAAGCAGCTTCTTCTTGCATGTCACTCCGTACTGGTTATCCCAGGAGCATCAGATGTGATGAAGGGGAACTCCTCCTTGGGCCCTTCAAATGTGCATGGAACCAGTACAACAACTAAACAGGAAACACCCGACTCTTGTAATCATCTTACCAGCGAATCTGTGTCGCATGAGCCACAAAGTCATGGCATTAAGCAAGCTCCATGTGGTCCATGCGTGCAACACCATTTTCCCACAGAAGAACGAATCCAGCAAAAAGCAAAGGCCAAGCTGCGAAAAGCGCAGGGAATTGCGCCAAAGAAACGTTTAAAATTTCTTGAAAATCATTTTGATGATTGTGGGACTGATTTGTCAGGACTCGGCATAGATCCAGAAAAGTTCGAGGAAAAGAGTGCCGGACATTTGGCGTTCCAATTCATGTACCACCCTGCCTCACAGCACCAACTGCTAGAAACGTTCTTTGCCAAAATAGACAGGAACCCAGTAGATATTCTCGAGCTCTGTGGGCTGTCCACAAAATCCAGCAGCGTGGCGGTCCGACAGGGTTTAACGAGTGGAACTAATTTAAGCTTTACCTGTTCTTTCCAACACAACCAGCATAATCAACAGGAAATTCTCACGTTCATTTGTTCCCACAAGCCCACTGTAACCATCATGACCTGCGCCCCAACATGCAGCTTCTCGGGGCAGGTTGCTAATGCAGTTAATGAAAAAGGTTTATCCTATCTGATAGAGCAGCCTTTTCCTACCGCATTGTGGTGCCAACATGTGTGGAAGGTGTTATTTGCTGACCCGCAAACCAAGCACCTACTGATGCACCAATGTGCTGCAGGGCTCAAAGGCCCCAAAGGTGGCCTTGTTAAAAGACCTACCAGTCTTGTAAGCAACAGCCCTGCTCTTCTCTTGCCATTAGCCGCTTTTGTTTGTCCAGAAACGCACGTTCATGAAGTGCTGGAAGCAAAGGCCCAAAGTTGCCCGGCATGGCCATGGCAGATGGCAAATGCTGTTGTTGATGGTGTCATTGCAAAAAGGCACGCGCCTCGCCTGTCCCATCAGTTTCCAACTGTCGCTGTAGGTCCAACAGATTCACGTGCAGACTCACGCACCGCATTCAGCGAGTGTCCAGCATGTCGCAGCCACATGTCTAAATATGATGCTAGACATATTAGAACACAGGGTAAATGTCGTTGGCCTGACACCGAGCAGATTGTTTGGGACTGCCAGGGATGCAAAAAGGACAAGCCAGCTGCTCATGACCTCCATACATATGGGCCAGACTGCAAGCATGCCATCATTGCCCATCGCGGTTCCACGCTTAGAAAGGGCGCGCATCCAAGAGAACCATCCAAACGAGCTCTTGAAGTTCCAGGTGCCGAAGCGCAAGCCCAGCTCCCGGACGGCTCTGACCTAGCGCCGGCTCCAGAAGCAGAGCGTCCCGACCCTGACCCAGCTTCCAGCAGCCATGAAATGATGCCACAACCAGAGGAGCAAAGCCGCGGCCGTGGCCTTGATAGAGAAGATAGGCACCGGAGAGTTTTCCGAGATGCAGCAGTAGGTGATGCCCATGCATCTGATTGGACTCGTTTTGATATCACACATTGCCTGAGAGCATTCCGCAGTCAGCATCAGCCCACCATCATTAAAACACTTCGTAAAGTCCATTTAAGATTGTGGCATGCCGGAGTGTCAAGCATGACATCCCTTCTCCGGAACGCAGGGGTTTCCCAAGAAGTCCTTAATAGCATCCCTGACATCATTGCCACATGCAAAGAATGCAGAATGTGGACAGCCAGGCCGAAAGACACCAGGCCGTCCGTTCAAGTAGCAATGGCTTTCAATGAAGTAGTCGAAACAGATCTCCTATTTTATAAAGAGTTTATCATTCAACATTTTGTGTGCCGTGCTTCCCGCTGGCATTCAGCTATCCAGACGCCAAACAAAACTGAAGCACAGTTGCTGGAAAACGTATCGACAGCTTGGGTTACGATTTTTGGGCCAATGAGCACCCTCGTTTCCGACCCTGAGTCAGGTCTCAGCACTCCAACGGCCGAAGCCCACTTGAAGAGGATGGGCATAAAGCTTAAATTAAGAGGAAAGGACCAACATGCCAGGTACGTGGAGCGAAGAGGAGCCATACTAAGACATGCCCTTCACGTAGCTGATGCGCAAGCAGTTCGTGAAGGTATAAGTTTGCCATTTAAAGAGCTACTAGCCCAATGTGTTTTCAGTGGAAATGCGCTCACACATGTGGGCGGTGTCACGCCATATCAAGTAGTCATGGGTCGACAGCCAGCCATGTTGCCACCCATCACAGATGACCCAAGCATTGATGAGCGACGAGATGCACGCATTCGTGAAATTGCCCTCCAGGCCATGATAGGGGCCACCAGTGCAGCCAGGGTATCCCTTGCTCTAAAAACGCCAACTACATTAACAGCTGAAGACAGGTTCAAACCTGATGACCTCGTTGAACTATACAGAACACCTGCGAACAAGGACAGTTCAGGGTGGTCAGGACCATACCGAGTAGTTGAGTGTAGAGCATTCGATGGCATTGCTGTTCTTAAGGTTGGGGGTATCAATCGGCCATATCGCATTCAAGACATTCGTCATGCCATGTTTATAACAACACTGTTGGGAACAACATCAGCAGACGTCGCCAAAAGAGCTTTGAATTGCGTTCACCAATTTTTGGAATCATTGCCCCCAAATCGTATTGAATGTTTTGGACTTACTGACGATTGGGGTAATCAAGTGGTCACGCAAGCAAGCAGAAAATGGCCAACCATAGCCCGCGCATTAAACTACTTGATCAGAACTTCTCTGCAAATGTACGATGTGTGTGCCGCTAGACTTGGTCGGGAAGTCAGAAACCTCCCACACAAAAAGGGAACCCAGTTTAATGTAGCACTAAATTGGGATATGTTAAACCCAGACCATGTAAGCACGCACACCAGTGACCAATCCAAACTAAACGTTACGAAAGTATTTGGTTCTCAACAAGAGCATTTTGCCATTTTGCAATGTTTCAAATTGGACCAAGCGCGCGGACTCCTCCTTGAAGACGTTGTAGACAGCTTGCCGGCCAGAGAACCTGTGGATCAAGAGGCGTCAAGCAGAAACCCAACGCCACATAGCGCGGCCAGTAACCACAGACTAAGTACAATCCCTGAGGAAACTAGCAGTCATCAAATTTCCAATGAAGCCGAAATTTTGTTCATGAAGCATTTTGCAGACTCGCCGAAAGAAGACGCAAGCCTGTTGCTGGAGCTTTGCGAACTGGCTGTGAATGAAGACCCTTCAACATTTGATGTCATTCCCTTTGAGCCTGATGCTGCCGTAAATTTCTGCGCTGAATCAGAAGATCCCTTTGACCCTGCGCAATTTGTTGCGCACAAGCAGCGGGAGTTTCCAGACACACTAGAGCGGGATTCAGTTGGCAGTTTCGTCGAAACCTTTGTCGATCCAGAAATTTCCCAATACTTCATGGATGGTCTTTCCCAAAATGTTTGTCTAAGTATGAAAATCTACCTGAACTCTGATGCAAAAAAAGAAGTCATCAGCCGCGACACTGACATCATGACTTCTGAAGAGCAAGTCACCCATAAACAGCAGGTAGATGAAGCCATCATCTCAGAATTTAAGACTTGGAGTAAATATGGTTGTTTCGAAATAATTAATCGCAAAGATGCCCAAATAATCATAGATTCTCGCATGGTTCTAAAGTGGAAATACATCGACGGTAAAAGGGGAATCCGTGCCCGCCTTGCCCTGCGAGGCTTCAAGGAGCCAGTAAAAGACGGAGAACAAAATTACGCTGGTACAGCACAAAGGCTATCGCAGAGAATCTTGGCGAGCACAGCTGCTACTCACCCAGACTGGGTTTTTGGTGCCGCAGATGTACCAAAAGCTTTTCTCCAGGGACTCACATTTGACGAGCTCGAAGCTGAAACCAGAGAACCACGTAAATATATAGCTTTCACAATCCCTAAAGGGACCCTAAAGCATTTGCGATGCGTGCCAAATTTCGTAAAACTTCAATGAGCATCAGCATGTATTGTCGTGCCTTAAGCCTGGCACAGGGTGCCGAGATGCCCCGAGAGCGTTCTCATTAAGACTCATGAAAATCCTGCGAAATTTTGGCATGCAATCCACCATGTATGACCCCCAGTTAATGTTACTTTTCAAAAATAAGGAGTTGGCAGCTATGATTTCTATCCATGTCGATGATATCAAATTCACTGGAAGGCAGAACGATATTGACCGACTTGTAAAATTGTTGGAAGCGACCTTCGGCAAAATGACCCTGCAATTTGATAAGTTCACAAATTGTGGTATGACCCATGAAAGAGACAAGAGTGGGAATATCGTAATGCACCAAGATGAATACATTCAAGCTTTCAAACCAATCCACCCAAAGCATTATCAAGGTTACGATATAGACGGGCCCTGTAGTGAACATCAGCAAGCCTTGTTCATGTCACTGTTGGGCGCAGTGGCGTATACAAGTTTGACGCAAGTTTGGATTCTTGTCTATATTGTAGCCCTGCAGAGAAAGAATAAGCAAGCTAGTGTATCCGACTTGAAAAGACTCAATGCCCTGACCCGGGAGTTAATGAGAAATCCCCAAAAGCTGTACTACCATTGCATGACCCCAACACAAATTCTCGAAGTTTATTCAGATAGTGCATACTCCAGGGAAGGGGATACAGCACATGCACTGAAAGGTATGATTTGTTTGCGGTTAGGTAGAAGTGCCGAAGGTCAGGAATGTTCACACTTGTTGGATGCACTATCGCAGTCACACAAATTAGCTGTCCGTTCCACATTCGGGGCAGAGCTTTTAGCAGCCACTTCCGCAGTGGACCATGCTTTTGGCATTGCCCTCACCCTCCATGAGACCGAAGCCGGATGTTTAAAACCCGATGAAGCACTCCAAATCAGAGAGTCAGGTGGCTTATTGATTGCAATTAAGCTACTAATTGATGCAATGTCCGTATACCATTCCATAATCCAGGAATCGTTCAAAGCACCAAGTGAAAAGTCTTTGCTGAGCCATATCAGTTGGCTAAAAGAAATGCTGCACCTCGGTCTTTTGAAGATAATTGGATGGGTGGATACTCGAGATATGGCAGCAGATGGATTGACAAAAGGCAAAATCTCAAGAGACAGCCTGTTGAGTTGCATGCGTGGCACGTTTAGTCGATCGAATCCGATCGAAATATATCCACGCCCCAAGGGTAGTGGTTAGAATTTGCAGGCTAGTGGGCCTTGAACCTAAGGCTGGGGCAAACCCGAAATATCCTAGCACAGACCAACTAACAGGATAACACCCGACTCGAAGGGTATCTTACTGGCCCCCATTCTGCCTACCTTTTGGTTCAAGTACCTTTAGCCAGCTAATCACAAGATCATCACAAGCGTTGAGGAAAACACAGTGAGAGTCTGTTCTTATCA
>Ga0126342_10022372_pt1 | contig 10443 bp, 5 predicted proteins | sample Cyp1metagenome_FD_92528 | JGI IMG/M metagenome (GOLD analysis project Ga0126342, IMG submission 92528) | Coral microbial communities from Lord Howe Island, Old Settlement Bay, Australia - Cyphastrea 1 metagenome | ecosystem: Host-associated > Invertebrates > Cnidaria > Coral ...
AATTGAAAATCAATTGAAATCAATTGAAGTAAATTGAAATCAACTGAAAGTAAATTGAAAATCAATTGAAAGTAAATTGAACTCAATTGAAAATCAATTGAAAGTCAATTGAAAGTCAATTGAAAGTCAATTGAAAGTCAATTGAATTCAATTGAAATCAATTGAAAATTAATTGAAATCAATTGATCACATATTATTCAGGACCCGGCACTTAAAAATGTCCACCCTAGAGTGGATCCAAAAATTGTTTGAGGGGGGGGCCCGACACTAATCAGCATCCAACATTAAATATGAAGAAAAACAACCATATCCTTTCTCTTTGACGTCATTTGAACCAATATCAAGCTCAAACTTGAAAAAAATGTGATTAGGAAGTTTTCTTGATGTGATTTTTCATTTCGATTAAAAATCCAAAATGGTGACTTGAAGTCACCTAAAACCCGTAAAACGGTTCCCTGGGGGAAGATAGTAGAAATGTATATTTTGAAGGGCACTCTCACTGGTTTCCCCATCCCATAAAACCAACCATGATCAACCAAGCACCCAGTGGCAACCCCATCCAGCACCTACTTGCGGCTCTCATATGTGACACGTTTAACTAGCCACAATAAATAAGGGCCCCATATCATGGTTTATCCAAATTTCTTGGTGTTTTGGTGTTATAGTCCTATATAGCCCTGGTTACCCTCTGGTAAACTAACATGACTATGGAAAATCACCATTTTTAATGGGAAAATCGGAAAATCCACTATAAATGGTCATTTTCAATAGCTATTTTGACATAACCAGAGGGTATAGCCATGGACAAACCCAAGGGACCCACCATTCACCCACCGTCGCCAAGCTGCGCCGGTGACGTAGTCGCGGCGTCCCAGCTCATTGCAGAAGCGGTTGCCCAATGCGTCCAGCACGATGCCACCCACACCGCGCAGGGCCTCGGCCGCCAGGAACTTCACCTTGGAGGCCAACGGGAATGGAGGGGGATGGAGGTGTAACTGGGGATGAATTACGGGATTTTTTTTTTGGGCTTCTAGAATTGAAAAAGATATTATATATTATTGTATCATATAAAATTAAAATACACTATATGATATCATATTATATGATATCATTATATCATGATACTAGTGTTAATTGACTTGGGTCTTGAATGGGGGATTTTGACATTGGGATTCATTGGGGAGGTTCTACTGGATGTTGAAGGTTTCAATGGCGAACGGAGGTGCAAACATGGACCATGGAATCCCGTTTGCAAGGTTTCGATGAGGCTAGAATTATGTTAAATGGATTGCAAGCCTAATATATATATATATAGAATTATAATGGATTCTAACAGGGTGCCCTTTGGCCTCTAAGCTTCAAATGGGACTGGCAATGGAACTCCATGTTTGACAGCCTCGAAGATCCATAGCTCCCACCTTGGCATCAGGATCGTCCGGCTTCACCAAACCAGTGGGATGCACCTGGAGCGCTTGTGGCCTGCTTGGTGGTTGTACAGAATGGTATAGAATAGTACATGTACATAGAATAGTATAGAATAGTACAAAATGTTCAAAACATCCCTGCATATTAGAATAGTATCAGAATAGTACATGTACATAGTCATACATAGTCCATCATAGTCCACTGGTGCAATCATCCATCAGTCGCCCAACGCGAGGGCCCCGTGGCCGAGTTTACACACCACGACCATGACCCATCATTTCATGCCGGAGATTTTCCATCAATTTTCACCAACCAAATACACAAGTCAATGTTTGCCCCTTATTGGCTACCCTCTGGTAAACTAACATAACATAACTATGGAAAATGGCCCATTTATAGATGGTTTACCTATTAAATCTATTAAACATGGTGATTTTCTATAGCTATGTTAAATTACCAGAGGGTGTCTGCAGTTTTGGTTGATTACTTTCCCAGGTTTGGTGATGGAAGCCTCTTTTTTTGTGTGGATCACAGCCACTTTAAGAAGGTCCATTGACTGCACCCATCGAGTCCGTTCGCCTTTTCCTGTTGTATCTCCATAGTTGTTGGATATATCCCACGGCGAGCTTTGTTGCATCAGGCATCCCCACGAATCTTTGGTTCCATGATGTTACATGGCTTTGCACGAAACTACCAGATGCCCCAAAAATTGCAATCATATCATACTGGCAAACATGTTGATAAACTGTCAAATGTGTGGACCCCGCATTTTTTTAACATACGAGTACCATCACTAATATACCTCCAAACAAATGATGGTTTAAGTAGTACCGAAAACAAAAAATGGTAAACCTTTACATAACTATGAAAAACCATAGGGTAGGTAAATCAACTATGGCCATGTTCAATGGCAAACTGTAAACGTTTACCAGGTAGTTTATACTTACCGGTGATTAGCAGGGAATTTTCGGGAATGATCCATTTCATCACTAGTAATAATCATCCATCATCATCCCATTCCGACCAACCATTCCCTACTCGTTTACCAGGTAAAATACCCGGCCTGGTAAACTAACATAACTATGGAACATCACCATTTTTCATGGGAAAATCCACTATTTCTATGGCCATTTTCAATAGCTATGTTAGTTTACCAGGTAAAATATCTGTGCAACCTCCCAAAAAAAAAATCCACCTGGACCCACTCCAAATCGATGGTGGCCGCGCCAATCGCTTCACCCATCTTAATGGCATCACCTACGAAACCGAACGTAGGGCGACGAAGTCACCCAAATCCAACAACCATAAGTGATTGGTATAACTCAATAGGGATTCAGCGTTGAATTTTGACATGGTGGTTTAGCAATAAATTGGGTATAGCAATGACCATTTGAAATAGTGGTGTTATCATCACTAGGGATTCGACTTAGAAAATGGAGATCATAATGGCTCCGTAAGAGTATCTTAACCACCAATGTAACCATCTGTTATCAGGGGGTCATCATGAATGTGCGCAAACATAAAAAATCATAAAAATCAACCCAAACTTCTAGGAGAAAGCCTGTCAAAACAGCACAAAATATCGACAAAAAGGGATGATGAACAATAACTTGCTGCACGTACTAAATGTATCTGGTCCCAATGCACATGTTCCAAGAAATAAAATGGACTATGATGGACCAACTCACAACTCACAAGCCGTGAGTTCCAATGATTACTCTCTAAATTAGTCCTTGGCAATGGGAAATATTTGAAATATCCCTGTGCAGATGATTTCCTTGCGAATAATGTGATGGCTTTTCCCAAAGTTGCCCTATCTTCCATTCTCCGCCTGTGCAGTGTTCACCGTTGGTGGTCGGCAGGTGCAACAAGTCCTTGCTTCGATTGGGGAGCTGGAACGTCCCGAATTTACAGCAAAAATACGGACCTAACCATCAAACGTGGAATAATATGGAAATCGAAGCCATATGGAAATATGCATGCCCAATCATGCCCAGCTATAGCATGTATACATAGTCATCATAGTCCAACTAATTAAACATAATCCCTTCCCTGGTCCTTCCCCTTGGTAGGGAACACCCCACAGAAACCATCCTCTAATTGGTGATAAAGAAAAAATTGTGGGACCATTTAGGAAGTCCTTTTTTGATGGGGATGGGGTTCATCGAATAGAAAAGTTCCAGTAGAAACTAGACAATCAGCTGGATTCCCCAAAGACAGCTGGATTCCCCACAGAAAATCGAAAAGTGGAATCCAGCGACAAGAAACAGCGGAATCCTATGGCGTTCTGGTTGATTGTGAATTTCATCTGCCAAAATACATTTGTCAACTTGTATGTTTCACCCCAGTACTAGGAACGCAAGGTTTGAATATTTTTGAAGCCATCAGCCAATGGACCCTTCAACCAATGATGAAAGGTCGGGATTCTCTGAAATCTGGTGGATCTAATTTCACTATGTGCTCCATCATCCTTCCGCAATCTAAGTGAGTGGTATAAATCCCACGCTCTATATCATGCTATATCACTAAAACCAATTTCATAACTTAGGGGATGTATCAACCTTCAAGCATCCGGGGTTATTGTTGGGTTTGCCATGCTATAAATCTCGTCCATCTCCACAAACCTTGCCGCGGTGCAGGGCGGTAGGTCGCCAACAAGGAGTCCGAGCCAAAGTCGGCACCAAAGCCTTCCGGCCGGGAAAACCATCGGAAACCCTTTTTTCGACCTCTGGGAGAAACACTCATTTTTTAAAGGTTGCAAAAGAGCTTGAGAAACATCATCATCATCTTCATCATCATCATCAACAACAACAACATCATCATCAACATCATCATCAACAACAACAACACACAACAGCCGTTAAACAGGGTCGACAGCCGTGGATTGTCGCCACGGGTGATTTTTGGAGGCGCCATCTCAAGGGCGCCTCCGGATGCCAAGATCATGGGTCCGTACTCCTTCACCACCTTGCCCGCCTCCGGGTTTCGGCCCGTCGCTAGAGGTTCGATAAAGGGGATCTTCTGTCATGTAAACACTGGGGTTTTGAATGAGTTTTAGAGGTTATAGAATACGGTGAATACGGTAGTTGCATATATAATCATACATATATTTTTTAAAAAAAAGATAAATAGATAAGCATAGGGGATTATATAGATTAATATAGATTATTATATACTGTAATTTTATGCCAGTATGTTGCCTTGAAGCATCTTGAAGCAATGCCGGGAGTCATGATTCTGCAGGATCTCCTGCATTGTTTAATTAGTAAACCCATGGTTTTGGTGGATATGTCCAGATTTTTTGACTGGTTCCGAAGCCCACAGTCTACCCAAACCTTGCGGTACTCGCAGCCGACCACATTGTGGCCGCTCTGCAGCAGCTTGAAGACCTCCGCCTGATTCAAAATGCGAGCAGCCTTCACAAGGTCACAAAGTAGTTCAAAAGGGTCACATATTTGGACAGTTGGCTTCTGGTATATTCACAGTTCACCATGTTACCTTTCTCCCAGTTGGTTGGTGAACTTTGGTTAGCGGTTAGCATCCACCATACAATTACTAAGTAGAGGCACGTTTGATGGTTTCCCCGAGCTAGGTGACCATCAGACTCTTCCAAACTCTTCTTGCTTGAGTTTAAGGTTAATATCCACCATTCACATCTATACCCCAATATACGTACACAAAATTCGAGTGATTGATTTAGCTTTGTGTTTTGGGCATGCGGCATACACCGCTAAGCCATGTTGCAATATCTGGCGATATCATCATTCACCAGTTCACCAGCATGAGACGGTCGGTCATCTTCGGATGGTTCTATCCTAACCATCATTTGCAAAGACATCACGATAAGCTTGTTATATAATCTATCCAATGCGGATTATTCACTGTTTAAATCCCATCAAATCCATACTTTTTGGCTGGTCAAATCCACATAGTGAGTGGTCAAATGATGCGAATTCCACATGATCCACATGTTTATCACTGTTTGGTTAGGTCAACTATGGTCAATTTATGTTAAACGTTGTAATCTTCATTCGTTGAACCTCAGTTTGGCTTATCATACCGATTACAACTCACCGGTTCCAACGACTGGGTCGCACCTTGGTGATAATCCTGGCGCGGTTGGTCTTTTCAGCCACCTTCTCCAGCATTTGAATCAACGCCTCTGGGACGGTGACGGCTCTTTTTTGGGGGGGCCCAAAAGATAGGACAAGTCCCACTGAAAAAACATCTGTGGCAACTTCCTCTTCTATCTTTCTTGGGTTTTTTTTTGTGCAAAGAAGGGCTTATCAATGGATTTCATTGGATTTCGACCCTTGGTTTTGCAAAGTTTGCCAACTTCTTGTTGCGGATTTTGATGGATTTTGCAGGTATTTTTTGCCTCAAAATGTCGATGTTTTGACAGCATGGATCCCAATCCATTGGTCGAGTCTTGGGACCGGACGATTTTTCATCTGGGTGCCAAACGGTGCCAGTACTGTAATGCTGTCACCCTTGAATGTAAATTCCGATGGGAAGGGGAATGGTTAAAATTGGTTACAGTAAATAATGTTAAATAATATTAAATAATGATTGGTTAAATTGGTTAAATGGGAATGGTTAAAATTTGTTAACACTAGCCCAAGTGATCCAGATAGTAACACAAACAACATTCGACCAGTGGGTAATTTCTTCATAATTTACCTCAACCCAGGTCCCAGGCGGTCCCAGGCGCATAGGTGATGGTCATCCCGGGAAATCGTTCCTTTCCACGGTGCGTGCGCGGCTGCGAATGGCCACCCAGACGTGCCACCAGTGACAGGTCCAAGTCAAACCTGGCTGAGAGGTGGAGACTTGGAGATGGTCCAAAAGGGATGGTTGAAAAATCACCCATTTATGGTGATCACTTGGGGATGTTTCATGAACATTTTAATGAAATTGGGTGGCTGGCAATTCGTGGGCAATAACCATCATAGTCAATATTAATAATGGTGATTCGATGGCAATATGAAAGTTAGAAGTTGTTAATACCGTTAATAAATCGTAATGATTCTTAAACACTATATAGTTATTAGACTTAATATGGTTAACCAGAAATGGCTACTGGTGATCAATAACATGCTTAATACTAATGATATTCTTCCTATATACTATAATCTCCCAAACCGACATAGACCCTGGGAATGCTTAATAGTGAGTAATGGCTAATAACTTAATCCCATCACCCCAATGTTGAATCTCCCACTAGTTTCGGGATTTCTGAAGGCCGGGCGCACCGGAAAGCCCGGTACAGGCGGCTAAAGGCAGCCATCCAGAAACGTTACCATATCATGACATTGGGGGATGAACATGGATGAATGGATTAACCATAATTCACTATATAACATACTTAACTTATATAACCATCATTGTTTACAAACATTATTTCACTATATAACCACTCAAAACTCAAAAACAATAATGATTTACCATACATTGAAGTCGGATTTAATCGGATCTTAAACCAATATAGCATACTATAACATTGGGGAGATGGGATTAACCATTATTCACTATATGTATTATATATAAGTGTGTGTATGTGTGTAACTGCAACCAGTAAGATGATTTATGATCCAAAGGGCAGGGAAATGACAACTTCACAAGCCAGTCACTTGTCCACGAGCCAATCCACATCCGCAGCGCTGTTGATGCACAGCACCTGTCAGCCGATGCTCAGTTCTATGATCTGGATGTTGGAGAGATGACCCCGCTAACATCATAGTAAAGCAACACTAAACCACCCAGATTCTGATGGTTTATACCACCCATGTATTGTAAAATTGGGGATGGTTTTCTATTGCTTTACCGACATCAGTGGGCTGTACATGGCTGTATGGCTCTGTCCGATCTTGAAAGTCGCTCTTTCGGTGGCCCTTAACCACAGGGGGTCAACCGGGGCACTGCTTACGCATTGGAGAAGTGCTTCATAACCTGCTTTGGCAAGTCCATAAGTCAGCTTATCCCGTATTTCGATGGCTTATAATTAACTTACACATATATATATATATATATATATTAATAACATTTAATAATGAATTATCATACATTATAATGATTGTTAACCCATGTTAATCCCTTCTCCCGAATCGTAAATACCACCCCAGAAACCTGGTTTGGCATTGGATCTCCAACCATCTCTATCTCTGGGGTCCCTTTTCTGGGATTCATTTCATAGTACATTGGCTATAGACATCCCCATTTCAGGATGGCAAACCTATGTTAAACCCTGCAAATTCTGAATCAACGTCGGTAGAGTCTCAATGAAATCCAAATAGATGGGATGATCATGAGTTATCTCAAATAAATCCCTTTGATGGTAAAATGTCCCTCATATTAGCCACCAGAAAACAGCAATTTCCATGGCAAAATCGCTGTTCCTCCTAGGCCCATTAGGCCCTGACACATCCTGACACCCTCCGCCTTGGCCAACTCGGGTTTCTTGGCCCCGCCCTTCAAAGTGTCCGCCTGGAGCAGCTTTGGATCCACGATTTGTGTTGAAATATGTTGAAATGGAACACCTTTGCCTGCGTTCGCCTGCGCTTTACAATGACCTGTGGGGCCGACATTGCACATTACTTCTGCAAATATATACGGGTTTGAGCACATCCACTCAGCCCTGATCCCAGAGACAGTTTGGAGTTTGGACAGATTTTTCTGTACTGTCGGATGTCTGTCGCACGCCACGTTTAAAGTAAAGGAAAGCAGGTCTTGGACAGATTTTGGCACCAAAACTGCGCATTGCACTCGCATGTCCACAACTGAGCGTTGAGACCTACCCTCATGCGCGCAACAATGAAAGAGCGAAGCACGAACGAAAATCAAAGCGTTTGGAAGGTCCAAACCTTGGCATCAAACGGCAGCGACAATGAGTTGCAAATTGGCAATAGGGTGCATCGACAATTGATTTCCGCTGCTTCAGCGCACCTGCATGAGTGACAAACATCAACATACAAAACAGTGGTTTCAAAAGTTGTAGGAAAGGGGAAAGTTGGGGAAAGTTGGGGAAAGTTGGGGAAAGGGGAAAAAAAACATCTTGAACCTTGAAATACCTTGAATGACCCCCAAAACTCAGAGCCGTTGGATCCAGGTGCCACGAAGATGTCGGCAGTGTCCGGAATGGACTTGCTCTTCCTGAAAATTGAGGCTGCCGTTTGTGAAAAAGTGAATGTGCAAGGCCAACTAATTACCACGGTTTCGAGGAATTGGGGAAGCAAAATTGAAAATTTTTGGCTGGAATAGTTCTCTTCAAACAAGGAATCTGGTTTTAAGGGAAATGTGTTGGCAGCGATGCCTGATATCTCCACAGCGACAGAAAGATAGCCATCTAAATTCGTGACATTGTACCTGATTCTTGAATTTTAGTGTGGTTCCTGACATCTTCGGAACAGAAACTTAGGAGTTAGGTCTCCTACAAATACGTCCGTGGCGACCAGGCTTCCAATCCCCCTTTGCATGGTCTCGCCAACTATGAAGCAGCTGCTAGCTACAGTATACTAAAGCATGGTTTATCAGGTTGTCCAAACATTGAGCATATATACCGTATACCCCAATTTTGGCAATTTCATGGGACTGTAATGATAAGCCACTGTATTTTTGGGGCACATGTTTATCTACCTTGAAAGATCTTGAAAGCCCTTGTCAGGGTTCATGGTGGTCCCGAATCCCGGTTTGAGAGCCGTAACAGCCACGCTGCAAAGCATGTTCTCTGGAAATCCAGCTCTTCTCCTCAAAATATAATCCCCTTCTACATGCTGGTCACCAAAATGGACCATCAGCTAAAACACTGAAGAGAGCTGGGCAACCTCACTCTTTCCAGACTCTGATCAAAACACTCACCCAGCGTCAAGCTCGTGAGACTGCTTGGCAGGATCACTCTTTCCAGGCTTTGGTCAAAGTTGCAGCCAAATGTCAAGCTCTGGAGAGTGCTTGGCAGGGTCACTCTTTCCAGGCTCTGGTGAAAGTTTCAGCCAAATGTCAAGCTCTGGAGAGTGCTTGGCAGGGTCACCCTTTCCAGACTCTGATCGAAACACTCACCCAGCGTCAAGCTCGTGAGACCGCTTGGCAGGGTCACTCTTTCCAGGCTCTGGTCAAAGTTCCAGCCAAATGTCAAGCTCTGGAGAGTGCTTGGCAGGGTCACCCTTTCCAGGCTCTGATTGAAGAACTCACCCAATGTCAAACCCTTGGGACTTGAGACTGCTTGGAAGGTTCACTCTTTCCAGGCTCTGGTTGAAATCGCGGCCAAATGTCAAGGTCTGAAGGGTGCCTGGCAGGTTCACTCTTTCCAGGCTCTGGTTGAAATCGCGGCCAAATGTCAAGGTCTGAAGGGTGCTTGGCAGGTTCACTCTTTCCAGGCTGTGGTTAAAGCTGCCGCGAAACACCAAATGCTGTAGACTGCTTGGTAAGACTACTCGGTCCAGGCTTGTTTTCAAAATGTTGCCTAATGTCAAACTTTGAAGGTTGTTTGGCAAGGCGACTGTCTCCAGGCTTTGGTTGAAATGGCCATCGCCAAACGTCAAAATCTTCAGACTGCTCGGAAGGATCACTCCTGCCAGCCACAAGTTCAAGAAGGCATTGCCAAATGTCAAACTCTGCAGAGAGTTTGGCAGGGTTACTCCTTCCAGGCTTTGGTTGAAACGCTGATCAAATGTCAAGGTCTGGAGACCACTTGGCAGTTTCACTCCCTGCAAGCTCTGATTGAAATCAAAGCCAAATGTCAAGCTCTGGAGACCCTTTGGCAGTGTCACTGCCTCCAGGCTCTGGTTAAATCATGACCAAAAGCCAAGATCTGCAGACTGCTTGGAAGGTTTACCCGTTGCAGGCTGCAATTGAATTTGCGGCCCAAGCTCATATTCTGAAGGCTCCTTGGCAGGGTAGAGGACTCACCGGCGCACTTGAAAGTGACTCACCTGCGCACTTGATCACAGACTCACCTGCGCACAGGATCCAGACTCACCCGCACAAGATCCAGACTCACCTGCGCACAAGACACTTAGAAAGGGA
>Ga0126342_10022373_pt1 | contig 10443 bp, 10 predicted proteins | sample Cyp1metagenome_FD_92528 | JGI IMG/M metagenome (GOLD analysis project Ga0126342, IMG submission 92528) | Coral microbial communities from Lord Howe Island, Old Settlement Bay, Australia - Cyphastrea 1 metagenome | ecosystem: Host-associated > Invertebrates > Cnidaria > Coral ...
GGAAGTGCTGGGGGCCACGAAGGTCACGGCTGCGACGCCCAGCACGGCCGCAGCCAAGCCCACCACGCGTGGAGCCATGACTATATTGTGGAAGACCCGATGCACGTGCCAGCTGGGGCTTGGGCAAGTGCAGCAATCATTTTGGGTAACTCTATATATCCGGTCAGGCAAAATCTTTGCTTCTTCGCAGCTGATTTTTTTGGTGACCAGACTGTTGCTCCAACAGACTGAGGGCAGGAGTCTGAATTCGATGAATCAAAAAAGTGAGTCCCTTCCGGAAAACCAAGCTCCCAATTGAATGCGGCACAATAAAAACATATTGATACCATCTGATACAACATGATACAGTCATATATTATAATCATCGGATACATTTACTTCGCACAGACTACATGTAGGCACACCTTGCCAACACAGAAGCTCAGCTCGACGAATGAGCGAAGATGTGTGTAGCTCACATTCGGGATCTTTCGGGTTGAAATTGCCCAAGGAAGTGCTTTTTGTTCTGCCAATGTCGAGCTGTCACGGCACAGCCTGGTCAAGCAGGTGAGATCAGGTGAGCCCGACTGCCGAACTTGGAGGGTTTCTCGCGACCAACGGCTCTTGCAAAGGCATGCCCGGTCATCATAATCAAGACAAAGCTTTGAATTTTGATTGGTAGAGAATAGTGCAAGTCGGAAGCAGGAACCATGTTTTTTTGAATCAATGCATTGCATTTTGGAATCCGTGCCACCCATCCCCAGGCTATACACATGTGAGGTGAGCTTAGACACACTGGTGGTGTCGCACGGGACACTTATATACTGTAATTAATTGGAAGGGCACACCCTTTGGCAGCCGTATCAATGTCAAACAACCCACAGGGCATCTGGATCAGCCCAGCGAACAAGAGTGGAAAAATTAGAAAGCCTCTTCATTCCTCTTCTTGAAGAGGTCTTGAAGAATTTCCTCTGTGCAGTAAGAGAGGCATCTCTCTCTTTCAGGGCTTTCAGGCATGCCCAGCCTCAGAAATGTCCGCACTGTCAATGGCCGTTGAGGCTTCAGCAGACTCCTCGGATGTCATGGCTTGCCCAGCTTTAAGGCCTTCCTTGCTGGAAGGATCATGGCCGCACACCTTCTTGCCATAGACAGCCACTTTCAAGATCGCCCAGTAGCTGACCATAGAATACATGACCAAACTGGGCCACATCAAAATCCAGTCTTTCAGGTTCTGGCAAAAGCTGGTATCCTCAGCACCCTGCGGCTTCATCTTCAGGTGGTAAATGAGTTTGCAACCTTCACGGTCGAGGTAGAAGAAAATCAAGAAGACTAGGTAGGTCCAAGCGAGGTCCAAGCGAGGCTGGAGAAGCCTGCGATCATCACGCCAGTGTTGGCTGCATCATCCAAAGGCAGCTGGCCAGTTGTTTGGCCCATGCGATCAATGGTGTCGTGTTTGGCATTGATCAAGGCGTAGTTGATGAAGCCTGCAAGTCCAGTCAGCGTGAGGGAGCACAGAATGAAACCATAGTAGATCACAAACCAAGTGCCGTAAGACAAAGCTGCAGTGCAATTGTAACGCCTTCGCTTCACCACGAAGTAGTGGAAGACCTCGCAAGCACCAATTGTCCAACGTTCACTCTGTCGGAACCATTCACTGAACTCCTCCCATTGGGTTGTGCCTGAGGTTGGCCCAGAGATCACAGGCATCGGAATCATGAGAATTTCAACTCGCTTCTGCAGGGCTTGCATGCAGGTCAGAGTGTAGATGATGTCATCCATCTGATAGTGTGCATGGAAGAACTCACCCTTGATGCAAAGATCGAGAGAAAAGCTGAAGATGGACATGGTGTTGATGTTGAAAGGGATCAAGAATCCAAGCATGTAAGCAGCACGCATGATACCAATAGCTCGAACATAGAAGGGCCGCTCATTCAGGAAGTGGTTGTAGTAGAGCGGTGCTTGCCACACCACCTCTTTGGCTTTCGGTGAGGTAAGGAATTGGTAGCCCAGGTTCTCAAAGTAGCGTGGTGCAAAGATGGAGTCCGTGTCACAACTAGTGGCTGTGGTGCAACTGAGATCCAAGTCACCGTACTCCTCCAAGCGCGTGACTGCCGCACGCATGGTGTAGTTGGCATTGGAGCATTTGCCTCGGATCTCACGACCTCCAGCCCACTGCTTGGGATGCTTGGTCACGTGGAAACGCTTGAAGGATCGGGCATAACGTTCCTTCAACCTCGCAGCTTTCTCAGCCACGTCAGGCGTTCCTTCCTCCAAGCCAATCACCACAATGAGCCTATGAGCCACGGTCTGGGCTGCAAGTGAATCGATGGATTGACAGATCACTTCCATGGGCTCCTTGTAGCCGCACATCATCACCAGATGTTGCAGGCTGTCTGCCAAACGCCTCTCCTCCGCTGTGTTTCTGGGGATCTTGTCCTCCCAAGTTTCATCCACCACCTTCTTCATGAGAAAGTTGGCCTGGAGCGAACGCCAAGCACAAACTGTCAACAGGAATGCTCCCAGCCATCCTACGAATAGGCCATAGATGGCGGCAAAAATGGGGCAAAAGATGTCGATCCAGAGTGGAAGGGGAATGATGATAAAGTCGAACACCAAGAACAAGAGATTCCACCTCATGATGAGGAATTCGTTCTCCTTCACATTCTGCTGCTTTTCATCCACCGCGTACTCTCCCCTTGGAGCAGTGGTAAAAATCCTCTGCCACCAACTGGGCTGCTTCTGTGCTGAAGGCTGAGCCATGGTTCACCAACCTGTCTCTACTGTTTTTGCAAGCGCTGAGCCAAAATCACTAGTTTAAAGAATCTAATGAACCAGTGATTACAAATCACTGCCAACAGCTCTGATTGTGTATCATGATGAATCATACTTTGTTCCTCAAAGTCCAAATAGATTCTCGTCTCATACGTGTCGTCGGGTGGCCAACTGCGTCTGGTCTCCTCTCGGCCTTCAGATACTTCGGAATCTTCGGGCTAGGAGCGGCTAGGCGGCTAGGCAGTTTCATCAGACTCCTCCTGGTGCGATCATAAACCAAATCCAAGATGTCTAGGGAAGTTTATGGAAGTTTAAAATGCCATACCTTTTTCAGAAGAATCGAGGTCTCGAAGAAATCTGTAGCAAGTAGCAAGATCCTAGCCCAAATGATTTCTGAGGACTCAGATTCAGATCCAGTCCTGCGGCAGGGTTTTCGGTTCGTCTATCCACCGATTTGTTTCACCTGGTGAATTGGAGCAAATCTGGTCCAAAAGCATCAACTGAACCCAACTACCTTTGAACAAGAAAGAACACATTGGAACAGTTGACAGAAACTTGAAGTAAATACGTATATGTATTCTTGCACATATACGTACCCATACATGATACATAATTACACAATATTACACACAATAAATGTACAATATAGTTCAAAGATGTTTTAGCCATATATGTATAATATGTAGTTAGATGTATTTATATAGTACAAGTATGTCCACAGTACTTGCTGAGCCCTTTGCCCCACTTGTCGAAGCAAACATACAACTTCACACCCGGCAACCTCTGCTTGAACCTTGCAACAGAGGCCGAAGCTGCAACATTGCCCTCTTGTCATTTTGTGTCACTAGTTTTTCACTGAATTCAAGAGATTTGGGTTTGTCTAAAAATAGTATCCCAATTTCAAACGGTTTCTCATAATTTGCCCAATTAAAATTGCCGTTTCAGAAGTATACCGAATCTTCAGACACACCCATTTTCATTCTGGAAGCATCTGGAAGCTATGGCTTGCATTTACCGGACGGGAATCGAACTGGCAGAACACCGCCATGCACGAAATGCAAGGAGTGTGGGTTGCATAAACCTCGTGTAGTGAACTCAAGAGCCAGAGAAGAAACACTTCAAGTGTCAGGGAATCGACCGGCAAAGGTTTGGATTTAGGCAACAACATGATTTAACCCACTATAGTGGGGATATCTAATGGAATATTCTGGTGACTAGACATTTTCAATCTTGGGGCATCCTATTTTCAAACAAACCCATCTGTGCGGTCGCATTCTTGCTCAAGCTGATGCAATTCTCATAACTTCACGACCCCACAAACCCCACAACTCAGCTGAGACGTTCACAGAGACCATTCCCTTCACAGGACTATCTGGGTGTAGTTTGCCACCGGAAGATTTCACCTCGGTGCCGTTTCTCGTCAATTTCAGGAAACGTCCAGTGCCGCTGTCCAGGATGCCGCACCAAGTTGCCAATGGCCAGCAAGGCCTCAGGAGAGACTGGAGAAATCTGGGTCCAAAAACGGGCACCCCCAAATGTCAATCTCAATGGGGAAAATATGGTAAAATGATGTTCTAAACTCCAACCTAAACATTTCAAAGCCAGGTTTCGTAGGGCCTGCAGAAGGAGCAGAATTTAAGTGGACACGCCTGACTCCTCATGTAGCTCGATTGACACACATTGATCAGCTTTGGAAGTCAACCCCTCGCATCTCCACGACTGGAAACTTTGCTGTTTGGCAACGATTCAAATTTCAAGTGGGATCTTTGAAGCTTCCAATTCCAGGGTGTTGAATTCCATTAACTCTCGCCCCGCTGCTAGATCAAGGGGCTGTCTTGCAAATTGTGGCGAAAAACTGGCGATCTTTGTGCATGCATCCAGCCAGTCAGCTGTCTATCCAAAGGAGTGATCTATCAGCATTGATTCCCGGACATGTTCAAAATTAAAACTTGGACAACAAAAAACTTCATTTTGTAGAACTGAGGCCTCTTGCCATGCGTTCAGCATGTGAGGAGCGATCATGTTCCACAAAGACAGGCAACAACCACTCACTGACCTGCGCGAAGCCATGAGGTCTGGGTGAGTGGCAGTGACTGCATGCCCATGTCCATGCCCATGCAACAAAATCATAATTTGCTGATGAAAATTCACATTGAATGTGGGCCCCAACGCTGAATCGCAAGATCTTTACTAACTTTAGCTCCAACCACGCCTCCGGCTTTCCGACAGCATAACCTGACAAGGAGTCGTCTGGCGGATGGCACCAGAATTGCAGCACACATGGAACATCAGTTGAACATCAGTTGAACATCATGGAACTGAAATGAACTGAGTCTGGAATCTGCTGGAATCTGCTGGAATCTGCTGGAATCTGCTGGATTCTGGTGAGCTCTGGACCCCAAGGTCTGCCACGGCAATGAAGCCATTCGTCGCCCGAAGAGTCCGTGGAGACCTGGAGCTTTGCGGTGCAAACGGCTGTGTGTCTGAAGTGTGTGAAGCTCACGTAGAAAGCTCAGTTGCTCTCGCTCAATGACTCGAGCAGTTGGGATTTCACAGAACTTCTGAGCTGTTTTAGGTTTGCATCGCATAGACACCTCAACAGCTGACAGTTCAACACCTGAACCTGGTGGCTCGTCATTACTTTGTCAACTTGGCTCCTTGCAAATATCGTAGTATTGATTATAGTATTTGGGAGGTAGTCTGCAAACAAATTCTGCAATGAAGTTCTAGACGCTTCTATGCTTCTAAGAAGCAAAGTGGCCCTCCGCAGCTAGCAAGCTGATGGTAGGTACAAGAATTGCAATGCCATCACAACTGCTATGATACCAAGGATACAACGATGTAGAATGATGGATGCAACCACCGGAATCATTCCGTCAAAACAACTAAAAAAATGGTGTAGGTGGCCTACCTACCTTTTTGGCTGATTTTTACAGCTTTGATCGCCAGCTTCCTGCTAGGCCACTTGAGGATCCCACTTGGAGGTTGTGAGCCATCCAAGCAATGAGCGCGTTTGAGACTGGATCCTTGGCTGAAGTTGGAAGGGGTCTGATGGGGTCTCTACGTTTTGGGAGCAGGACAGTTTTTTGAGAAGCCTTTGACCCGCAAAGACATCAATCACAGCCAGCGCAGAATGCAGTTTCGCTCACCAGTGTTGAACCTAATACTCGACTTCGAACCAAAACGAATGCATCGCAGGTTCAACAACTTCACATCTCATCTTCTTCTTCATCAAGGGCACCGTTTTTCCCCTCCATCTGTTTCATCTGAAGGATTACAGCTGGAGTCTTTTGTCCACTTCGACAACATGGGCTAGTTGCCACGCAACGGGGTGCTGCGGCATCGGCCCAGCTACCCTCGTCATGACAAACTTTTGGGACCAGGACAGTTTTATCCATGGGATTTGGTTGTACCAAATGGATCCCAATGGTATTATATTATATATATAGGCAATGCCAAGTAGACCTGTAGAACTTGTGTTCTCGAATTCTCTGAGTTTGTATGAAATTGTTGTTTTGAGAGCTTTTGCCTTCCTTGTAGAATTTGAAAACAGCTGGCTACTTTTCAAAACCTGCAGTGGACGGTCTGAAATTGGAAACATTTGGAAATAAAACATTAACAAGTAAAATCTCATTGGAGAATATGTTTGCCATATTTTTGCCGTCTATTCCACCCGTCATCTTCGGATATCATGCGGATTTTCCTGGGGCGATAACGTCTGTAGCCCGCACACCTGCCTGCATGCACGACGCAACAGGTTCACTCCTCTGGAATTATGAGGCGTGCAGATGCGTGCAGTATGCTGGTTTCAGTGAAGAACCTCAGTCTGTTTGGGACCAGGTATCTGATCGAAGTCTAGTGAGTCACGGTGCCTCTTCCAGCAAGCTGCGGCTGGTGCGCTGCATGCTCGGGATCAGAGGGTCCTGCGGAGTCACCAGTCACCAGAATGGATGGTCGAGCTGTGCTGTTTCTGGTGTTTCTGACCCGCCTGAAGAAACATGGATTAACATGGTCGAAATTGTTCGAATTATATCGAATTCTTTCATATTGATATATTATTGATTTCACATCCTGCATGCGAGAGAGCTGCAAATCCCGTGTGGCTTGCTCGGTATAGAAGCAGCCTCGAGCAAGGACTTGGTGCGAGTAACATGTGTACCTTCTGTGTCCCCCAAGAACTTGGTGAGTGATATTTTCCAAGTTGTTTCCTCTTGGAACTATTGGGCATCCGGGCTGAGACTAAACTGCCTCTCCAAGGTTCGATCCTGCAACCGCCAGGACCTAGGCTCTTTTGTTTCTGCCAGCCCTGGGATTGCAGCTTTCCAGCATCGCTACTTTGTTACACCACACATCACCACACGTACGTCATATGTCCGGCTAACCTAGAGACCTTTCGAAGCTTAGATACCTTTCTGATCCTTTTCGAACTCATTATCCTTCACCTTCAGCCAGGTCAACTCTGGCTCATGCGCTATGCTTCACCCGCAGCTTAGATTCCTGCTTTGCTGGTGAACGAGCTTCAGGCGCGGTAGAATCAGAGTAGTACCTGCATCGCAGCATGCAGCAGGTGAGATAATGCCACACTGGCTGCCACACCGGCCACTTCCTATCTATCATTATCTCATTCAGTTCCAGTTGGTTCCTGGTTCTGGACTGTTCTATGAAGAGACAAACGTAGTACAAGAATACTCGTCTTCCATTCAAATTCTGCCCCTGCCTCAACCTTTTCCAGGCAGGATCATAGACAGATCGACGAAAGGCTTCACCTACCTGCACCAACAAATCGGTGCACAATGCGCAAACAACATGCGCAGTCAATCGCCTGGCCAATCTGAAGCAGGTTTTTTGCTATGGCCTCCATGTCTAGTCGATCGTGATTGAAGAGCAAATCCACAGCAACTACCTCAGCCACAAGTGAGACAAAATCAAAAACATCCTCATCAAATCTGATCAAATCTGATCAATACCTCCATCTCTGGGGCTGCTACGCCAAAAACCACATCGTTGGCAACGTCCCTCTCCGACCGAGGGCCACGAGCGCGAGGCTCAGGTGGCGCCTGGTCGATGCGTGACCGTGACACACTCTCGCTCACTTCTCGCTTAGCTGTCGATTGCAGAAAAATATATTTAAAATTATTCTCCATTGTTCACACATGACATGTCAACAGATGTCAACAAACGTCAACAGTTACACTCTACACTCACGCGTCCTCTCAAGTTCTCTCTCTTCTTCTCTCAAAGGTTCAGCGTTGTGAGTGTCTTCTTTTTTCTCTGTCTACCATGCTTTTGTTTTTTGTGACTCTTTGTGCCAGCAAGCCCAAGTTCTCCCTCAACCTTGGAATCTCCTCCACGGGATGCTTGATGCAGTCGGGGCCTCACAAGTACTTTGGCTCCAGACTGTACATGCTATTCCCTCGTCAAAATGAAAGGGTTAATTCGGATTAATGGTCAACGGTTTACTGCTTCATAATTCAGAACAATCCAATATAATCCATAGTAATCCATAAAAACATCAAGTATCCACAAGCACAAAAGCTCCCGCGTGCCAGCCGCTCTGAATGGTTATTGCATGTTATTGCGACCTGTGACGGTATGGTACAGTAAGGGGCCCTCTTCTGTGGTAAAGCGCCTTCTTCTCCCCTGTAATTGTTGGTGATTCGTTCCATTTGGAGGGAGGGTGGGAATCATATACAGAGGCATAAAATGATCGCCATGGCTCGTGACTCATTATGACCTCGAAACTGGGTCTCAATGGTGTCAAATTGCCGGCCTTGAATCTGACTTGCGAAGGCAGTTGATACACTGCAATCGCAAAACTGTCTGAAAAGTTGTGACTGTTGAGGTCCACCTGTCCCCACTTACAATCGCTCACAATACAACGGCCTTCTGCCGACGTTCCTTCGCAAGGAAATAACACCTATACCAGAGCAGAGAATGGGTGTGCGAATTACGAAGATCATCTCAACTCTCAACTCTTTGCCATTAAAAGTTTCAGGACATCCATGCTATGCTGTCTCTCTAGAACTGAAAGTTTGTTTCGAAGCATTCCAATTTGATCCAATCTGGCAGCATCGTGCACTTCTTTGCTAAATTGACTGCTAAATTTCACGATGGCAGCAGAGACTGAGAGAACCTGCAGCGGCAGCTAGCACTGGCCTCGCAGGCAAAGCACCGCCATTGCGGAAGATTAAAAAACATTAATTGAAAAAACACTACGAGTAATTGCTACAAAAACAACTTTAACGTTAATTCGTAGTTCTGCAAATGTGTACGGTCCACAACATCAGCTCGAGCTAAGACTTCCATGACACAAATATTTTTTCAATATTTGGCATGTTTCGAGCCGTGATTATGATTCATTTCCTATGCCTTCCTTAACGTAAAGCGGTTCCTAATATCAAACTCGATAACGAGAAGCGGCGCCTGTGCCATGATCTGGGATTGTGCTGACCTTCGGCACCTTTGGCCTCACCAGCATGTTGCATTGATTTAATATGTTTTGCAGTAAGTACCCCGGGTGGTCCCGAAGTGGTTTGGGTTCGGGTTCGGGTTCGGCCGCGGGCGACACCATGGGGGGGTCCGGGATCGGGTTCGGGTTCGGGTTCGGCTTGGCGACGGCACAAAGGGGGGTCGGGTTCGGGTTCAGGTTTGGCCTTGGGGTCCGGGGGTTCGGGGGTTCGAATGCGATCATGGTCTATAATACTGGAGTACTGGAGATCTTAAGAGGGTGGCGGTATCACAGATACACCCCCACTATTGAACTAAGTTATCTTGGGGAGTTCCGAAACGTTCTGTGAGTCTGACATGGCCGGAATGTTCCATCACACTTGTGCTGGGGTTTCTGGAATCCTTGGTGGGAGGAAGGTCGGGTTCCGGTTCGGCTACATGTTTCTGGCGAGCAAAGCATGCATATTGTTACATGCGGAGCCCTGTGCATCCCATATATCTCAAACACACTTGACATACATATATGAGGCCGAGGATGAATTACATTGCCTTATCTTCCATGTACATTGCAGCATGCTACCTTGCACTACTTTATATTACACTATGTTACATTGCCTTACTTGACATTATATACCTTACATTTCCTAGGCTGACCTTGCCTCATCTCACATTGCATTACATTATATTCCGCTTACATCACATGACATTGCCTCACATTACCTTACCTTTCATTGCATGCTTATTACCTAATCGAAGTAAGTTTAGCAGTCAAACTTCCGACAATATGGACAGATGAAAAGCAGAGATGGGGAGAGTCAGAGAAGAGAAGGGAAGAAGAAAGAAGATAAAAAAGAGAAGGCGTCAGAAGATAGAAGATGGAGGCGCGCGAAAAGGTAGGAAAGTCGCGAAACACTGTGTTTTTCCAATGATTTGTGGGTCGAAAAATAGGCTCGCTAAAGTGGCGGGTGCGGAGCCAGCTGGCCAAATGAGAAATAAAAAATTGCACGCCGCTGTGGCGCGAAGCACATTTCCAAGTCAAAATGTACAAAGCATCTCACGTTCGGAGCACTTTTTGAAGTTGAGATGTCGAAAAAGTGCACGCCGTGGTGGCGCGAAGCACATTTCCAAGTCAAAATGTACAAAGCACCGCAGCTCCGGACCACTTTTGGAAGTTTAGATGCCGAAACAGTGCACGCCGGATTGGCGCGAAGCACATTTCCAAGTCAAAATGTACAAAACACCACA
>Ga0126342_10022374_pt1 | contig 10443 bp, 11 predicted proteins | sample Cyp1metagenome_FD_92528 | JGI IMG/M metagenome (GOLD analysis project Ga0126342, IMG submission 92528) | Coral microbial communities from Lord Howe Island, Old Settlement Bay, Australia - Cyphastrea 1 metagenome | ecosystem: Host-associated > Invertebrates > Cnidaria > Coral ...
CCATCATATGCCATCTCATCCTGAAGCCAAGTCATTTATACCCGACCTACCTTGGCATGACAAATGCTAAATGATCAGCCAATGGCTGTCTTTGATTCTTGGAAATCGGCCGAAATCGTGGACGATCTGACTTTTCCATTCTTTTCCTCGCAGGATCTGCTGCTGCAAATCAGCTCAAGTTTGGAGCGGCTGTACAAATTCCCTACTGTCCAGAGCCAGACCCAGAGCCCCGGATATGGCAATCTGGGATCTCAGAAGAATTTGATGGGCTCGTGTGGTGAACGAATCACACCTCGCTGCAAAATCCCTTCATCTCTGGGCATAATTAGTGGATTTCCTGGCAATGCTACGATGGTTTACCCTCTAATTTAACAATTTGCTATTGAAAATTGCCATTTATAGTTGGTTTATCCATGTTTATCCACTAAAAATGGTGATTTTCAACAGCTAGGTTAGTTTACCAGAAGGTAATAAGTTTATAAAAATAACCACGAAACGGGCATGATGGCCATCTCTCAAAATGTCCACTGTGTTCCGGTTCCGGCCGAGCTTCAATGCGGCTTTGGGGCATGTTGCCTCCAAAACTCCTGGTCGAAATGGGGAACCCACTTCCGCAGATATTCTGAGCTATTGGCATTATTGGCATAGGTGAAATCCAGGTGAAATCCATTTGTTGACCCTGGTGCCCAATGGTGCCCACAGATTCTGCTGTGGATCTTCCTCCCGTGCAGGAAACTGGAGCTTCCGACCCATCCCCACATCATGGATGACCGATCTGCCGCATCCCTGGCCTCGGATAACTTGGGCGCATGGTGCGCCAAGGCTTCTGGCGCCCATTCCTCGAAGGGGGGCAATGGCACCTGCGGGCGCTCCATGCCATTGAAAAAAGGGGATGATTCAGCAAATTTCTCCGTTACATCACAATTTACGGCTGGTTCTATCCCGATTATGGCCCATCCACATGTGCTATATGGTTTTGAATGGTTTTAACTCATTCTTCCACATTCTTCCACCATGATTTCCCATGACTTTTCACAATTATCTCACAAGTTTCCCATATTTTTCTTGGCAAGTCGTTGGGGATGATGGTTTTGAAGCACAACATGAAGTCCATATTTGCCATAGCACCTGCTGAGGCTGGGCGCTGCAATACGGCCTGGCTCCAGGTTTGGCCAGGTACTGCTGATGGTAATCCTCCGCGTAGTAAAAGGGCACCAGGGGCCCGTGGAAGTTGGAGGCCGCCACAATTTCGGTGGTGATGCCAGATCCCTCGCCTGGCGCTGATTTTGGAGTCATGGGTGGGCCGGGGAAAATGATCGGAAAAATGATCCGAAACATCTGGAAACCGGGATTGGTAGGGAAACGTAGGGAAACATCCTGGAGCTTTTCTGTAGGTTTTCCCGTCCAATCACCAACTTTGGTCCACAGCGTCCAAGTCTGGACACCGATGGAACAGATAAATCCCATCCGTTCGCACCTTTCCCTGCAGCCTTCAGAGCCTTCTCATACGCGTCTTTACCTCGCAAAGCAATGCTGGCACATGCTAGCACCAGGGCTGTCCAACCAAATCTTAAACCCAATGACACCAGTTGAGGAAAAGCAATGCTGTCTATTCCGAGGTGATTTCCTAAGCTTTCCGGCCGCTGTGCTCAAACTTTCAATATTCACCTTGCACATGTTTCAATGCGACAATCTCTGGTCACCGGTCAGTTTGGCTTGTGACACTTTTGTGACAATGTGTCGCAATATGTTACAATCATGTTCCCTTCGTTCCCTTCGTTCCCTTCGTTCCCTTCGTTCCCTTCGTTCCCTTCGTTCCCTTCGTTCCCTTCGTTCCCTTCGTTCCCTTCGTTGTCGGATGCCCCCAGTTTATACCCCAAGGGTTTTTTTGGCCGAGATGAGCCAAGTGACTGGCACGCATCAGCTGCTCCTGCTCACTGTCGAAGTAGATCAAGGCGCTTCCTAAAAGCACCCCATGGATCCCCCTCCCAATCCTGAAACAACGGATTGTAAACCCCCAGAAACCAATCCAGGACAGACCTTGAACATCGCTGCAACCCGCAAAGGGGAGAAACTTAAGCGGCATACGACAAATGGTCACCATGGGAAATCCCACATGTTTTTCTTCACAAACCCACCACTTACCCGGGGCTTTCCTGTAAATTTTCCCTTAAACCAATCCATTGAGTCTCGGCTGGATCCATCGAAAAAATGTATGGTTTTTCCAGCCGAGTCTCGGTACTGCGTCCCTCGGTCGTTTCCCTGACGATCGCCCTGGGTTGGGTCGTGTGACTCCCAGAACCAACGGAGCAGGTCCACCATACTGATCTTCTCGGGGTCGTAGACCTCTGGTGGCTCCGGTGATGATGATCCTTTGGGCCATAAAGGGCCATAAATGGCCATAAGGTATCCATAAGGTTATGTGTAGGGCACCTATTGGATAACATGCTTGTGAAAGCTGGTAACTTCAAAATATGGCCCGGGGTTCGATAGAAGGTGGAGATGCTGAGTTTCAGTCCGCTCAGAGTTGCTGAATTTCAGCAGTGATCTGGAAGCGGATTCAGGTTCAAGATGTGGGGTGCCTCAACGATTGACTATGATTGACTGGTCATTTCGAGCATTCAAAAATCCATGTGGTCGAGAATCACAGTTTCTGAAATCTGGACGTGTTTGAATGGACCCTTCAACAAATCTGAAACTTGAACTTGGATGAACTTGGTACATCTTGATCTGCCATGGCTTTCCAGATGTTTCCAGCCTTAGAAATTCTTCCCACATGTCAATGCACACCCAGTGGCGACTTGTACTGCTTCAGTGGCTCCAGTGCGTCCGGAGCAACACTCCTGAGCCAATGAAGCCCCAGAATTGGGTGCGCCTTAATGGGAAAAAACATTAAACATCTCTTGATCATTTCATCAATTTAATTCGATAAAAGTTGATGGGGCACCACCGATTTGAAGACAGTCTGTGAATCTTCCAGTGCATCCAGCAGATTCCAGCAGCTGTCCAATGGGGAAGACTTTAAGTAGAAACCCCACTGACTTTGCTCACGGATTGGTGCAAGACTCAAGACGTGCGTCCAAAGTGGATGATGGTGCTTTCCAGTGTCTACGCGTTCCATCTTGAACTTAACAAAAAAAAGTATGTCCCCATTCCTTGGCTAAATTCTGAAGATCCCTCATGTTTTCTGTTGATGCATGGTTGGTTCAACGGATTTTAACATTGAAAATTATTTCCATTTTTTTAATGGTCAGATCAGCATGTTGTACCCTGAAAAAATCGGAGTGGAATTCCAAACATCTTTCGTTCTCCTCATAGTTGGGGTTGGCCGTCTGCCCTGCAGCATAGCCCACCGCGGTGGAATGGACACCTCCACCTTGGCTTTGTGGGAGGATGTGGGAGGTATCACCCTGATCCGCTTAGTTTTTTATGGTAAAAAAACATCAGCTTTATGTCACTTCTTTGTGTCACTTGTTTCATCTTATTTCATGGTAAAAACTGGGGAGTTTTGCAAAACTTCCAGTATCTTCCAGTGAAACATGGAAAATATGGAAATCCAACAGAACAAGCGGACTTCATCATCTCAAATGGAAAGACACATTGAGAATGGGCATCCGACCAATCCGACCAATCCGACCAATCCGACCAATGGTTCAACATACGCCACGAAAAATGTCACCCCAAATAGTTAACCTGATCAATCCTGATCACTCATCTTACTTGTCTTCCAGTGATTTGATTCCAAAATAGTAGCATTCTCCTATGCCTATAAGCAATCATAAGTCAATCATAAGCAATCTAAGAAGTATCCCACGGTTCCGACATGTTCCGACACGTCGCAGGTCACCAGGGTCACCACACCTGGCAATCGCCAGAAGCCTTTTTCGGAGCCCCAAAAGCAGCCGTTCGCCAAGACGCAAACCTGCGGTGGGAACACCAGCCTGGTTGAGCCTACTGATACGAGTTAGTCAGGGGGTTGGGGCATAGGAGGAAGAATCATGTAACAAATAACCTCAAATTACATCAAATAACATCAAGTAACATTGAGTAACATCAAATAAATAGCTAACCTAAAACAGATTTGAATCCACCAATCAACGGGACCAGGCATTCTCGAGAGTCAAACAAAAAGCCTTAGCACAATTCCAGTCACCATCAAGATCACGACATCTTCAAATTTGGGGCCGGCATGGGGCCCTTCAGTCTTCCAGCATCCAAAGAGACAAGATACATAATGTAGCCTTTCCAATTGAACAGGCCATCCATGATCTATTGCGGATGGAGCAGCTCATGGATTTGATTCAACTGCACGCCAAGTAACTTTCATGTTGGCTGGCCAGGGCCCTTCCATGGGTGTTTTCCTGGGCACGAACGCATTGACGCATTGACCAACCGGCAGCAAGTTGAAATCCAGAATCCCATCCGGTTCTCTCTTAGTGCATGGGGACGGTGGCGGATGGTGTATGGTTTGGCAAATGAACCTGGAAACGCACGTCCCAGATTGTCGCCGACACTACAGACCTAACATTCTCCAAGCTCAGGGGTTACGCAAGTCACATGTCATATGAGCATATCTGAGATATTCAAAAGATTTAGGGCATCCTCAAAATGAAACCTACCTTATCATCATGTTCACCTTCAATAAATTGCCAGAACATGGGGTACCTGACGGTACATGCAGTAAAACACTACAGTAAAATCAGTAAACAACAATATCGTCATGTTTTTTTGGGGAAAATCCATGGGAAATTCATGGGACATCTCAGTGACACTGAAGTGCTGGTCGCCAAGTGCTGGTCTCAGCTTCAGGACGAAATGAGTGGGGCTCACCTCCATCTTTTCGGAGCGGCCCTTCCTAGGCTCGACTGGAGATATCTTTGGCCACACAAATCACAAAACTAAGGCATGAAAAGCTTCAATAAAGCTTCAATATAGCTTCAATTCTACTGATTCAGGATTCGATTCCATTTTTTTTTGACTCCTTTTTGGGATTGCCATTGCAGTTGGCATGCCATCGGCTGTGAAGGCAAGTTTTGAGATGGTACGGTATGATGACGTGTGGTTTTTGGCACTTAACATCTGTATAACACCTCTGAAGGTCCGAAGATCAATGCTCGCGCTGCAGCTCCCATCATGTTTTGCCTACGCAGTTTCCTGCGAGTCGTACGCGAGTCGCGCTACAGCTTGAGCCAATGGCGACATGGTCAGCATGGACATATATGGACACCATCGAGAGGTGCTTTTTCTGGTGCTTTTTCTGGTGCTTTTTCTGGTGCTTTTTCTGGTGCTTACCCAAGCATTGGAAGAAAGCCCTGACCACCTGACCATGATTGAACATACCAGAGCGAGCCTAGGCTGTTGCAGAAGCTCCGAGCACGCCATGGCACCATGATGGCACCATGCATCGTAGAAAACGGGCACTTTGTTGATTTGCTAAACTTAGTAACTTGAGGAATCCATAGGAATCCCAAAATCTGTAAATAAGCCAAACACGGCCAAACATAGCCAAACCAAATATTGCGTTTCTTGAAACCAATAAGGAACTTTCTATTGATCCTGTTTCCCTTTGCCCATTCCCTAATGGATTCAATTGATTCTCCGAAGACCATCCCTTGTCGAAGTCCACATAAGGTACAACCGCCCGAGGACTCGCAATGGCCGCGGGTCGTAACTGTCCGACAACGGTACAAGGTGGACCAATATCCCAATAGCATTGCACAAGCGGTGGGCAAACTCGACGAACTTGGGCAAACAATTAAACTTCGAAAAAGAAAACGACTAAGACATTTCATAATGTTTCTACAGGATTTTCCTCAAGTTCGTCCTTAAGAGGGCACTAAAATAAATAAGCCATGGTATTTTCATCAGCTCACTCTTGGGCCCCAACTCGATCGTCCCTGTCGTTGGATTCCATGGTTCCAAGTTGATCCTGGTGATCCCATCTAAGCTGAACATAGGTAGGCAAAACAGTGGGAAAGTAAAACCAAACAACAAGGGTTTCCAACAAATCCGCTGCCTCAGATCCATTGAGTCTCAAATGAAATCCTTTCAGCCATCGATATCACTATAGAATGATCCCCGAGGTTAGCTAGATTCTTGTCGAGTGTTCGATCTCCCGAATCGACATAAGTGAGATGTAGCAGCATTTTATAGCATTTTTATGGTCAACAGAGTCAACAGAGTCAACAAAAATCCAGCCACAGTTTCCACAGTTGGATCATGATGATGCCAAAAAAAATCCAGCCACATTGGGCACCCCATGACCACCAGGAGAACCGAGAACCTCCGCCGGCCTTCCGGAGAGCCACTGCTTTGGGGCCCAGCCGTGTCAAGGCTTCTGTGGCCGCCAAGCGGTACCTGGCAGAGGTTCAAACTGACCTATTTTAGGATGGGATGACCTATTTTTGCAACGGCCACACCTCAAATACTCAGCTCGGACTTTTCCTATCTCCAGTGTAAAAGGTACCCAACATGAAGGATGCATCGAGATCTGCATTGACAGCCCTTCGTTCATTCCGTTGTCACCGCTCGGTGCGCAAGAGGGGCACTCCGTGTTTCTGTGGAAAAGCCCATCATCCAAATTATGGATCAGCGGCACGACCTGCTGAAGGTGATCATTCTCACGGAAAAAAAAAACATTTTTCACACCATATCTGTTAGTTAATTAAGTGTTTTTTTTTCACATCATAAAACATCACTGGTTGGTGGTTGAGCCACCCCTCTGAAAAATATTCATCAGTTGGTCGAAACCACCAACCACCAACCAGATCGTACCCTCTGGTAAACTAACATAGCTATGGAAAATCACCATTTTGAATGGGAAAATCCACTATTTATGGCCATTTTCAATAGCTAACTGTTAAATTACCAGAGGGTAGATCATCAATGATGGAGATTCGCATTGGGACAACCTGGCCAACACCTTTCCATTGCCAGATATTGCCAGATTGGATCCGAGACTGCTGCAGACTCCGGATCAAGTTGCCCCAGAGCCCACCTCAGTGCAATCTGGGGCAAAAAAAAACACACCAGGAACGGGTCACGCACAGTCATTAATGCCCATAAAATGCCCATGAAATGCCCATAAATGTCATAAATATACCCTTAATCATATTGAAACCAGCAGATTTGGCAGTCAAAACTCCGAACATTGATGATAACTGATGATTATACTGATGATAAATTAATAATTTTTATTGGTGCTTTCGGAGGCAGGGCTTAGCTCAGCACATGCAGGCCGTTTTGACCTCGATTTTCTCACCTTGGCCCAGATTCCGCATCTCCAAGGCTTAGATTCCGCTGATTCCAATGGCTTGGTGACATGATGGGTGGCAATTTTCCGATGCGAAAATCCAAGGGGCTGAGGTCGGCATCAGGATCATCACCTCGGTCAGAGGGTGAAACATGAGAATTTTTGATTCAAAACTCAAAAAAAAATGTGCAGAAATGAAACACTTGAAACCTATGCCATCAATATATGACAATCCAGGCTGCAGACTTGGTTTCCCTTCAACTCTCATTGCCAACAGGAAATACTCGGCACAAGATTGAAACGTGAGCTGGTCACTTTGTGGCACAAGCTTAAAGCATGATGTGGTACCCAAGGTTTCCTTTCGACATCTGTCTCGTTTTCGTGGGAAAAAAAACCATGGGATTTCCACATGTGTCTCTTCACACCAGAAATCAATGGGTTTTTGATGGGTTTTTGATGTGTTTTCCCTATGTTTCCCTAGGAAAAACAGCCCAAGTGGCTCTTGACCCCGGGACGATTGGCCAACATTCGGGTGCACAGGGCAGCTGCATGGTGTGAAGCCACCTGGGGTGCCGCTGTGTTAGCGTCTGGTTAATAACCTATGAATATTAATGGGGGATTATGGGAGATTAATAAGCCATATAATCTCCCATTAATCTCCCATAAGCCATATTATATACTAAGCTTATGGGAGATGAAAAAAGATATCACCTATGGCTATCACTCTTTTATCTGTATATCATCTGTATCATAACTCTGGGTTAATCCATATCTAGGGATCTAGTATAACTTAGTATAACCTATGCAAAATAACCTACGTATAATCCTCAGTTGTGTGTGTGGCTATTCCATATTCAACTGGATTCTCTATACCGGATTCTCTATGGATCTTTGACGATGTTTGATGTTCGTAATTTAGTAATTGTGAGGAACACCCATGTATTTGCAATGCCCCTTTTGGCATATCCGCTTTCAAGTGTTTTATTCCTTAGCATTTTCGCAAACGGGATCGGCGGACCCATGGGGATAAGAAAAAATGGATCACACTATGGGTAGACAAGCCATTCCGGAAAACCACATAAGCGTTATATTCTAATTGCTGAAGGCTGCAAAAAGTCCCATGCATGTTGATACACACATCTTTCGTCACTTTTTTAGACACCATGCTTTTCTTGGTAATGGCCACTTATGGCCCATCATCCTCCCTGACTTGGTGGCTTCAGGGTGTCTGTTCATATCATGTTGTATCAAATCTGGCCACAACAATACACCTACCATTTGAGATTTGGGATGGTTTATACATGTTTATACCATCCATTGATGGTGATTTTGGAGATGGTTTATGATTTGGGTTTACCACCTTACCCGGTAAGGGAATCAACCGTGGCAATGGAACATATACGGAACTTGTATTATCGGATTTGCAATGGCCATGTTTGATTCCCAAAGAGTTTTGTGGTCATTTTCCCACCATTTTCCCACCATTTTTCCACCATTTGGGCCCATCATGTCACCTTTTTCACCATCGGCACCTCTCCATGCTTGCCCAGGGTGATGGCGGACGTCCGCCGCACCTCCGAATCTAAGCTGTGGAGGGCCTCGTCGTGTGTTTCACAGCGAAAAATGGATGGAGATGATAGGGGTTTCTAATAGGAAATTCAATTCTATAGCATGGATATATCATGGTTTCGAATGGAGATATATCATAATATCCACTATATATCCATGTGCACTATATATCCATTTATATATCTCAATAATTTGCACTATTTATCCTAGAAGATTAAAATCCCAGAATATTCAATGATTGACTGTCACATTGTTGGAATATAAATGGATATGACGGGTTTCGCTGGTGAATCGCACCGGTATCTTATGATCCAAAGTTCAAGAATATGGATCTGATTGGCACTTTTTTGTGGCACATCCAAAATATGAATCATCCGTCCATTTGTAGGGATGGAGCATGGAAACTCTTTTTATACACCATCGAACATGTTTACTGTTCAACATCCACTTGTATCTCCATGTTAGGGAAAGTCCCCAGACTGATTATTATCTCACTCATAATGATGCGGTCAATCATCGAAATAACACTACTAATTACCATCATTAACATCCATTAACATCCATTAACCCACCACTATCCACCATTAACAAAGACATGTTGCCACATCCCGGTCCTTGACGAGCACTGGTTGGCTGTCAGAAGAACCACGAGGACCGAGCCTTAGCTGAGATCTGAACCGACCTCTTGGGCCCCGTTTTCCCCGTTTTTGGGGGGATGAATGACCTGTAGTGCGATGCTAAATGGCTCCAGTGGAGTAGCTTCCAGTGGTTTGCTACTCGTTCTTTGACATGGCCGCGCAGGGAAAGCTCAAGAGTCCACATTGGCCAACCCTGCTGAGGAAAAGCTAACTTATCCTAAGCTGGCTTGACATGACATGACATTACATCTTATAAGATGACATAACATGTAATGACACAAAAACAAACAACTATACACGTATACCGTATTTGTATATCACATGTGCGTTTGTAACATGCGCATCTCCCCATGCCATCATTTGTTGAAGATTCTACAAGCTGCAACTACCCATCCAATTTCGGCAAAACGTATACAAATACAGCACAAATGTGGGTGTCTTGCGCGTGTTGATGTATCAGCATGCTACCGGACCCTGCAATCCAACCACCCCGGAAATAATGATGACATTATTACAATCCGGTATATTTATATACTACAAATCTATAATTGCAAGCTGCCCTAGTGGCTATTGCATGTGCCAAACCATTCAATGGCTAGTATTCAAAATTCTACGACCAAACCACCATTATCACTAACCAAATGGATCCAGGTTTAGATAGAATTTGGGATTCTCAACATTACATCACCATCAGGTTTTGCAGTATTCTAAACATTACACCGCCATAGGGATTCAAAAGATTCTAAACATTACAGCACAATAATGTACGTAATATATTATAATGATTATATACCATTATCATCCATTATCTACAATAATATACCATAATCTCACAGGTGTCAAACCCCCCCCTCCCCAGACCCCCCCCCTCAAATAAATAGTCTCCAGTGAGGGTTGGCCTGGTTGGGACCATAACACCGAAATATACAATGATTATCCTTATTTCCAAGAAGTAAACACATCAGAAAACATATCAGAATCCAA
>Ga0126342_10022375_pt1 | contig 10443 bp, 8 predicted proteins | sample Cyp1metagenome_FD_92528 | JGI IMG/M metagenome (GOLD analysis project Ga0126342, IMG submission 92528) | Coral microbial communities from Lord Howe Island, Old Settlement Bay, Australia - Cyphastrea 1 metagenome | ecosystem: Host-associated > Invertebrates > Cnidaria > Coral ...
AAACTATGTCAAACTATGTCAAACCATGATAGACCATGATAAACCATGATAAACTACGTATGTCAAACTATGTCAAACCATGAAAAACCATGATAGACCATGATAAACCATGATGGGCCATGAAAAACAATGATAAACCAGCTAAACCATGATAAGCCATGATAAACCATGATTTTTTGCCATGGTTTAAACCCTGATTTTCACATCGGCCCCTGGCACAAAAAGCATACCGCCGGTGGCTTCCGCCGCCGCCTGTAGTGCTTCATGATCTCGTCGGAGCCCGGACGACGTAGGCGATGCTTCAGGCATTGAAGCTGTTTCTCAAGGAGACACAGCCGCCTGGTGGGAAACTGGTGTTGGATCGACATCAGTTAACCCAGAAAAATGGAGAATATGATGAGGGTTTTTTTGCAACAATAAGGGCCCCCAGGAAAAAACGTTGGTTTGTGAAATGTGATTCACTCATGAGCTAGAATTACTCTGTGTATATCCCAAAAACCCTGCTTTGTCAAGTTATAAATCAACCTAGCTATCAAACAGGGAGCCTCGCCTTGTAGAAGATGTATGAAGATGTCAAATATAACTTGTTTGATACCCAAGCAACATAGGGGGATACATTAAGTTATACCCACACTAAGAACATAAGTTAAACCTATCCTCTGTGCGGTTGGTGATTGGGCCACCCATCACACAAAAGTGGTTGTAGGAAAACCCTCGCTTTCAGACCAAAATAATTACTAAATCACTGAATGCAAAAGAGAAAATGAAAGCACCAACCAGCAGCTCGTTCTGCTGAACGTTTTCTTCACAGCTCTTCTCTTCCACCTTCATCACATAGTCATCCTGGCAACTTCGATGTTATACAACCAAAAGCCAGCTGTTCTACTTGACTTACTCCCAATGGAAGTCTGACTGAATGTTTGGCTCTAAATTCTAAATCTGATTTTGGATTCTTCTTTGATAGACTGCAGATCCGTTGGTGTCCGATGGTCAACTGCGGCACTTGGCGACCGAAGAAACGTGGAAACGTTGGTGCCTCTGGAGCCAATGCAGGCTTCACCACTCAACTTGAAAAAAAAATACTTGTATCATATTAATATGAATTTAAGATTCAGGAACTCCTGGATTTCGGTACCCATCTTGGAAATCCGCAAGCAGGCGTGGATGCATATGCATACATGTATGCATACATCTATGCATACATCCATCCATCCATCCATCTATCTATCTATCTATCTAATTAATCTAATCTATGTAATCTAATTTATCTATCAATCTCAGTGACTGGTTTTATATCCAGCATGGCATGCGGCTAAGCCAAGAACCAGCTGTCCTTCAGCATGTCCTGATACTCCGCATCTGGCACTCGACGGCAGCGTCTTTCCCCGCGTGGTGCTTCCATCTTGAGCCCACAGCTGCACCAACGGAGCCCCCGCTACACAGGGGACTCCAAGAAGTGAAATGATGACTGCAGCGCCAAATGGGTCTGACATGGGACCACCCCATTGGCAAAATTTATATAAGGATACCCTCTGGTAAACATACAAAAAACTATGGAAAATTACCATTTTTCATGGGAAACTCAACTATTTCTATGGCCATTTTCAATAGCTATTTTGATATACCCAGAGGGTAAATGATGACTGGATTTTGTGGAACCGGTACCCCATTGCATCCCATCGTTTCAAACATGGTTTTCATGTGTTTTCCCCAAATCTGCCAGAAAGGGTATGTAAACCCTCCCATTTTCATGCAAGCCCATATCATATCATTTTGTTGGCTATATCAGGCTATATCCCGTGATAGTGTCACTATATGCCCCCCATATCCCGAGTAGATTTGTGGTTTCAAACCCATTACTGAGCAGGGACATCTTGATCATCTTGAAATGAAATGTGCGAAAGAAAAAAGATGAAAAGCAAGACCAATCACAAAGAACACAAGGTGGTGCCCCATAGTTAGCTAAGTTGGTTTATAACTCCCAAAACTATGGTTTATGGCAGATATAACTATAGTTAATGGGGTTTATAAACCAACTTATAACTGGGGGGCACCATCCTGCAACTGAGACCTGTTTATAAATACCACGGCAGTACCCTCAGCCTGGATCATCCCGGTACCAAGCCACTGTCCGATTCAAAGCCTTCTTGGCCATTGCTGGGTCCTGGTGTCAGCATGGAATAAGGATGCTATGATATTGTTTATAGTTTATAGCACCCCACCCCCAAGAAAAAAAAAAACACTGAAAAGTAGTGTCTCACTATTTTAGTGGATTTTTACTTCTCTATCTTTTTGGGGCTTACTAATTATAATGGGAAACTATGTGAAGATCAGCTAGTCTATAAATATTTTCGAGTTTTGTGTTCACCCCGCAGCAAAATGAGTCGATGATTTTCCCATCAAAGCCCCATCAAAAAAATGGCGAATCTTGAACCATCTATGATGATAGGGGGCCACGTTTACTCCGTGGGTGACAACCATTTGTAGATCATTTCCTAGGGGAAGCATGGGTTTGCCACATCTACGTTAGTTTACCCTAGGGTAAATGTGTTCTTATATACTATAAACCCGATCAATTTGGAGCAAAAACATCGTTTCCAGCAAATGTTCCCAGAAATCAATAGATGGCTGGAAATTTACCAGTTTTACCTTTACAAGATCATCTACAAATCAACGAGGGCATCATGGTAGATGATAGATGCGCTACCAACTATTGGTGGATGTCTCCACCAAAGCTCGTCATGTCCATCGACTGAAAAAGATGCGGAAGATGCGGCAAGGTTTTTTCGGGGAAAAAAACATATCTACCATTCACTATTCACCAACCCCTGATTAAAACACTTCAAAATGGCTGATTTTCAGGGTCCAACTCTCAATTTACATCCATTTACCATTTCGGTTTACCATTTACAGTAACTGATGAACCCAGCATTTTCAGTTGCCCTCTGGTTATATTGACATAGCCATGGATAATGGCCCATAGAAATAGATGGTTCACCTATTCAAAATGGGTGGATCTTTCCATGGCAAACTGTTAGTCATAACCAGATGGTATACCCTACCAGATTCTACCACCATCATTGACCGTATAATCACCATCATCATTAACCATTATTAACCATAGTTATGTGAGTTTACCAGAGGGCAACAACCCCCGGATGAAATCCTGGGACAACTTCTCGAGCATCTCGTCACTGGGTGGCTCATCGGGGATCGCGGCCGTGTCGGTGCCCTGAGCGACGCTGGAAAATCACCATTTTATAAGGGGCAATCACCAGTTTTCATGGGGAAAATATGGGAAAATCACCATTTATTGATGGGGAAACCACATGAAACCACCATTTTGAATGGGGAAGACCACCATGTTTAATGGGTAAATTACCTTGTTTTTTTATGGGTAGATCATCATGCTTAATGGGTAAATCATGATGTTTGTCATCTATTTCCATGGGCCATGGCTTCCATAGCGAACTGTGGATCATACTGGAGGGTATATGAACTGGCGTGAAAGCATCGGCCCCTTCCACTTCCCATCTGACATGCTTCTCATATATGTTATTATACAGTCTTCATCAATCTTCCCTGATCAGAATGATATTCAGTGATGCAGTAGCCTACAAGAATACCCCAAATGGACAGCTGCACGTAGAGTCTGGGTCAAGTGTCGAAGACCATATCAGCAAGCTTCTTTCCGCTTGACCTCAGGCTTCTTTCCGCAGCCGTGTGGGCCCTGCAGAATGCCATCCACATGCGTAAGGGATGCAGAAGACCTGTGAATTCCTCTTGTGCCATGCAGTCCAAGGAGCAGCTTCGCAACAGCAGCCTTGGAGCGTCTGGCTGTCACAGAATCAGTCATCTTGAGAACCCATTCAGCACTTCCCCCCATCTTCCCAAGAAGCTGAACACACTTCCACCGCGCAAGAAACGCGCCAAACTTCCCCCTGCGCGCCATGTAGCAGTGATCATCTCCCCCTCTTCTTTCAGAAGGTGTTGCATCTCAGAGGGTTCCATGTCCTGGCGACTCCGTCACTGGAGAGACAACGGTGATTTTCTCGTGCTGATGGCTGATGTCATGGTGATTTCATGGTAATTTCATGGCAGTCTCTCAGCCCTCTTGACCCACTGAAGTTTGATGTCCTTGCTGATATTGCTCACTGCAGGTGCCTCGTTGCCCTCAGATGCAGGTCATTGACCAGACGGACCAAATCAGCGACTGGGCTACAGCCTTCTCCCTTCGCGTGTTGTTCACACACACACATAAACATATACTGTATCAGTATCAACGGTAAATAGTACTATCGTTGATTATATATATGTGTGTGTGTATCATGATTATATTATAGTTGTGATTTATCATTATTGTCATTACTATTTATGGGGTGTAATTTGGGGTGATGTAAAATGACTCCCGTGGTTGCTGAATGGGATGTTTTATGGGGTTTACCACCTTATGTGTTATATATATATATATCCTGTGGCGCAACCCCACTGCATCGTGGCAAAAAAAAACCTCTGAGCAGCCCCACGGGCCCCTTGTCCGAATCGTTCGGCCCCTGGGAACGTCATCCAAAATCATGGGAAAACCCATGGGAAAAGCCATGGTAGAAACAGTGGTTGATCGTCACCTCCCCCTCAAAATGGCTGTGAAATGGCCATAGAAATAGTTGATTTACCCATAGAAAATGGTGGTTTTCCATACTTATGTCATACTTATGTAAACGTTTACCAGGCCGGGTACCTCCTTTTTGGATCAACCACATCTCGCTGTGCCATGCTGTGCCTCTGTTGTCGTAGCTGCAAAGGGCTCATCGACAGGAGGCGAAGTTGCAGTGAAGGGCTCGTCCTGGTGGCAAGATGTGCCGAGTTAAAACCCCAGTGAACACCGTGTCAAGGAACGGAAAGTAACGGAATGTGTGATACAATTATCTATCTATTTTTCTATCTATTTATCTGTCTTTCTATCTTTCTGTATGTGCGCATACATGTGCACATGTCTATTTTCATGCAAAACTTTTGGGTAGTACACTCTAGCAGCTGAGAATGGAAAGTCCCCTCGTCGACATGGCGACCTTCTTCAGCGAAACTGGTTTGGAGAAGATTTTCCGGTGCCAGAGCCCACCCAAAAATACTGTTTCTTGTTGGGGCAAGGTGGGCGCGTCTCTGTCGATGAAGCTGGTTGAAGTTGGAGGACTGCTTGATGCGTTTCTTTCTGTTGGGTTGTTCCAGTTTCCTACGGGTGGTCGGCTTCCATGTGAGTCATTGTTAGGCCCCCTTGCCCACCTAGGCTCTTATCGCAACTTCCCAACAGTCCGGAAGGAACATGCACCATGATTTTTTGCCCATCCCACTATCAATTAAAAGCATTTAATAGTATAAAATTAAAACAGGATAGAGTAGGTATCTTGGGCACGGGAAAGGCATGGGAAGGGGAAGGTTTTCAAGGCGTCTTACTCCACTGTTGCAAGTTCTGTTTATTCCATTGGGTTCGTCGTCGCCTTCCAGGTTCAGTATGGCCATGGCCCGGTCAATTGTGCACGCAGCAGCTTGTATTTGGGTTCCATCAAAGGGGTGGACTGTCCGGGGACCTCACGGGGATGGCACTTTCAGAAAGGATGGGCATCTAATGCCCCCCGAAACCCAATATCTTGATATATTTTGTATCTTGGTTTGTCTCAAGCTATAAGCCCCAAAAAGATCGAAAAGTAAAACCCTACTATGTTTTCGTGACAATTTGAAGTGTTTCTGCATCTGTTTGGGGCTCATTTTTTCTACCCCAAAAAAAGTGTTGAAAAGTGTTTCCAGGATTGATAGTTCGATGATGTTCACCCACAATAATGATGCAGGTATCCCACTGTTGAAATTATCTATTTGGGGTTTGCTAATCACAAAAAAAAAACATAGAAACCCAAAATATTCCATAGAAATCCCAAAATATCCCAGAAAATCACACAAAATCAAAAAAAAACATAGAATCCGAAACCCAAAATATCCTTCAAAATCCCATACAGATTCCATAAGAATCCCAGAGCCCGAAAATTGCCTGCCTCCTTCGCGACCTCAGGAAGTTGTGTCACTAAGTCCTGCGGAAGCAGAAACTCCGGCCAAGACAGCCTTTTGGAGCCCCGGTGCAGAAAAAAAAAAAACCTACTATGTAAATATATATATACACATACACACACACATATAAGTATATATATATACATTTAGAGAGAGAGAGAGAGAATTAGAAGGAAGGAAGGAAAAAAAATGCAATAAATAAATGAATACGATACTGTAAATCACTATTTGATCCTTCTTGCGGGAACCTATGAATGATTGTCCTTTCTAATCACGATTCTTTCCATGGGATGGACTGGGTTACACCCCAGAATCCAGTCTGGCAAGGGCCACTTGGGGACGATTCCCCATGTCTAACAGTATAATGTTAGTAAAGCAGAAGTAAAACATCCCAAATTGTATCATAAATGAATGGCATAATTTATCAAACTATGGATGGTTTATTATTGCTTTACGAACATTAGAACTGTGTAACCCACCACCTATGGCGACGTCGATGGGGTCGAGGCATAACCATATTTTCCCATCATAAGGGTGTCATGTAACTCTTCCTTTGGACCAACTGGAATGGTGGATCCCATTTTGACCATTGGTTTCAATACTTGGTAGCCCCATGTGAGGAAACCTCCAGCATGGATATATGTCTTTAAAAATGATTAAAAAAATATCGTTGCAATGATCAATGGGAGTTTCCGGATCCTAGAATATATATATATATGGTAGGTACCTCCAATTTAGGGTCCTGACATGGCCATTGAAATGATGCCAACCAACTTCTGGGTGTCTTTGGGAACTTTGGGCGGTCCTGCTCCAAGGTCTCTATCTGAAGTGAAGCGTCCACATCACCCCACCACGGAGCCTTCCACCCGTTGCTCGGAGGAAGGTCGGCCTGGGAGAAGAGGAACGACTTGACGACTTGGGTACCGCTGGGTACTGCTGTGTGGTGGTAAACCCTGTCCAGATTTGCCATCCCAAATTACGGTTTCTTGTTGATATATGTTGATATCATTGGTATACCGCTACACTGTTACACCATGTTACACCCTTGGCCAGGGGATGATGTAGCATTCTTAAAATAACCCCAAATGGTTGATGAGATGATTGATTACTGGCTTTACCGCACCGGAGAGTATAGTTCAGCCGCCCCGTCCTCGGAAGGGTTGAAGGCGTAGATGTGGACCCGACCCGAAGGATTGGAGCCAATCCACCAGCCCACTGACCCTGCATCAAGGTCAGCATAGTGATACAGCCAAACCTGAGTACCAGGGATAGATTCCAGCGTCACTAAGTGGTCTGGAGGAAGTTGAAAATCGGCCAGCTCAATCAGGTCATCTATCACCCACTTCAGTCTTTGGGTTCAGCACATCGCTGGCCCACCTCGTCATCACCCGTGCCAGAGCCATCCTTCTTGTAGGATGGTTTGTCACCACTGGTCCCGGCTGGCATGTAGGACCTCAGTTTGGCCAACCGCACAACCGCACCGGCATCCGGTCGCCCAAACCCACCAGATCCACCAGATCCGGATCATATGGAGCCAAGTGGCCCTTCGATGACATGAGCTGTGGCAGCATCTTGGCACCCATCAACCTTCACAGGCAGTGGCTCCCCGGTGGCCACAAGTGCTTTGGGCGCAAGTTGGGTGACCACCTGCTGCTGCCTGACGGCGAGCCATGGCTGATGTCAAACAACACTTGTGCGCGCGCGCGCGTGCCATGTGTTTCCCTCCGCGCCTGTGAGGTTCTATGGGCATTTGGTCATCTTGCCTGCAAGGACCGTACAAGAAACGGCCACTTGAATCGAAGCATGTGAAGAGCTTCTTCCTGTCATGGTAAAGACCCAAAGTATTCGCACCAAACCTGGACCTGCAGTCCCAAGCATCTGCACTCTGCAAGCCCTGCCTGTCTTCATCTTCCTGCTTGGCCTGCCATGTCACCATTTCAGCTCAGAAATCTCCAAAAGGCGCATGCTCCCAGAAACTTAAAGAAAAAAACAAGGTGATGTCGGTGATGGGAGGCACATGGTTTGGAGAAAAACCACAGATCAGCGCCTCTCTTCTCATGACTGGCTGCCCGGAGGCTGAGATGTACGCCTCCCTGGCGTCCTCGGCAGAGAATTCCCAATTGCCATGTGGGGGTCCCAGTGTCCCTGCTACGAAAAGATCAAAGGTACTGGGAGAACTATCAAAAATAGGTTTAAAATTGCTACAAAATGCTGGCCTCATGGTTTGACCATGAAAAATTGAGGTTTCACCAGTCCCCTACATAAAAGAATCTTGTTTTACGGATTCTTCTGGGGCCCCCACCATTGGAAACATCCACCGTGAAGCACTGCCAACCCCCAACGAAACACCGCGCCTCCTCATAGCTCGACACTCTATGAGGATGTAGCCGTTGTTGACCATCCTCATTCCCAGCGGAAGCACCACTCCGGTTGCTATTTTTGGGGCCAGAAATTCCTCACGCCGAAGCAGCCAACACTCCAAGGTCAACCAAGGTTCCGTTACAGCATGTCCAATTGGGCACAATGCCCAAACCTCAGGAAGAACGGTCAGCTGGGAACAACCTGACCATGAGAAACCGAGGTCAGCCAATTCTGTCAAGGCGCAATTTTCAGGAGACGCATCCTCAGACGTCAGGGACTTCCAAAGAGTAAAGAAGCAAGTTCTGCAGCACGCGCCGACCTTTCTGTCCCACCAAAACGAGACGGCAATCTTTGAAACATGCTGAAAACAACAGGTGCCTGGCCAGCTTTGGCATATCTGCACCAGAATTGCTGACAAGTTTCAATTGGTTTTTTGAGATAGATGCCTATATGGCCCGATATGGATAGATTGCCTGACCACTTGGAATTCTCCGAGTCGGAAGTGACTTGGAAGACCTGCTGAAGCCGAGATGGCTTCGGCTGACGCCAGGGCATCCAGCGCAAGCATCGCCCATCTTGGTGCAGAGGCCACAAGCCTCATGGCCTAGATGAAGAAATATCCCAGAAATTGTTTTGTCTGAAAATAGGGTATCCCAAGATCCAATGGTTGATTATGGTTAACGTTTATTATCCATTTTGTGCCATTTGTTAATGCTGATTCTTGAGTACTAGTCTAATAACTACCACAAACCCAACTGATTGTCATGTTCTCTCCAACAAACACTCACAGCAACCCACCACAACCTCAAGTCACTCGCATGGCCTGGTGAAGACAAAGTCTGCGCCATGTCCAAACGAAGAAGACTGACTTCGCCGGCCCATCCGACTGGTGGATCCCCTATTTTTCATCGTTGCCAACTCGTTCAACATGCTTAAAGTTTTAGAAAAACGTTTCCCGTTGCATACAGTGTTTGTGCGTCAGCATCCAAGCTCTGAAAAGTTGCAAGCTTGTAAGCATGATATCTTGTTGAAGTCAAATACCTAGGGCATAAGCCTGACCCTTGAGAATGGAAACTGCGGTCGGTGCTGCTGACCGCCAAATGTTCCCCTGGTGACCTCCTCTGACCTTGCAATATCTTGCAATACCAATCTGCCCTCTCTCTCTCTCTCTCTATCTGCCCTCTGAAACATGTTATTTTCTGCCGCTTTCCTGGGCAAAACTCATCAAAACTCGATGTGATTTGCGAACCCGGAACATGATTTCAGGTGTTCAGAAATGACACGGCATTCTGTGACGCATCCTTTTTGTTGGTGCCGCTAAATCAGCTGGCACCCTGTTGGCCTGAGTCAAGCGGCCTCGCTTGCTGGTTCTGGGCATGAATGGCGGAAACCAACCAGCACAGGGTGCTGTTCACAAATTTGGCCTCGGAAGACTCGATTGACTAGATGCTCATCTGGAAAACACACACACACACTCTAATATGTTGCGCGCAGGGGGTCGTCAATGTTGGTCATCTTTGTTCACCTAGTCTTTCAAGTTGCCTGGGTTGTAGACAAATACACTACCCATGGAGAGAGCAGGTTCCACTAGTTCTGGTTGCAGCCAAAGCGCATGTGCCAGGAATGTTCGGTTCACCTTGCCCACAATGCCACAAGAATTGCAAATAGGGTATTCCATTCCACTGTGCGGTTTCAAATGGTTTCAACCCCCCAGATGTTCAGACATACCCTCATTGGATTAGGTAACAGATCCCAGTATCCAATTTACCTCCACTAGGTCCACAGATTTTTTTTGTTTCAATGCCCTCTGGCCCCAAAGTATCCCAATGAATGCCCTGTTACATCCAACTAAATCCTGCTGAAATCATGTTACCCTCTGGTAAACATACAAAAAGCTGTAGAAAATCCGCCCGCACCGAAGGTGCTGGGGCGTGATCGTCCGGATGGCACTCGTAAAAGGTTACAGGTTTACCTGGGGGGGGGCATTTTTCGGCCAAAACCTCCTGTTTTTGATAGGTCGTGACG
>Ga0126342_10022376_pt1 | contig 10442 bp, 4 predicted proteins | sample Cyp1metagenome_FD_92528 | JGI IMG/M metagenome (GOLD analysis project Ga0126342, IMG submission 92528) | Coral microbial communities from Lord Howe Island, Old Settlement Bay, Australia - Cyphastrea 1 metagenome | ecosystem: Host-associated > Invertebrates > Cnidaria > Coral ...
AGCTTCCCCTATAGACACCGAATTAACGACGCGAAAAACGACGCGAAAACGACGCGAAAACGACGCGAAAAACGACGCGAAAAACGACGCGCCGACCAACTGGCGGCGAACAAAGGTCCAACCACCAGACCCCCAACTATAAACGGGAACCCTTCGCTACGCATTCGGGAATAAAAAGATAATTATTTATTTGATATTTATTCTGGTATTTTCATAATTATTTTCTGCATTTTTTCTAACACGGAATTGTCGGGACCTCAGCAAATGCCGAGATCTGGAGCTCGTAGTTGAGGATAAGGAGAGAAGAGGAGAGGAGAGGAAAGGAGAGGAGAGGAGTGGAGCGGAGCGGAGCGGAGAGGAGAAGAGAAGAGAAGACAAGAGAAGAGACGAGAAGAGACGAGATGAGACGAGAAGAGAAGAGGAGAGAAGAGGAGAAGAGAAGAGGAGAGAAGAGAAGAGAAGAGACGAGCCGAGACGAGAAGAGAAGAGAAGACAAGAGAAGAGACGAGAAGAGACGAGATGAGACGAGAAGAGAAGAGGAGAGAAGAGGAGAAGAGAAGAGGAGAGAAGAGAAGAGGAGAGACGAGAAGAGGAGAGACGAGACGAGACGAGAAGAGGAGAGGAGAAGAGGAGAGACGAGAAGAGGAGAGACGAGACGAGACGAGAAGAGAGGAGAGGAGAAGAGACGAAACGAGACGAGAAGAGAAAACAAGAGAAGAGACGAGACGAGACGAGAAGAGACGAGAAGAGACGAGACAAGACGAGAAGAAAAGAGGCGGAAAGAAATGTGATAAAATCTAGAAACTCTCATCTGGCAGGTACAGTAGGGAATAATGCACGGATTACAATTTCAAATGTTTATTATTGTTTATTCCAGATTATTTTGAATTTAATTTTGTATAGCTGTAATTATGTTTTGTTTCCGGTTTTTGTTGGTTGCAATAGTCCCAGTTCTTCGGTGCCAATTGTCCATTTCGTCGCCTATTTATCGCCTGGAAATTATGCTGATGGGTGCGATTTGGATGGCTGGATGGAATGATCGATGGATTGATAGATGGATAATTATAGTTTGATGGACAATTGTAGTTATCTTACATGTAAATATTATACAACTGATATAGTATATATATACATATATTTGTGTAACTATTAAATCCTGATTGGTCAATTTGGGGCTGATTCTCCCAAAAACGAGCTGCTACATTGGCAGTTCACTCACTGCCTTTTTTGTTACGCATCTAAATAATTCTTGTTGGTTCCCCCATAGCAAAACATGGTGAATAAATTGGGGAATAACAATGGAATATCCTCCTCTTCTACAAAAGATACTTTCTGATTATATAATATAGTAAACTCAATCATACTTCTCCAAATACGGGAATATATGTACTATGTCTAAATTAAGATGTATATCTTTATTAATATATATATATATATATATATACCACGCGCAATATTGGGATAGAAGGGTTTACCCGAAATGGCATTCCTTTACACTGGTTGGTCGATAGGGGATACCCTCTAATCCTTGGTGGCTCATCCCAGTAGGTTGTACTACTGTTTTTTCAGTGGGGTAAATAGGGTTAATCTCTGTTAATCTACTTATACTGGTTGGTGGTTGAGCCCTACCCCTCTGAAAAATATGAAAGTCAATGGGAAGGATTATCCCATATATTATGGAAAAATAATCCAAATGTTCCAAACCACCAACCAGACTAGCTTGGTAATCTACTTACCAAGTGGGATGAGCCACCAAGTATGTATTGTACGCCATCGAAACCCTGGATTAGGGTTGAATCTATGTGGGGCCATATGGTGGTTAAACAATTTGAGGGAGGGATTCTCTAAACCATCAAAATTGGATTCTCCCAAGAACTTTGTATGGTCTTACTGTTTTACTAGCACCAAGCTGGGATGCTGAATGTAATGTTTTACTCAAAACCACACCGTTTTATCATTTCAGGCCGTCTAAGAACCTGACCTGCAAATATACACACAACTGTCCAAGTGCTTTTCGTTGCCGCAGCTCACCAAAGTTCGATTCATCGACAGGCTGATCAGCGTTCCGATGGGATCTATCAGCGTCCAAGAAAAACATGGTCAAGTCACATGGGGTTGATCTGATATGGCCGTCTATCCCATAATTCATGTGAATCACTATCTCATGGGCATATGAAAGCCTGCATGAAACTGGATTGATGACCAGCCAAAGTGATTTGTCAATAATCACTCACCAAGGGAAATCATGAATCATGCCCATCTGTCAAGCTGAAAAACGCCGACCTTTGCGAGTCTGCACTACTTCTGAAGATGCAAATGACTCATAGGTGGCGTGGAAAAGAGGCTGCGGGCGCATTTCAAAGGCATCACCTAACGCATCTAACATCAGACCATCTGTCTGGGATCTGGCCAGAGATCATCCGATCATCGCTGGGATCATGCGTGCGGTGCGGTGCTGATGTCAAGCAAGGGCCCAAACGACCCAAGCGACCAAAACGACCCAAACATGAAAATCATGACAGCGTTTTATGCGTTTTAGGTGAGAAGAAATCAATTGCATCACCACCCTAAAACGCACTTCCCTGCAGAATTGCGTTGACCCCAAATGAGATAGGGAAGTAAGTAGGGGTCAAAATCTCCAAAGGTCACGGATATGTTTTTTTGTGAATCAATGACTTGACCCATACTTGAGTAGAAGCCACACGTCGGTTGGCTCGTCTACCGCATTGTCTCAACGTGTTCACGTATACTACATTAAGTAACGCCGGTGGAGCAACAACAAACTACTCCGCAAGGCCGGACGGAAGATTCAATGCAAGTGGTGCCCCTTCAGGTATAATCATTAGTGAGTTCATAAATCATAGCAACTACTTCGATCTAAAATACTATATCTACATAAACCCTAGATATCCCTAGATATTGGAGTTAAATTTTGTTATAAACTGACTTCAACGAACTGGGGCACCACCTTGATCAAAAAAACAGAAAAGCTGGGCAGATGCTCTTGGTCAACCAACCCCCGAAGAAGCTCGCATTTTTCATCGTAAAAATGATGATAAACATTGATCAACTGATACTTAAATTCTGCGGTACCCTATTTTCACACATAGCAATTTATCATCATTTATGCAAATATTATATCATCATGATCATCTGTCCAGTCGTTATGCATTTCTGGGCTGCTCTGTTGCCATTTCACCACTTTCCCCTTCCCCTTCCCGCGTCACGTTTCGCTGGAGTTGGCGACGGATTTCTTGAACTTCAGCAGCAGGGGAAATGACCGTCCTAGCTAGTCGTGCATGTGCCGCACCCAGGAAGCGTCAATGGGGGTATAATCCATACACAAATGCTCCATGTATGGAGTATTTACTTCCATTTATCCCAAGAATGGCTCAATTGTAGGTAAAGATTCATGAAATAAACATCAATCTGTAGCATTTGTTAAAAAAACTGTGCCACTAAAGAGAGCCACAAAACATTCCATATAGATCAAAATTATGGGATATTAATAAGGTCTTTGGCAATTTCCCGTTTTTTTGTTAAAGCGCTGGGTCTATTTTAAGTTGTCAACCAACTTACTGATTAGATTGATTTAGATTGCCATTGGTGGAATCCTCCATGATTGCAAACCACTTGGCCAGCTGGTTGTTGGGTTAGCTAACATTGATATAATAAATAAGAAAAGATATGATAAGATAAGATTAGATTAGATAGACAATCAGATTAAACATGTCAAAAAAATAGAACATTTGGACACTTGGAAATTAAAGGTAAAGCATTGTCCAATGCCATGATGGTCAATACGTTTCTATCTTTCTTAGAGGTTCACTATGTGTCTAATTATAATATTCACTATATTCACTATATTCACTATGTTTATCATTATTATGTCTAATTATAATATTCACTATGTGTCTAATTATTTGTATAATTATAATATATGTTTATCATTGTTTATACATCATTATGTTATGACAGTTATAGAATATGTTAGCCACCCGGCTCCCCGGGCTCCCCGCGCTCGGTTTCTCCCCTCCTGGTGGTCAATCGGTCGATCAACCTCGCACTTGGTGGTTCGATGTTCAATGCACAGCTGAGCCGACTTGAACGAGGCATGGCGCGAGAATTCACTGCGCTAGTGGTGCCGGAAGCGAACCCAAATGCAAAATCTGCGAGGTCGTGGATGAGCCATAAATATCCATAAATGAGGAACACGGCATCAGATTTGGATTGCAATCTGCGAGGTCATACCTGATTTGGATCATTGAAACCTGTGCTTTGGTCTTCCCAAATACCAGCTGGGCTTAATTGTTGATATAGTTGGAATCTCAACATGTCCTCGAAAATTCTTTGTTGCCAAAATGCTATTTGAGTTTGCGGATTCAATCAACCAAATTTATATGTCCAGGATATTATCATTTCTATCCATTTCTAGGGATACTGCAATGGGACACCAGGACGTTTCTTTGTCAAATCCCTGGCCCGAATTGTGTTGCTGCCATGCCACAGGCGCAGGGGGCCTGATGGCGGACCAGCAAAACATGTGGTTTATGCATAAAAAATTTGAGATTTTAGATGCCAAAATAGCCTGGGGTAAACTAACATGATATAGGATCTAAACATCATTTTGGGCTTCTAAATATCAAAATACCATGAAATAAACTGATTTAGATGTGGAAAACCGATCTTTTCTTTCGGACAATGATCTACAAATGGTATAGTTTCCCACATCTAACATGGTCCAATCATCGAAACTGGTGCTTTCACAATCAAACATGAGGGTTTAACCGTCAAACCCGGGGATTTAACTACAAGCTGGAACCTGGAACACATTTAATAACAGCGCAATGCTGGTTGCTATCTAGCTATCAAACAAGCGGAGTCATCCCGGTAAAAAAGGGGAGACATGTGTGACCACATTTTAAGCCACAGGCATATCAAGCATGAACAACTTTGGCCAAATACTTCTCAAGAAGTGAAGAGAAACCAACCCATGTGTGGATGTGTCAACATGTGTGGAGATTCATAACCAACGAACAAATCCTTTCGTACCAGATGGTAACCCCAATCAACATCCTACAGTGAGAGCTACTTTGGTAACTTCCCTGTCCTCTTGAAAACCAGTATGGCCACAATACATCACAATACACGATGTTCTCCTATTCCAAACACGGCCAATCTTAGAGCCCTGGGTGGTTCTTTCGGCTTGCTGCCACCCAATCCTCCCAAACTTCCGCGCCAAAAACAAAAACATGTTCAAGTCTCAAAATAACCATGGTTTCCAGAGTTTTTCATGGCATTTCATGGCACATTTGGTCAAGTCACCGCCCTTGTACCCCTTTCACATCAAAATCGCTGGGATTTATGGATGTTCATCATGTTCATCCCCCTAAAAATTGCTACTAATTGCTATTGATCCATAGCCAAATCTTCGCATCTTTGCCACCCACAGATCTGGGACCCGTAAAATTCAATCGCCTCCAAGGCTGCACTGCCATCGGCCCATGGCAAGTGATGTAGATGCACTTGCAGATAATATGTATATATTATATATATATATATATATTATCCATATATAAATATATTATATTATATATATACAATACATACATACATACATATATATATATATATGTATATATATGTATATATATATATGCGCCACGGTCAATATTCGGTATTTTGCTCCAAGTCATCAATCTTTGAAAAGTGTATTATCGTTTTCAGGTTTTGGTATATAAGCAAATGTTATCGTTGTTTGAAGAGTGTATTATCGTTTTCCAAGCCCCAGCTCAATTTCCAACAAATAAAGATGTCTCGAATACTACTCTCCATTAACCTAAATTTTGGCTGTAGCTCATATATATATATAAACATGTATAATACCTGGAAGTGCACTTGCAGCAAATGGATATGTGACCATAGCACGGTTATATCCCAACAGTAATGCTGGCTGGATTGCAATGTAATTCACCAACCTGAAAGGAGCTATTTCCTTGTTGGGCCATTTGGGGATGATTCCCCTAATCCTAACCATCATTCCAATGACATCACAGTGAGGTCATTATAATTCATATATATATTATATACACATACGTGTAGTAATCGAATGACATGGAATTTCAAACACATGCCCAATTTGATGAAAACCATGTTTGACATTTCCATTGTTTATCTTCTCAGGATGCATGTTAGATAAGTATGGATATTGATGGATATTGCATGTTATGAAGGAACAAACAAAAGCTTGGTGACTATGTACCATGCTTATCAACATTGTTAATGTAGTCATACTGTTCAAGATAGCCATATGGGACATGGTTTCCTTATTGTACTTGGATGAAGCATGCAGCACTGGCCATGTTTGATGACTTTGATCCAGACCCCAGATATTGAAACTGAGCTGCTTCGTGGTCGTTTTAAACCATCACAACCGTATCTGCCTTCAGGCCAAGTGAAATGAAGTGTTAAAAGCCAGCAACTTGGCCACCATTTTAATTCCCAATCTTAGATAGCCTGCATATGCCTGCATTTTTCCTTAGGCAAGAGATCAAACAACTCCAGTTGATCCAAATACCCTCCGGTCACCAAATATGGCTTGGTAAATCTTCCCATTATAACATATAAAAAATAACTTCCATGTATCATATTATCATGTACCATAAATGGTAATTTAACATAACTATTGAAAATTGCCCTTTATAGTTGATTTCCCATTTATAGATGGTTATAAATGGTCCATTTAGAGCTGATTTACCAATTCAAAATGGTGATTTTCCATAGTTTTTGTATGTTTACCAGAGGGTATGGTGAATTTTCCATTCAATTCTCATTAAGCCATATTAACTCTGGAATATCTACTGGAATATATTCCCATTAAGCCATATTAACTCTGGTGATATCTACCATAAGCCCCGGTTAACTTCAATCTCCAAGTCGAGCAGCATCCGTCCGTCCACGACTTTTCATGTTCAATTTATGAGTTGGAGATGATAAACAAATATTAGAAAGTTAACATTAGTATATATCTCCATGGTTAGAGATATTTCTGACTTCTATAGTACATATATATAGAGTATACCACGATTAACATTAGTGGTCCGAAAAACTATTTGTGGTCCACTATGAAAGATATATTTTTGACAATTATACAACCATTATATATTAGTGAATATATAGCGAGTTAACAATAATTAGATAAGTATTAGTGTGTAGAAAATTCATTACTACTATCATTGTTACACCAAATTATATGTTCGAATAGTGTATACCATCAATATTGTATCTCAAGTTCTATCGTGGTTCTTGATGATTGCATGAACTAGTTGTTAAACAAGTTCCAATTATTTTTGCTCGCCATTGGTTACAATCACAGGAGCTGACATGAATTGCCCAGATATACAAAATGATCCATTCTTTTTGTCTGTTGTGGCGTCTACCTCTTGGACAGTTTTGTACCATGGCTTTCACTCCCCCTTTGGATCTATGTGGAACTAAGTCAAAACATGGTTATGAACATGGAAATTAAACCTCTCAGCAAGCGTTTTCCAAGCATAGAATCCCTTCACTTCAGGGTTACGATAAAAACTATCTGCTTCAACTGCTTCAACCTCCACGCTCTACGCACCATCCGTGTTTTCCACGCTGCTGTGTGCTGCTTTGCAGCCCACGGCATCAGGGATCATCCATAGGGGTGATACAAAAAAGATGTCCGGAGATTATCATGGAATGTTTCAGAATCTATCAACTTTGTAGACATTATATCATTATGCACTGAATTTAGTGTCTATTTGTGGCTTCGCACAGTAAAGATGTTAAACAAATTCAAACATTTTACCTTCAAAATTCGAAAAAAAAACATGCTTTTTTTGGGGACCAACATCAGAAAGATTGCTACTGTAAGTGTTTACATCCTATTTCAAATCGTGTTAAACAATGTTAAACCATGTCCAACAGGATCTTCCTACTTTCAGCCCGGCCTTGACCCCTGCGCCGGCGCCGGCGCCGGCATGGCCGTGGCCGACATGGGCATCGGCAGTGGCCCAGGTGGCACAGGTGGCCGTGGTAGGGGAGGCATCCAGGAAACCTGCGGGCAGCATTGAAAATTATACTATGACTGGTTGGTGGTGCAATAGCCATCTTGAAAAATATGAGTCAAAGGGAAGGATGACATCCCATATATGAAATGGAAAATAAAAAATGTTTGAAACCACCAACCAGATGAGTATAGATGGAAATAGTACTATACTGCATAAGTATAATTCATTTCCATCTATCTATTATGTACATATGGACGTGAAACCATAGCTTTTTGGATTGTAGATAACTTATACCATAATGATTTCAATTTTGTATTTATGGGGATTTAACCGTCTAATGTGGCTTCAACCACCATAAACGAGGGATGTAAATGATCATATTGGCTATGGCTCAAACATGGCAGTGTATCAAAGGACCCATAAAAGGCGGCTGATTTTAAGGATCTAAAACATGCTATCTCAACTCAAGTCAGCACTGTACTGCACAGCAAACAAGTTCCAACCGTCATACTTAAATTATATAAACTGAATATATCTGTCTACATAAAACTGATTATATGTAATTAATTGTATCAAATTACATCAAATGACATCAAATGACGAAGCAGATTTCGATTATTTTCAAAGTGCCCATACACATCAACCTATCAACCACCATGGAGAAGTCGGTTGGGAATGCTTTCCCGGGCATTGGCATCCGCAGGTTCAAGTCCCCAGCCCAGGCCACCTGTTGCGGCCGTGGTGTCGCCGAATGCATGCGAGCCGGCCATTGAACCTGATTCTGCCTTTCCAGGGACGAGCTCTGGTTGTGCCAGTGAATTTGGGAGATGAATCCGTACAAATGCTACGGGCCAATGATCATCCTTGGATGTTTTTTCTCCCTGACTGGTAATATGGGCCACATGTTCATGCAATGTGAACCAAATTCCCATCGAGTCAAATTATTTCAAATGCTCTGCAGGAACCGAGTCACGGTGCCAAAATCAGTCTGTGCAGGAAATGTGTGTGTCTCGGCCCCGGTGATGCGCGGCATTTTCGCGCGAAAACGCGAAAACGGGCAGCAAAACGCGAAAACGCGAAAACGCGAAAACCGCGAAAACGCGCACGGAAGTACAAGAGCGCCAAAGTTGGACAGCTATGATCATCTCCGGATCTAGCGGCACGTCAATGCAAAATAATTATATTGCACTGCAATAGCGGTGTTGATCTGTGTTGCACTGCGACTTCAAGTCCAGAGTAGTGGAATGCAGGTTCATGTGATGTGAATGTTTTTTGCGGTATCTATAGATCTATATTTCATTCCAGCCCTACCTACCTACCTAGCTAGCTAGCTACCTACCTACGTATCCATCCATCCATCCGTCCGTCCGTCCGTCCGTCCATCCAATCTATCTAATCTATCTAATCTACCTATCTATTCTAATCTATCTATCTAGTCCATCTGTTTTATCTAATCTATCCGATCTATCATATCCATCCATCCATCCATCCATCCATCTATCTATCTGTCTATCTATCTATGTAAGCTATGTACCTAAGCTATGTATCTAAGCTATGTATCTCAGCTATGTATCTAAGCTATGTATCTAAGCTATGTATCTAAGCTACGTATCTATGTATCTATGTATCTATGTATCTATGTATCTATGTATCTATGTATCTATGTATCTGTGTGTCTAAGCTATGTATCTATGAATCTATGTATCTCTGTATCTGCGTATCCATGTGTCTATGTATCCATGCATCTATCCCACTCTCTCTCTCTCTCTCTTTCTCGTCATCTCTCTGTTTATCTATCGATCAATCTACCAGGCCGTCTATCTATCTACCCATCCATCTGTATATCACCTATCTTCGCCTTATCTATCTGCCTACCTACCTACGTACCTCTCTATCTCTCTATATCTCTATCTCTCTATCTCTCTATCTATCTATCTATCTGTCTATCTATCTATCTATCTTTCCATCTATCTATCTATCTATTTATCTAAATTTCCTCTATCGCTTGTCTAATCCTTCCCAACCTTTAATTTTCTGTCATCCAATCTACCTGTACTTAGTGTTCTTGTTATGCATCCGTGTTTTCATCAAAATTCGACGGACATATTTATGCATATTCCTGTAGTCTGCATTTATGTTCTCATCTATGCTGGCATCTTTGTTTGTTTGTATGTATCGAGGTGGTGCATTGCAATGCAAGCAAAAAGAAAAGTGGCAACATAATGAAACTTAACGGACTGCCTTTATGCCTGCAGGCACGTGTGCATGCATGTTTCGGAGGTATGTATGCATGCATGTGCCTCTCTTTGCATCGATCTTTGTATCTATTTATGTAGCTGGCGCAGCGCGTTGTAATATGATGCATGTGATGTAATGCCTTGTAATTTCAACCAACATATATAT
>Ga0126342_10022377_pt1 | contig 10442 bp, 7 predicted proteins | sample Cyp1metagenome_FD_92528 | JGI IMG/M metagenome (GOLD analysis project Ga0126342, IMG submission 92528) | Coral microbial communities from Lord Howe Island, Old Settlement Bay, Australia - Cyphastrea 1 metagenome | ecosystem: Host-associated > Invertebrates > Cnidaria > Coral ...
GTTATGTATATATATATATATTATGTATATCCATAATGTATATATATATACATGCTAGTATGTGTTACATTTATATATAATATATCATATATATTAATATGATAAAATATAATAACAATATAATATAATATTATATAATATAATATAATATATTATAATATTATATATTATAATATTATATAATATAATATAATGTATATATTTATTATTATTATTATTACTATTATCATTATCATGATTATTATCATCATTACTATCACTATACGTATATATATATATATTAATATAGAGACAGAGATATATAGAGTACAAAGCCATACTGTAGTGCGGGGATCAGCAGGGAGTGAGTATCTAGGTGAGGTTTCAGTTTGAAGATCTATGGTCAAGCAGCCAAACTGAAGCTTCCGCAATGATGATGCCATGCTTGCCTTGGTTGTGTCGTGGTCGGCGCAGCCAGGCTTGAGCATTTCTTGGTCGTGGTGCCGCTTTTCTCTTTGGCTGGCTTGGGGCCAGATTTGCCTTTGCTCGAAGGTAAAGTGAGGCTCAACTGTCACCAAAGGTCACAAATCAATACAATACACATCGTACCCTGCCTTTGGAGCAGCCTTCCGCCGCCAGGGAGGCAGAGGCAGCTTCACCACGCCGAGCAAAGGATCTTCCTGCACAAGGCTTGTAGCAACAGACTTCCAAGGAGACATGTAAACCATCGCCTTGCTTGCTACCCAAGAGCACAAGACAAGAGTAGTACCAAATAATCAATGCAAAGAATGCACAATGACAATGATGCACAATGCATAATGCCAGCTGAACTGAACTTACTGTCTGTTTGTTTCACGCGGGGTCGTCGCAGAGGTTGCACAGGTCATGAGTAGGCCTTCACCCTATTTTTGGGCAACACGACCATGCCACGGCGTTCTCGAGCTCCTGCTCCAAGCCCAAGGATATCACTTTCTTTCCGCCGCTTCTTTTCAATCCGTGCCTGTTCTTTTCGATTCATAGCTGCTTCACCACTGTGCCGAGTGCGATGTTTCACAGCTGAAAACGAAACACCCAGCGTCTTCTCCTCCTCCAAGCGTTGCTGTCGAGCCTCTTCTTGTCTCTTCCAGCGTCTCTGGAGAACTGCGTATGGTTCATGTGGTCGCTTTTCCAAGGTACCACCGAGTGCACGGACTTTGGCCTGCTCATACTGCCTACGTTCAGTTGCTCCCAATTGCGGCACCACAAAATTCAACACATCCTTGAGTGTTTTCTTGAACTCTGCTGTGTCCTCTGTGTCGCCTACCTTCCTCTTCTGCTTGGGAGCTTGGGGTTTTGAACGGATATCGGCCACCTTGTCCGACATGAAGCGCCGCTTCTCCGAAGAAAACGATTTGCCTGGGATTTGAAGAACACGAGGAGCTGGACGCTGAGCCGGAGCTGCAGGAGATGCAGGAGATGCAGGAGATGGATCTGAAGGCAGCTTCGCAGGCTTCGCAGGCTTCGCAGGTGCCTTGCTCCCAACCGCTGTGGAAGAGGCTTCTTTCACCAGATCTTTGTCCTTGGAATTCGTTAACGTTTTTTCTTTTTTGGCCTTTTTTCTCTTCTTTCCCTTCAGCAAAGTTGTGTCTTCAAAGTCCTTTCCCTTCTGCTCCTCCGCCTGTGAGGTTGGGATCTTACCCTTACCAGGAATCTGGAGCACTCGAGCTGGCTGAGGAGGCTTGCTGGTTGCAGACTTGACCATTGCTGAAATAGTTTGAAAATCAACGACCAAATTTAGCAACTGTAGACAACTGTGAGCTAATGCGCTAATGCTTCTCCAAAATGCACCCTTTTGGATCCCTTCGCATGTTACTGACACACGTTAGAAGCTTGGCCTCACACGCTATGAACCAACATTGTTTAGCCGTTTGCAGGCTGTCATAGACTTGAAGGTCTGAATATGGCTGCCATGCTTGAGAGATTTACATATGTCGTCTGTCGCTAGAAGCTGAACCAAATTCAAGCGATTCCTGATTATTGATTCTAGAGGTTGTGCTTGCAGGCTACCCTGCACTTGACCCAACTGGGATCTTCCTGGATCTTTTCTTTTTGCTGAATTGAGCAGAAATCATCGACGAATTCAAAGTCGAAGGGAAAAACATGACGTGCCAGATCTGAATATCCGGCTGGAAAGGCCAACAAATCAACAAATCCATCAATCATAATTGTATATAACAATTATAATAAATAATTGTCATAATCCATCAACAAACAACGCACCTGCGGTCGCCATTCGACTGCATCCAGCTTTCCAGGCCCAGCTGCCTTCGCTGAGTTTGTGACAAATCTGTGCCTCTATGCATAGAATCTCTCTAAGCTCACTGCTTTCCTCGCAGCTTTCCGGAACACCTTGCACAGGAACACAATTTCTGCATCACTTTGTGAAATCTTTCCGAAAACCTCCAACTATCTTCAACTGAAGAATAACTTCCTGCAAACATCTGCAAATTGGTTGGCTGGTTTTCGTGTCCGAGGAGCCTTCTCCATTGCCACGTGTGGTGCAGGCTCCTCTGAAAATGGATCATAGTCCTGCCCGAAGTTCGGTTCAATTGACACTGGATTGTGCTTGACTGCATCCTTCACAAGCAAGTATGATTCAGTGTGATTCAATTGAACAGCTAGCACGGCTCATGAATACTGAATACTGCACTCACACGGTAGCAGAAGAAAAATCTCAGCTTACAAAAAGGCATAAGAAAATGAGTGCCCGACATCATCCATTGACTTGGCCTGCCGAGCTAACGATTGCATGAGGCATCTAACTTTGGGCTGTCACGTGACCCAGCTCTGACCCAGCTGCAACACAGACTTGCTGGCACCTGCAGATGACACGGCCCCCCCGCAACCAGCGTTTCCCCCAAGCTAAACTTTTCTTGCACGAGCTTCATCCCACCAAATGACTGGTTCGCCAGTCAATACCCAGGAATGCAGCTTATGGGTGCGAATTCTGGGAGTGCACAAGCAACTATGGGTACTGTAAACAAAACACCATAGAAACCCCTGTGACATTGATGATGCTCAAGATTCCCATTGCACATCCCAAGATCTACAAAACAACAGCTCCATCTGTGAGGAGTCTGACTGCATGACTTAATAGATACAGTAACTAGCCTTGTCAAAAAATCAACACCAATCCACACTGCGTGGACGGTCACGAAAACCTGCAGGACCCTCCTGCGAAATCCAGCATGCTGCATGCTGCTGTCTATCTTTGAATTGCCTCATAACTGAGCGGCTTCTCGCGGCTCTGGAGGTGTCCACAATGAATTAAAATCAAAATGAGAATATCCAGGATATTTGATGATATTTGACACATCTCCGGAACGGAGAAATACTGTACCAGAACTACAAGATCTAGAAAACCAAAATGGCTGTCTCTTCAAGTCTCTTCGGATGTTTCCGCAAGTCTACAGCACTGGCAAAGCCAATGGTATCACTAAGCCCAACTGCCTGGCAATCTGCATTGAATAGCCCAAGCATATGCGGAGCTATTCATCTTTCTGTAAATTGATCGAATTGTCATGAATTGTTGCTGCTTTCGGGGGCAGAAGAGTGTCCAACACAAGTGCTGCAAAACAAAATCGTCTGTATCAAATCTATCTTTGAAAACCATCTCCATAACTGCTGCATGCCAGTTGTGTAGACATTCTGTGAGTCTCTCAGCCGCCACGCCTCTAAGCCCAGGGAAATGTCATCCAGTCGCCAGGGTCTAAGTGAGCAGTACCACACAGTGGCATTCAAGAAAATCTGCCCTTTGAGTGCTGCATCCAACCGGCAACAACCTAAATACCAAATGACCAAATGCTGATTGACATGATTAACATGATGCAATAGGTCGGCAAATGAGACCCAAACGTCCATATCCCAATCCAGTAGGAAAAGTCAAGGGATATTGCACGTGTTGCACATGCTTTGCGTCCCATGGCTTGGCTGCATTCATTGCATTCGGATCGGGGCTCGAGTGATCACGCACACGCAGGACCCGTAACTTCAACAGCTTGCGGGTCGTGCATTCCTGCAACATGATCTCCGGATCAGATTGGTCATTCACTGAGACCACCAAATCCCCTGGGATCAGAACACGTTCAGGGGAGCCGCTGGTGCTACACTGCCGATTCCAAGACTCCGCGGCACCCGATTCCACCCTGTCGATGCGCAAAGCCTCTCCTTTCTTGCCAAAGCACAAGCCAAGGTCCATGTCATCTGCCACCCGCAAGGTAAGCTTGAAAACGAATGCATCAACATCACCGTCATCAGCCTCGGTGTCAGCCTCACCGGCCTTGCCCTCTGAACCTTTGTTGACCTCAGAAATTCCAAGTGCCTCGGCCAAGGACAATGCAGGCAATGCTGGAGGCCACGGAGGGCCAAGTCCTGGTGGTGCAGAGGTAACTGCTGGAACAGCGCCAGGGAAAGGTGGGAGCTCCGGCATGTCCAGCTCCAGATTTGCCAGTTGGCTGGGACTGCCATCAGAGCTTCCACATGCAGTGGCAGTGGAGGGTGTCTCACCACCTTGCACTGGCAGCTCCTGAAAAGCGCCACAGAAGTTCAGAGAAGCGTCAGTGCAACATGCCATGATTGCCCCTGACGTGTACAAAATTTGATTGTTCTTGCTCATATTAAGAAGCTGACTGGAGCTCAAAACCTTCCATTCTAGCATGCTCCAGCCCAAGCTCCTTGCAATCTCCCTCACCAGGCATCACTTGCTTGATCCTGATACAAGGAAAAGTGTGCAAAAGGGTCGATTTCGCATGGATCAAACCTAGGAATCCACTCGCTCCAGGGTTCAAGTGAGTCTATTCTGCCAAGACGCAAGGAGCTGAGCATCGACATTAAGGCTTGATTCTCAGCCTGAGACCCAAAAATCGAAAACGTCAAAGGTAGACTGGATCAAACATGTCATAAAATGAGGGAAAGTAGAGACGTTCTTGATAAAAAGCACTGCAGGCAACCCAGAGGAGTCTGGTATGGAAGGGACGGGGACTCAGAGATGCAAGAGTTGGGAGAATTTACATGATTCACGATTGTTTGTTCATTGATCTGGATACAATGCTGACATTTTGCGGGCGGCTGAACCCCCAAGCTTTAAATTTGAAACTGTTCTGGTGTTGAAATGCTGTGAACACAAAAAGCGCATGATGCTTCCACAGGCTTGGCGAAAGCACCTGCATAGACTGCTGTTTGGCCGTCAAGATTTTGGCCTAGCACAGTCAATGGGAGCAATGGGAGCAATGGGAGAGCAAAGATCAGCATTGGCAAAATGCGGTGACAGATGGTGACAGATGGTGACAGATGGTGACAGATGGTGACAGATGGTGACAGATGGTGACAGATGGTGACAGATGGTGACAGATGGTGACGGGTGGTGACAGATGGTGACAGATGGTGACAGGTCACCTCTTCCAGAAGTTGGTTCATGGATCTTTCTTGCTCGCGTTCCTGCTTCTTCACCTGTCGAGTGCAACGCGAGTGACCCTACGCTGCCTTGTCCATCCTTTTCCTATCATTTCACATTTGCCTCTCATGAACTGTATCGTGTCAGCTCAATGAAGAAGGCATCACCACTACTCTAAGCTTTCACCAAGTCAAACTCAACCAGCTAAAGCATCTGACTCTGACACTCCACGTGGTGGCTCTCCATGTTGGCTCCAGCTCTTCTGGCCCCTGCCTCTGTTGCGGCCTGTGTCCACAGCTGCTTGAGCCTCGTGATATGGGACTTGGATGGAGATAATTCTAAGTGTAGGGAGAGTTACTTCATGACTTCAATTAATCTTGGAAAACCCAACTCAAAGCAGTCGCCAAATATGTGTGTACGTGTCCTGTTGTGACCAAAACTCAAGACACGAACAAGGCCAAAAGACCCAAAGTTACGGAATTTCATGAAATTTATAATAAATTTATCTGAATCTCCAAGACCAGAATGAAAATGTTTAAAATGAATGCAATCGCATCGTTCCAAGATGTCCCAAGCCTTTCATCAATCCTCGATCCAGCCTCCAGGGGTGCATTGGTGTCTGTAGTCTCTTTAGCTACTGTAGCGGCTATGGTTCCTCCAAGCTGCTGAGATGGATAAAGCGAACGCGCCTCCTCCATGACGGCTGCGCGTACTTCATTGAGCAATCGAAAGGCACGGTCTTTTTTGGAGTCCTGGATTGCTCTTCGGATCAAAAATCAAAGCTGACCTCACTGCAAAACTTGTTGCAGACCATCGGCAAAGCCAAGCGCTTTTCTCAGCTCAGCTGTCCTGGCCCGCCTGCATACCTCACGGCGAGGTTCAAACTGAGGCTCAAAACAAATGCCGTGAGACCACAAGCTGCTAGTGTCATGCTGTGTTCTTTTCCAATCGGGAGCCAATCGCAAGCTTTGCCACCTCTGATTTCGGAGCCCTGAGAATCTCATTTTAGAGTTCTGCTTCAGAGGAAATTGAGAGAGTCATCTCGACACTAGCAATACTACCAACCCTGCATTATGTAGGAATTCTACACTCTGCAGGACACGGTTCTAGACTTGCAACAGCTTTGCTTGTTGCCCAGCTGAAAACAAAGAATTGGTGTTCGCGGAAGCTTTGATGTTCAATTCATAATCCTGGTTCCACAAAGTGCATTAAGGATGTGGTTCAGATATTTCAAGATGTATCGTACTAAAGTATACTAAAGTTAGCTTGAATGGAATCACGAAACAATCAGTTTCATAAACTCACAGTGAACCTACAGTAGTCTACAGTGAACTTACCTTACTTGATCCGATTGATCCGATTGATCCGATTCCTGGCTTCCGCAAAGATCATGCAGGAGTCGCAGGTCGAAACCTCCTTCTGGCCACAGGTTGCCGAGTTGGTGGGCCTGTGGGGGCACAAGGCATCAAAGGAGGTGTTGGAACCCGCGGTGTAACAGTTGCCATGGGCCCTTGATATGGCCCCTGGACTGGGACTGAAGCAGCTCCAGAGCAATTTTGGTTTACTGCACTTGCTTTGAGATTGCATTGCAGCTGAGTGGATTCGCAGCGCTGAAAGTGTTGCGTTATGGACCACGACGCATCATCTGCTATCAGAGTATGCAGCAATGTACGCTCCAAAGCTGAACGTCGGACAAGCAGCGAACGGCCACCGTTGGCAACCGTGTAACAAGTCTGGAGTACATTTCCGAGACCATCTGATGGCTTTGTCAGGACATGCAATTCGCCGTCCGAAAGCCATGCTTTGGTGCTGAACTTGCCATCACAACGTTCCACTCCATCGGCAACTACCTGTTCCTCCGAGACTCCAAAGCCATGATCCCGAAGCTGAAGTATGGTGAAGATTGGGACTGTGCCTGGTATTTCGACCACACACACCTCCCTGATCTCAGCAAAAATGTGCAGACGCCGTAAGATCCATGGGACGCCCTGTGCTTTCAGAAAGCGTTCCAGGTTCCGTGGCGCGGACTGTTCCAGTTTCCAGATCCCACCAAAGCTTCCACTGATTCCACCAGATGCCAGTGCCTCTGATTGCAGCTGCAGAGCAGAAGCCCGAGTGATCATCTGCAGTGCAAAGGATTCATATTCCAAAGATTGCAACAAGGGCAAAGACCACAAAGAGTTGCCTAAAGCTTCTCTCAATGCTTCTGCTACATTTTCAGCTCTTGTATTCTTCTCTTGAAGAAACTCCTCCATTTCTCGCTCTGCAAGCTCAAGATACTCTTTGTGAAGGAGTGTCCACTCCAACTTCTGCTCTTCCAAAAGGCTGCCACCTTTGAAGTTTTTGCATTTCTCCTCCATAAATGCTTCTAGTTTGGACTGCAAGCCTGAAGCTCGCACCATGAAGGCGCAGAACTCCCGTGCCAGAGTTGACATCTCCGATTCTCGGGTGTCTGAATCTTTCATTTGGGCACATCGGATTTGGGAGCAACAAGCAAGGAAACCATCGGCTGGGCAATGAAGCTTGAGCAAACCAGCGGGGATAAGCAGCTTGAGGCATGCGCTCAAAATCAAACTTGCAAAAAACAAAGCCATTGGTCATTGTATCCATCAAAAAACTCAAGCCGTTGTTGAATAGCGACACAGGAAGTCACAGTTGAAAGGCTCTGGCTGAAACTGTCCATTTCAGAGCCTCGAACACCTCAGTGCGGATGACATTCGATCACAGCAATTCGTTCCCAGGTGCCTTGGGGACCTTGGGGACATGGAATTTGCAAGTCTCACGTCGTGCAGCCGGGACACACTTGCAGACTGGCGCGTCGGCACTCTTTTCTGAATTAAGCACTTGAGCCACAACAACGTGAATCTCATTGACATATCTCAAGTCGCCTGTAAAGTTCCTTCCAACATACAGGCATTTACACGACTCCAAAGGCGGTTTCAAAATGAAAAGAACTTCGCTGAAGCAACGGTCCCAAAACTGTCAAATGAGGCCTGCCTTTGGCCTCGCAGGTACAGCCTTGCCACCTCTCCAGGGTGGCACTGCAAAGGCCTGGACAAACCGACACCCAGCGGACTGCTGTCCGCTAAAGCATTCTCAATGTGATGGCAGCCTTGCCGGCAAACATGGTGACGTCAGACCGAGCCACTGCTGCAGCCTGCAACGCAAACTAAAATCGTTCAGAAGCTGAAGAAAGTGTGCTTCACTTGATAGCCAGCAGTGAATCTTCAAAAATCCGCATTTCAGCAATATATCCAGCTCACAATTTCAATCTCAAAGAAACGCACTGGATCCGAATTGCTTCTGAGTGCAATTCCAAGGCCCGCCTTGGAGAATCCTTTTTGAAAGCGGCGGGCTGTCGCGCCAACCATCCCAGCCTCACCGTTCAATCCAGTGCAGTGCCAGTGCCACGCGAGAGCCAGGACAGCCAGACAGGACAGACAGGACAGACATCTAAGGCTCTAAGGTCTGGGCCATCGCAGCGGCCTTGGAGGTCGTTCGTGCCCCCCAAGCCGCTGCCTTGGAGGTGGCAGCCTTGGCCAAGAGAGCTCTCTTGCTGGAAGCCATGGACGCCGCCTTGGAAGTGGACCAAGTGCACCGAGTGGGACTGATTCCAGGAGCTGTTGCCTAAAGCTTGTCGATTCTGAGGCAACAGCCTTGGATTCCGCTTTCATCAGCACCTCCGATACATGCATCAGCGCTCACTGCCTCTAAGAAATACAAGTTGCGGATGTCATGTCATTGGCTTCGCACAGTCAGTGCCTGCTTGTGCTTTCGCCTGGGCAAAGCAAGCGGGTTTACTTCGAAACGTACCGTAATTGCTATATTAGTCCAAAGGTCTGAATGCGCAAGGCCGAAGACAGGATGTCACTGTCAATTAAAAGCAGTACACGGCCGAGTCACACAATGTGCCGCTTAGGCATCGCAACCATCACAGGGGGACCGTCCTAACATCTGCAGAGACCAGGGAACTGAGTCATGGATCAGGTGGGCTGTGTGGATCTGTGCGGGGCTATTGACATCTATTCATGACGCTAAGCAGCAGACAAGTTTGCGAGGTGGAACAGCCTCAAAGATTTCAGCAGGTTTCCAAGCATTGGCTCGGCTTCGAAAAGCACCCTGCCTTTGGTGGTGGCTTTGGCATACCAGCCTCTCAAAGACATGGACTCCCCTTGGCTCTGATTTAGTTGACTTTTTCTTTCAATCACATAATGTCAAATGACTTGAATCCTAGTCAATTCCACCTGTGCAGGAGGGGGGTATTTCACGGTCAGACTTTTTTCACTCAGCTGTCGCGGCAGTTGCTTCTGCACAACTCATCAACCTACTTGGACAGCATTGCTGCAAACGAAACAATCCAATTAGATGAAGGTAAGTCTGCGACAGCAAATAACATGAAGATTTGCAATGGCCTCCTGCTATCTCCTGCTACTGTTCTGTTGTGTGCATTTAGTCCAAATATGTAAACTGTGTTGAGTTCTTTGTGAAGGTTGGTGCGAAAGCCAAGCTTCTGGGATGCTTTTAGGCCTATGTGCCCTATCCCGCGGCTCAGCCATCAATATTTCCGGAAGCTCGTCTTCAAGACGAGGATCAACCTTTCGAGAAGAAGTCTGGAAACAATTCAACCCGGTGCAGGCACAGCAAGGACCACAGCGGACCTTTTGAATACAGATACAGTATATAATTTATATAATACAACAATTTGGACTTAACAACGTCGCCAAAATGGAAAAAAGAGCAGCTGCGCAGCATCTTCCCACCTCGAAACAAGGTCCAGCTCCTAGAGGAGGTCTACCAAATCGGCATTGCCTCCACCACTTTGCCTGTGCATTGTAGAGCAAGACACCGCAAAAGACGATTCAATATATATATATGTATCCAATTTATTCCAATGATATCCCATCTATGGTGTTGTTAAACGCTTCCTTTCCCATTGCTTGCAAGACGGACGATCTTGTCCTTTTTCGAAACGGGGCAGTCCTGTCGCGGTCTCCTTCGAGCAGACAACATCAACATCAGGCAAGGCAAAAGA
>Ga0126342_10022378_pt1 | contig 10442 bp, 7 predicted proteins | sample Cyp1metagenome_FD_92528 | JGI IMG/M metagenome (GOLD analysis project Ga0126342, IMG submission 92528) | Coral microbial communities from Lord Howe Island, Old Settlement Bay, Australia - Cyphastrea 1 metagenome | ecosystem: Host-associated > Invertebrates > Cnidaria > Coral ...
TGCCCGATCTACATTTGCATCATGTAGCGCAATACCGTTGGGGAGCAGAGGCTGTAAAGCCAACCGGCCTATTAGTCTGGGCGATGCCATTTTTCTGCAAGGACCTTTGCGAGAAGGCTCTGAGCGGCGTGGCCAAGCCGACGACAGTAGCGATTGGGAAAGATGTTCAGGGACGTTTTTGTACAGCACGCCATAAGGAGTATCCTGGGCCATTTTGTCATGCGATTGCACATGCCTTTGCTCAACAATTCACTAGGCTGGTGCGTCGCAATGAGCTCAGACACTCATCGCCTGTACAGCCTGAGCAGAATGAGTGGATCTCTTCTGCTGCTGCTATCAGCGAGGTCATTCGGTGTGATGCCAACTGGTTACCCGATTTCCAGGACCTCTAATTCATGCAAGCCAATGTGCTGCAAGGGTTGAACCCTTCGAGAGCCTGAAATGAAATGAAATGAAATATACGTATATACATGTATATATATAAATCTTTATGTATATATGTATATAAATAAAATAAACAAATAAATAAATATATATATATATATATATATGTGTATGTATGTATGTATATATATATATATATCTATAAGTAAATATATGTATATATACGCGCAAAGCCTGGGCTTTGCCCAGGTGTTGCAGCGTAGAGGGTCCCCATTTCCAATCAAATCTTGTTTCAACTCTGCATTCCATTTGGGCAGATCAACAAAGGTATCAGGGAATATAAAAAACCACACCCCCGTTAAACTCTACATTCAACTGGGACGATCAACAAAGGTAGTAGGGAATATTAAAGTCCCACCCCCATTAAACTTTACATTCATTGAAGATCTGCGATAAGGATCTAATTCTCCCACCCCGTCAAACTTCTACATTCATTGAAGATCTTGAAAATGGGTCTAATTCTCCGACCCCCGTCAAACTTCTACATTCATTGAAGATCTTCAAAACGGGTTTAATTCTCCCACCCCTGTTAAACTTCTACATTCATTGAAGATCTTCGATAAGGGTTTAATTCTCCCACCCCCGTTAAACTTCTACATTCATTGAAGATCTTCGATAAGGGTTTAATTCTCCCAACCCCGTTAAACTTCTACATTCGTTGAAAATCTTCAAAAAGGGTTTAATTTTCCCACCCCTGTTAAACTTCTACATTCATTGAAGATCTTCAAAAAGGGTTTAATTCTCCCACCCCGTTAAACTTCTACATTCGTTGAAGATCTTCAATAAGGGTTTCATCATGATGATGATGATGATGATGATGCGTTGCCAGTCGTGGTTGCGGTTCCGGGCAAAAGCCCAGGCATTTGCCGTATATATATATATGTATATGTATACATCTATTTTACATATATATATATATATATATCTTTACATATATACATATATTATACACATATATATATATACACACACTTTTTTTCCCGCTGGTGAACTGCCATGAAAACATTGGAACTGCGGAAAAGAAACTGGAACTTCTCAGATCTGCAGGTGGAATATTGGAACGATGTGCTGAAGCATAGTCTAAAAGATGAACTTCCATCACTTCCTTCCTCTGCTTCTCGGTTGAAATCAGCGACATGACGCTGGGACACGGTGGGACGTGCTGTTCGTATTGGATGTTGCAGCGACACCCCCCTAACAAGATGGTTTGATCCAAACTTAGTTACACCACCCAGAAACCCATGGTTCAAATTTGTGGCTGCACAGATTGGACCTAGGACTCAGTGACCTTCAGTTTTGGCGCAGGATGTGGTGATCCTATCCTTATCACTGGCCAATGAGGGCCTGCCAAGCACCCGCACGGCCGAGGAGACTTGGGCAAAAAAAAGGCCATGGCATGATGTTCAGCAAGAAGACTTGGATATAATGAGTATATGACCCATAGAACTAGAACTGAAATTTGGAAGACTTGTTTATTCGAGTTTCATTGTTTGAAGATGACGGATTTACTCCCAATTGATTATATTGATTTTATCCTCTGGGAAAAATGAGCTGCTGAACCATGGAAAAGAAATGTGGGCGATTATTGATGAGCAACTTCAGTCTAGAAATTCTTTAAGACCCGGGAAACCATAGATTTTTGCATAGATTAACCTATGGTTTCCCAGGAGAGATCCGCCTTGGAGATATATTACCTGGAGAAGCTGCGGTGCTTGGCCATTGGGCTCAGGAAGGCAATGAAACCAACAGCACGATTGGTGATAGGAGGCGCGTTGTCCGGTGGTTTTCTGTCGTGGCATGGGCGATTTTTTCGGATCATCCTGTGGAACCGTCATCCAGTGCTGTGAAGAGGATCCCCAGTCGGACTGACATGATCCAATTGGAAACCACCGAGTCAGCTGGTAGATGCTGGTAGATGCTGGTAGATGCTGGTAGATGCTGGTAGATGCTGGTAGATGCAGCTGTCTTGCAGGTCCTTACCCAAATAATGCCTACAGCATGGAGCATTTGGAGGTTCGGAATTGACGTTGATGACGTTTTTTCAGCGTTTCAGATGGACGCCACGGACTGTTGGACTGTTCGATGTTGTTTTTCGTTCAAATCCTGGGGCTTTCAGTGAACTGTTGGATGTTAAGCACCGCGGATTCTGCATCCGATGTGGATTTCTGTTACCGGCTATTCGTAGGGCTTCATTTTCCAAAGTATCAAGGTGGGCCTAGTGATTTTTGTCATAACCCTAGCTAGTTTGAGAATGTTTGAGATATCTACCATAAAACCATATAAACCTGACAGTTATTGGAGTTACGTTCACCTGAGCGATTTGGCTCCCTGGGGCAGGTCCTGAAGCGAGTTTGGGACACCATGAAGACATGGGATTCGGTGGATCACTTCATCGACTTTTTGCAGCACCTCAAACGCATCGAAATTCGTCCTGTTCGTTGTTCGTGTTGCTGCCGTTCTCCGTCTTCCTTTTTCCGCTTTTTCCGAAATTATCCCTCGGAACATTCTTCTTCTTCTTCGTCTTCTTCTTCTTCAGATGATTCTATAATACTACATTTTTTTAAAAATATTTTGTCTTCTTCGGAAGTGTTATTTTCTTGGGCACAGCATGCTCCCAGCAGTGAGGCCAGTGGTCCACGATGGTCGGGGTCATTGGCACCCGGGGGCCTGGGAGGATGACTCGCACCCCAACGATCTGGGCCATCGAAGCTCGGCGCGAGCGAGCGACTGAGGGACCGAACTCTGGGGACCTCTGGGGATGTATTTTTTTCGGGACTTTAGGGTATTTGAAGGGGGGAAATTAGAGACTTTAGATGACTTTTACAATTTATATCATGATTTAGAGGGTCGTGAGCTGTTTTTTTGAGATTGCAGATCGATCAATGCAGTTCGGACACATAGAAATCTTACCATTTTTCACCACACCGCACTGCAGCTTCCAGACTTGGTTCGATGTGGATTCCCCTCACGAAACGCTCAGCCGCATCCCAGGTTCGATGTATCAGTGCCTGGACATCGATTCCATTCTTGCGGATTCCTTGAGCAAAAATGGCGCTGAGCTGGGTCTGGTTGGATTTTTCGTGGTGAGATCAACGGCACTGGGGGTGATGTTTTTTTCAGATGTGACTCTTGGCTAGACCTGACCCCCAACTTGGTAATCCACAACATTTCTTACTCCATCTTTGTTAGTTTGGGTTTGAATCCCCATGATTCTAATCGCATCCCCACCTTTGCTAGTAGATGTCCTCATCTTTGTTCCGTACGCTCCCATTATTGCAATAGTCCCACACTTGCTGGTTCATCTCCCCATTTTCATTGGTGACTGTCCCCACACCAGCCACCATTTTTTTCTGGCGAAATCATCAAATGTTACCATTTTTGTTGGTTATGTCACCATTTTTCCCGGTGATCAGCGAATTGATGTAAGAGGAAAGCTTCAGGAAACCATGGTTTCCGGGTTTCATAGCATGTAAGATTTCCCATTCTCCAACTCTGGGAAATCTGGAAAACCAACGAAAATCTTCATTCTCCTAGTCATAAGTCACCATTTTCGCTAGTCATAAGTCACCATGTTCCACCATTTTTGATTGTAAAACCATCATTTTCCACCGTTTGGGATGGTACAAAAACGATCATCTTTGATGACCCCACAGGTAGATGCATGGGACGATGCAGCACAGACTCAGCAACTTGGAGTTTTATAGTGGGAAGATCTTGAATGCTGGGGATATGGGATATCTATATGTTTTATTATGTTTTAATATCCATTCCCAATACGTTTCCACCAGGGTGTGATGGGGAATTTCCGAGAAATCCCAGCTTTTTTTGAAGAGGAGACTTGGCCTATTCTTTTTGGGTCAACACATCACTTGACACGGTGGTTGAATGGTGGTAATACCCAGTGTCGGTCAAATCCTAGGGCTTCTTTATGCTTCCTCAGATGAGACCCTCTACTCTATAGGCTCTGAAAATAGGATATAGCTCCAATGCCAATGGATTATCATCCTTGTCTCACTGAAATTCATTAGACAGTTGCCATTTTGGTACCCTACGCCCCATCTTCAGACACTCCCCCTCAGCATCGGCCATCTTGTCACGGATGCTTGGGTAGATGGACATGTCGGGTTTGTCCGTGAGGTACCCCCGAAACTGAAGGTTTTATCACCATTCTCCCTTATAAATCCACGTTGTATACATTCATTTATATACATACAACAATACAGATATGTTTATATTTATCCTGCGATGTTTTGACATTAGCCCCAGAAACATTTCATGTGTTGATGCTGCCTATTCAACAGCTCACATTGATAACTGGCCACTGAAGCTGTCCCGTGATCAACCTCTGCTGGCTTGCAAGGAATGACATTTTCAACTATGGGACATTGCCTTCGGGAGTTTGGGACTCAGAACTCAAGATTTTCAGAAGCTCTGTGTCCTGCACCTCCCAAATAAATCGTGTGGGGATTTAGACACCGCCAACCTGCGCCAAAGGTGACACCCCTCAATGATGGCTGGTTAATAAGCCCTTAATAGTGCTTGTTTGTGGTTAATAAGCCCTCAATCAATTCCTATTCTTTGAGGGGTCACCTGTGGGCTTTGTTGCATTGGCTTAACATTCCCATGACAATTCCAAGATTCAATCTCGCTCGCTGAAGCCTCCGTGCTGAAGCGCTGAAGCCACTGGCAGCCACTGGCAGCCACTGAGGTCTTAGAGATTTTGAGGTCCAATTGGACCATGGAATGTACCATTTACAACGAGAATTACATCGGCTTTTCGGTCCTCCCGTCGCGTTTTTTGGCGTTGCAGCGCTGATGCGCGGCCAGTGAGCGGCCAGTGATTTTCCTGTCTGAAAACGGGCTACCCCCCAGATGTGGTGTGGATGATCATTAGTTATGGATAACTTATTATAATATGATTATCACATTTCCCATCATTTTGGGTTTTGGCCGCAGCACATTTTCGGACTGAAGCATTTCCAGCAGCTTCAAGCCCACAGAATCGCCATTTGAAGTTCATAAAACCACTATTTGAAGTTTTCTGTTCACGAAATTGCTAAGTTGACTTATCAATAACTTGGTGATTGACAACCAGGGACTCAACGGTTGATTCCAGTAGGAGAAAAAATATACTATTCATGAGGTTTACAAAGCAGCACACATCTGGATAAATTATATATATATATATTCACACACACACCATTCTTTATGAAACCCCTATGAACCCTCATGAAACCTCCTTAAATCCCATTAAATTCCATAAAGCTAGTTGACATCCCATGATTCAGCCAGAAAAAAATCACCTCACTCGCCTCGTTGCCAGTTACTGGGCTCCGAACCTCATGCGGTGGACTGCCCCACACACCTGAGGTATCAGGAGGCGATTACTACATGTTATACATGTTATCCAAGTTGCGATTATTATGTATAATAGTACTAGACGAATATCATATTACTAGATGAGTCTACATTTACTAAAATTCACCTTGTAATTTTTGACCTGTAGCCCCCAAGATGTCGGAAATGTGGTGGACTCGTTTGCCTTGTTGGCTGGCTCCAAAGAGGCATTTTTTTGGAGACCTCCAGCGAAAGTTGATGTTGGTTATCGCCACATGTCACTTTCCAGTGGAAGATAGTGGAAGTAATCCTCTTGACATTTTGGTGCATTCTTTTGGGAGCCATTGACAAAACTTTGCCCATCCGCCTTGGTTACTTTGGCAACCCCCAAAATAAATCGAAAGATTGGAACACCTGGACATTTTGAGCTAAGGCAGCTAAGACTTGTCTTCATCACACCGCTGAGGAGGGGATTTATCCGACTCCAAAGAGCAATTTTAATGGTAACATGGCGATGATAAACGACAACATGATGCCCCTCAGTTCTGTTTGTGGCTTTATAAACCCATGAAATCCCATGAATGAATATGTCTATCGTTACATCATGTTATATTCCCCTAAGCAACCCAATTGGCTCTCCATATTCCACATCAGAGACCACCGTTTTTTGGTGAACAGGTGGAACGTGTGATGCCGCGAATGATGCCGGTGGAAGAGCCCTTCGACCACAAGGGATATGATGAGTTTTACCATGAAATTTGGGGGTTTCCCCAGGGATTTTCAGACAAACCCACATGGTTGTAATACACCATGATCGAAGATATTTGACGTTTTTTTTTTCAAACAAGATACCATCTACATAACTAACACAGACCCTGGGTTGATCTCTGGGTCTCGGAGTGCGAATTCATCTTGCGCCCAAAACCTGGAACGGAATCGCACAGGAAACAACAACTGGAACCGGGGTTGATCCAAGATAGGTTTTGTTGCTATAGCCGCCTTGAGGTTCCAAAAATGGTTCTTTGTCTCCTACTTCGACCTTAGACCCTTCGTTAAGGCAGAGGTCAGTGTCTCAGGATTCGTCACGAACAGCCGAGCTTGCAGAAGATGGGCAGAAAACATCAGAAACTGGGGAGATTTAAAAAGGGATGGCATCCCATGGCAAAGAAATCAGGAAAATGAGGCGTCAAACATCTTCAGTTCCCATGATTTTTCGATGTTCCCATGAATAATTATCTAATACCCTCTAATGGCTAATAATGTTTATAGTGATATTATGTCTATGGTAAACCAATGGCTATAATGGCTAATAATGTCTAATATATACATATATATATATAATATATTATATTATATTATATTCAGGTGCCATTTGACTCGCCATTTGCCTCGTCGTGCCGAGGCGGCCTACAGCATGGGCACCACCGTGACTTGACCGAAAAGCGAGTTTGGGCGATGGCCGGTCCACAAAGGTCAACAGCCATGGTTTTATTCCAAAAAATGGGCCACATACATACATATATATATAGATATATATATAGATATATATATATATATATATTATAGATATATATATATATAGATAGATAGATATATAGATAGATAGATAGATAGATAGATAGATGGATGGATGGATGGATGGATGGATAGATCATATCCCCTAGCAAAATGATTACGTGGATCTCAATATAACATCCCATTTTCTCACCATGAGGAGACCCCCCAGAAACACCTGATGGATTTCACCACAAGGGCCTTCTGCAAAAGGGCCTTTAAAGGGCCCCGCTGTTAAAACGAGGCCTTCGTCTGTGTCATCCTCTGCATTGCTTCCATCTTCTTCACGAGCTCGGCGAATGTGCTGGTCTTGGCACCCGTGGAGAAGATGATGAGAAAGGTGGAGGTGCGGAAACAGTGCGGCCACAGCCCTGGCTACAGCAGTCTGAAACGGATCTATCTGAAAAAGGGGAATGAGTTTGATTTCCCACATGGTAATGATGATCTGTTTGAGTTGGGAGACGGAAATGATGAAGCAGTTGATTTAGGAGTGCCCTATTTTCAGAGAATCAAAAGTCCAAGTACAGCAGCTGTTGATTTCGGTACAAAAGAATCGCTGGCAATGAGAAATCACAATTTTTAAAGAGGATGTAGAAATCCAAAAATCCAGAAATGGAGGATTTTTCATTGAAAGGTTTGTTTACCAGAGAGTAACTTGCAGCTTGCTGATGCTTTCATGGCCATGAAGACACATTTGGTGAACAGATGGCTCCCTGAAAACACAGAATGATGCAGAGCATCAGTTCTTTGATCTCTTGACCTTTGAACAGAGGTTATAGTTGGCTTGAAATAATCTCCGAAAACAGTGACATGTGGTAAGCCCAATAATCAACCCCCAATTCCTGACTGGTCATTTTCACCTTGTCACGTTTGCCAGTTGATTCGAGCGAACCCGTTGAAAGCCATGAAAATCGCAGACGACGAGTTTCAGCGCGAGGCTGTGGAGGGGTTGGGTGGAAACCACCAGGGCGAAAGTTTGCAGTTGAAATGCTCCTTCAGGTACGAACTTACCATCAGTATCCATCAGTTTTATGCAGAGCAGACACTAGCTATATCATGCTATATCTAGCTATTAGATCTCGCCCTTCAGATCTACGTCAGTTTTCCATAGTTTTCCTGTTGACCAACCTTCGAGGAGATGGAGAAAAAGAAGAGAGCCAATCGCAGATCCTGGAACCTCCGTAAAAGCAGAAATCCCATGGATCTTGTGAGGCGGGTGGTGTTCGTTGTTGTGACGTGCGCTTGTTGAACTGGCGTGCTATTCATGTCCTTGGCGATGCGCGGAGCACGGATCATGATTCGGAGACTTTGGAAGGCGAAACTGAACCATAAAAAGCCTCTGGTAATGACATTCACAGTTCGCCATGGTATAGTATGGATGGCCCTAATCGAAATAGATGGTTTACCGTTCTTAATAGCATGTCTATGTTCAAGAACCAGATGGTAGTATCATTTAGTGGGATGATCCTCCGACATTTTTGGTTCGAGTAGCGAAGCGCCATGGTTTGGCTCGGTGTTTCACTGGACAGCTGACTCAAAAAACCAAACGAGGTGAGCGCCTGGCAAAACAAAGATAAATAAGATCCAACTATATCGCATTCAAAACTATGGGGATCTATGGATATTCATTATAATTATCTATTAAATCGTATGGGTCAAAACCTATAAAACTACCATATGACTGGGGGAATAATCATCCAGATCCAGTAACCAGCTATTTTAGGATACCGGGTGCCGTTTGGTTTTAACCATTGAACGACATCCGCACGATCTACGCTGCTATGGAGCTTCCTCCTACGAAGAAGGCCAAGAAACCTGACAGATTCTTCAGCAAGGAGCGAATGAGAAAATTTTGGTGAATCTGGATGATTTACCCTCTGGTAATTTAACGTAGCTATGGAAAATCATCATTTTTAATGGGAAAATCCACTATTTCAATGGCCATTTTCAATAGCTATTTTGACATAACCAGAGGGTATATAATTTCTGAGAATGGTGATTTCATCGATTTTATCATTCGATATCAATGGGGTACCAACTGGGAGATTTCACCATGCCCAAATGGTTTTCAAACCCCCTGTCAGCTATGGGATGGAATTGGGGTACCCCCCGATTTCAGACACCCCAACAGGATTTGGTGATAGGGAAGTCTGTTGATGTTACTTGGATCTCCCTGGTGAAGTTTGGAAGTTTTGGCTTGAGGGAGGAGTGTGGAAAACGATCACATTGTCTCTTCAGAAGCTTTGTGGTATGTTTGGGGTTTGACCATTTTCGCGGTTTTGGGTTATATAAAGGTTGCTTATCCAAAGTTTCGAGTTGTTTTTTCAACGTTTTCATATTTCTTTGGCTTGGGATCTCTCTTTGACCGGCATTTTTCACAGGGGCCGAACCACCCACCAGCAAGCAGTTGACGGCAAACCCTTCATTTACTGCTCAACTGTCATATAGCCATGGTCAAAAGCTAGAATATATATATAATATTACATATATATATATATTATATACACCAGTAAACTTCAGCAAACCAGTATTGGTGGATGGTCATCAATCAATTGATAGGGGGAATCCCTGATGCCCCCGGAGGACTTCTTAGTGCAGCATATCAGCGACATCATTGCGTTCTACAAGCCGAGGCCCTCCGGTCATCTTTTTTGGGCTGGAAAATCCACCATTGACCCGAACTGGTCAACGTTTACAAAAAACGAACTGGAAAGATCCACCATGCCACAAGGATTTCCCAGCATACATACATGCATACATACATGCATGCATACATACATACATGCATACATACATACATGCATGCATACATACACACATACATGCATACATACATGCATACATACATGCATACATACATGCATGCATACATACATGCATACATGCATGCATACATACATACATACATGCATACATACATGCATACATACATGCATACATACATGCATACATACATGCATGCATACATGCATACATACATGCATACATACATGCATACATACATGCATACATACATGCATACATACATGCATGCATACATACATACATACATGCATACATACATGCATGCATACATACATACATACATGCATACATACATGCATACA
>Ga0126342_10022379_pt1 | contig 10441 bp, 6 predicted proteins | sample Cyp1metagenome_FD_92528 | JGI IMG/M metagenome (GOLD analysis project Ga0126342, IMG submission 92528) | Coral microbial communities from Lord Howe Island, Old Settlement Bay, Australia - Cyphastrea 1 metagenome | ecosystem: Host-associated > Invertebrates > Cnidaria > Coral ...
GGGGGGTCAAAAAAACAGGGTGGGGGGTCAAAAAAACAAGGTGCCCTTTTATAGCCGTATTATACCCATTTCGTAACCTCAATACTCCGACTTTGTTGCAGGTGCTCGACTTTGTCGACCAGCAACATGGTGGGAGTCCAAGACGGGCGACGTTTCACGTCGGGGTGCCGCAAAGCGCACATCGATCCTGGGAAAACCCACCGGGGTTTCACAGGAAATGACGTACTTATAACTGCTGGATTTTCATGGATTTTCCATATATGGAGGTTTCCCAAAATGGGGGTACCCCAAAACCAGGGGGTTCAATATTAAGATTGTCAAAAACTTGGATGATTTGGGCTACCCCTATTTCAGGAAATCCCCATATTTATGTTGATTAGGGTAATGTAAAATTCAGATTAGTTTTCGATGATCTCAGTTAGATTTCAAGTATATACATGTAATATACTGTATCCCAGTTGGTGGAGGAATGCATTTCACAGTTTTCCAATCAGACACACCTGGCATCCGACGACAAACTGGCCGGTGGGTGAGCACGAACATGTTTCGGTTTCACGATGAAAAGAGAAACAAATGATTAGTGAGCACGGCACCAATTCGTCGATTTACACAATTGTTCCATGATCCACGGAAACATGTGTTGAACAGGGCCGATAACATGCAATTCTCACCAAACTGTCATACATGAAAAGAAGTATCATCAGGTCCTAGGAAAAGTTCATGGGGTTCTAACCACAACAGTCCCTTGGAAGGGGTATAGACTCGTATAGACTCCTTGCAAATCCTTGTGTTTGTGCCCATTGGAGGGAAACATCAGACGTCCTCATTCCTGGGTGCCATGGGACTATGTTCAGTCATGGGGGGGATCCTAAGTCATGGGGGTACCCCCAATTCTCATGACATAAACCATCCAGCGATAAAGGGGTACCCCCATGACTATGGAAACCACCATCTGTCAGCTTATTGGGTTGCAGTGCCAAGCACTTTTTTAGCTTGCAGAATATCCAAGATTGACCATGATAGTCCCAAAATGGATTTCCACAGTAGCTTGCATCCAGGCACGCCGTTGCTCTCAGTATTCATAGTATGATAGCGTAGTTGTCCGAAATCCCAAAGTGGCCGAACATTTCGGACTGGTGAATTGTTTTGATTGAGCCAGATTAGTTGCACCTGTCTATTTATATATATATATATATACATTTACACGCACATGTAGACTTATCATCATCATCACCCATATGTCAATCGGACTCTCAATAACCGTCATGATGAATCCGAAAGTAAGCAGCATGCCCACTGGCCATTTTGGCCAGGTAAACGTTGCTTTGGTAACTTTGGTAGTTGAATTTCTCATCCTTTTTCAATGTTGATAGAGGAATATACTATCCTATTTTTTCCGAGGTTCACTTTTTTAGCTGTGTTGTTATAAAGAGTTCCCCAGTTATGCCTGTTGGTTTACATTCATCCATCCAAGTCTATATATATATACACACATATAATATCCATCATGAACCCATTTGCTGGCCCAGTCAAAACGCAACTTATATACCTATGGTTTGGGGTCGCCACTTTGCAACATTTACATGTTATTGTATAAAATTATATATATATATACATCTCATTAATAGCAGCCCCTTTTTATGTCACCATTATATTCCCAATAGATCATCTAAGTTCCTGTTCAGATCCAAGCTCTGCTTTTGGGTGTTTCCACACTGGTTGGGCCGCCATGAAACCACAATGTTTGCTCCGAAAGAAGCGCCGTTACGAATGGTTTGCACGAAGATCGAATCATATCGAATGGTTTGCTGGAAAAGCCACCCTTTAGTCCGATGCTTTTGCTGTAGAAAAAAACCTCCAGTGCAGAGATTTCCCAGCTAGATATGTTTGATTACTGAAGGGTACCGCACACTGCCAATGTTGGTTGCTCAAATCCCGTGAAAATCACAGTTCAGATGTTAAAATCCCATCTAAATCGCATTATTTGACGGTTAAATCCCATTAAAGTTCCATAAACATCGCATTTCTCATGGTTAAATCATGCGAGCAATCTTATGAAAAGCCACCATCTCTAATGCTTTTTTATCCTGCATTTTCAGAGACACGGCTCGGTTGGATTTCAGGTGTCACCTTGCATTGCAGCTTCTTCGAGGCGAAATGACCGAAAATTAACCAGAAAATGGTGAAGCAATTTTTCACCCCGGATGAATAAACCGTGGCTGGTTGGTGGTTTCAAACATGAATTTTATTTTCCATCATATTGATAATCCTCCCCATTTGACTAGTTTTTTTTTCAGAGGGGTTGAAACCAGCAACCAGATGGCGTATTAATTACGGGGGTAGTCCCCCAATAGTCATGATTTGATGCTTAAATGGTACCTTCCCAATTAAACAGCCGTTTGGGGTTTATTAATCCAGGGTTGACATTATGTTCATTTACCCAGAAACAGTTGGGAGTTGAAGCACCAAATACGCCCTCACATCTGGCGGAAGGCTAACCTCCTCACAGGAGCCGTCGAACGACTCGTTGTTTCTGATTTTTGCTGACCGACGAACGAAAGTATTTGGTGGTGAGAGAGAAATTGGGCACGTTCCATCACTTTCCATCTTGTATAGTTGGCCAAAGATATATGATTTTATTGGATGATCCTACTGTATAAGCACCAAAAGACTCTTAGATTCCAAACATTGTTGCAAGATATATTGATCTTTTGTGGCTGCATAGTTTCCACCCCCCACCCTCAGGCGTGCTCCAAGCGCCACGAATTATGAGCCCTCATTAGCCTATGGTTGTGAATACATAGATAACAGTAGCTACAGGGTGGTGCCCGATAGTTAGCAAAGTGAGTTTCAAAACATCAACAACTTGGGATTATTGGGAGATATTTATAGTTAATGATGGTTGTAAAATGGTTTCAAATATAAACGCAATTATATAATTGGCAGGCAGCACCCAACGTTGGAGGATTGTTCTACTCAACTATCTAGCGCTTAGGAGGGAGCTAAGGAGCTATGCGTATCCATATTTGGTATTGAATGGGGAGTCAAGGAGCTAGACTTTCTTAACCACATGATAGTCACTATATGGGGGATTGTCATTATCCATGATGTCAATGGATCGGTGTTGGTCAAAAATCTTAACCGGATTTTCCATGGATTTTCCCATGAAGTATTGGTATTGCCTGGCTTCCTATATTGTTTCCCTTGAGCCAATCCATTGATTATGGGAATCCACTTCTAAACCAACCAGTATTTCATGGAATGATGCAACGCCAAGCTGACCCCCGATGCGCAGGTCTACTTGGACAAGGTGAGAGACTTTTTGAGCAAAGCTCCCAATGACTTCGTGAAGGCTGTCCGGGATGGAAAGGAAATTGCCCACAGAGATCGAATTCATGGACTCAAAATAAGTCCAATTTTTTGGGGATGAACCCTTTTTCGGGCACTTTGAATGTGGAAAATAATGACCATCACGAAACATTTTCCGAGAATTGATGGCGGATTTACCACGTTAGACGGTTAGACTCAACCCAGAAGCCAGTTCATCGGTAGTGGGAAAGCCATGGGATACTAAAAGTACAACTTGTAAATGTGGATATGTTCATCATAACCAGCTAAAAAAAGAATTGCGGGGTATCAGTGTATATTATATATCTAAATATATATATACATAATCCCCATATGCTCCATGTATGGAATGTTAACCTACATTTGGGTGAATGTGTGGGTGAATGTTGGTAAATATTCCAGCACCATGGAGCATTGGGGATCTCCATCATAACCTCCAAATGGATACCCTTTGGTAAACAGAACAATGGAAAATCACCATTTGTATCCATTTGTAATGTATAAAAATCAACTATTAATGGGCCATTTTCACTGTGGTGCAACTTGGGTTTACATGGGGTTTTACCATTTTCACTATGTCCCATTTCAAATCTTCATCAAAAAATCGCCCGCGTTGGCGGAAATTCTTGATGCTTCCCCCGAAACTTGGTGTGACTTCCGGTTTCCAGTAATGCGGTTGCTCCATGTATGGTATATTTACCTACATTTGGGTGAGTTTTAGGGCAAATGTTGGTAATTATTCCATACATGGAGCGTAGGGGTAATAAACCCGCCCATTTATTAGTTTATACCACCCATGAATGGTGAAATTGCGGAGGGTTTATTATTGTTATGACCACATGATGTTAAATTACGAGAGAGTATTGCTGGTGATATCCCGATGATATCCTCATGGTAGCCTCAAATCAGGAGTCACCAGGGGGCGACCTGTTGAGCTACCGGAAGGTGCGGACGGTAAGAGGTTGATTGGTGAGCCGTTGAAAACTAGTTATAAGATGGTTATATATTAATATATGTATATATACGGTAGTGGAGGCATCTTAAGAATTTCATCCCCCGTTCATACTATTATTCACGACCACCATACTATGGTCCCAAATATGTGTACCTTTCTACCATGGTTTCTGGGGGGGGTCTGATATTAGGGGGCAGGGATTATCACCCATGTATATAATTGGAAAGTCGATGGCGTAAATACCCAAGTGCGATATGTGTCTTGTCGTACCTGAATCAGCTGGGAAAATGTGGCATCTTCTGTTAAGATGTTCAGATAGTGTGTGTGTGTGTCCATGTTCAAATAGGTGAATGGTGAGCCGTTACAGAAAGTTTGGACGCCAGGAAATATTCATGACATGCTGGGCTTTAAATGAATTTAAAGAGACCGGTGTATGTAGCCATCTCAGCCAATTTGAAGAGCCACCATCCTTGGGAATACAAACAAGAACTGAACCAACTCTGAAACCTGGGTAGCTTGCAGAAGGGAAGCAGACATGTGTGGGAAATATTTAGCATTTAAAATTGCTGTTTACCTTCGGTATTTACCATTAAACCATTGTATACCATGTTAAATGGAAAGTGATTCAGAATTCGTCTCACTATTTCACTAATTGTTCTTCTCTTAGCACCTGGTCAGTGATCCAACTTGTGACAGTATCACCACGGCGTTTCCATGATCCAAATTAAATGATGTGAATCTTTCTCATATTGAATTCATAGCACCAAATACCACCAAAGAACATCATAACAATATATATATAGTCTACTTATTGTTACGGAGATAGTATACCTAAGTCTATACCTAACAGACTATATCTTGTATAGCTGTTGCTGTTATATATATAGTCTACTGACGTTTGTTCGTTAACAGCAAGCTGCCAAGCGAGCGCCGGAGATCACCACCGCCAGCGAAGCTTTGCAGATCTTACGACTGGGGACGCTCGGCGATGCGCGGAAAAGGATTTGCCCGAAGTAAATGGCCTATTCAATGGGAAAAATCATGGGAAAATCATGGGAAAATCATGGGCAATACATTATAAATGGTGATTTATAGCCTGTTATAGCTGAGAAACATCATCTTCACATTGGGGGATTTCCAGCATTGTTTGATTGCATCAAGACAAGGACTAGGTCAACCTTGCAGATGGTTTTTTTTCCTGGGGATCTAAAACGCTTTGATTTCCCATAGAAGTCAGTGAGACCACCAAAAGGTGCCACGGACATCCAGCCGGGGGGGACGAAAGAGAGGGCCCCCGCCTGGAGCTCTGTACCCTTCCGACTTTTTCTCGTGAGAATACAACAGCAACAGATGTCCGACCTGCTCACAGGGATTCGCGGGGAAACACTATACATATCCAGGGAAATGGTGATATAACCAGCGCAGAACATGCGATTTTTGCTGGGGATATTTTTTCGGCAAAGCAGCTAATACAAACGAGTATGCCGGTATGCCATGAAAAATGGGGATGGGTACTGGGTACTGTAGACCCCCAATATATGGCCAATTCAAGGTGGGATAATGATGATTGCTGTAATCATCAAATGTGGAGAGATGGTTTTGGAAACATTGGGAGACAAACGAGAAATAGAAGAGAACTGTTACACCGTTTATAAAAGGAAATCTAAGTTGCTACTCCCCCCAAAGGTAGGCATACAATCAACTCTCCCATTTACATGGCAAAACCCTGGAAGCCATGGGTTCAGAAAGTTGCTCATTCCAGCTCTTCGGACAACTGGATTCCAATCGGGACATATTGGGAATTTCATCATCCCAACTGACTAATATTTTTCAGAGGGGTTGAAACCACCAACCAGTAATCAATACGGCGTTTCAATGTCAAATTGCTGGTGAATGGAGGCTTCCTTCAACCGCCGGGATGCCCGATTTAGCCAAGGCTAAAGCTTCGCGTGGCGGCCAATACCAGACTGAACGAGCACTCGCGGGGATGCTCAACTTGTCAATTCTTTGATGCTGAGTTGAAACAAAGGAAACCAATCTGGATGGGTAGCCGAATCTGAACAACTTTAACATACTTTAACTGTTTGGCTTTTGTTGCGATGATCTAGTTCAGACCATTCCCTTTTTAATCGAGTGGTGTTTTGTTGGGGGATAGACCTTTAATCGTTGCCACCCATATGCCACTCAAAGTCAAAGATCGGGGAAATCAACGAACTATCGTTTGCATTTTTTTATCAGCCCATCAAAGGGTAGTTTTACCTATGAAAAATGTATGTATATAATTGTATATATATATATACTGGTTGGTGGTCTGGAACATGAATTGTATGTTCCCATAATATATGGGTTGTCATCCTTCCCAACTGACGAACTCCATGATTTTTCAGAGGGGTAGGTAGGTATACCACCAACCAGTATATATCTATATAATTCTATATATGGGGGTGTCCTAAAATAGGGCTACTCCCAAATAATCATCCATTTGTAGACGGTATGTTCCATGAATTGTTCACCATCAACAGAAACTGATCGGCTTCGCATCTGATAAAACCATCCGTGGTTTTTCGTAATTATATAAATATATAATTAAATAATTATATAATGATGTAATTATATAATTATATATATGGCCTTATATGGTACAATACCTCCAATTTAGGATCCTGAAATTACCATTGATAATTATATAATTTTATATGTATGTATATATATATGGCCTTATATGGTACAGTACCTCCAATTTAGGATCCTGAAATTTCCATTGATAATTATATAATTATATGTATATATATATGGCCTTATATGGTACAGTACCTCCAATTTAGGATCCTGAAATTACCATTGAGAAATTATAACGACCTCACTGTGACCTCACTGGAATCATGGTTAATAAGGGAAGTCATGCCCAAATGGACTTAATTCAGGTTAGTGAAATATTATAATTTACCCAGATATATAACATTGTATGACCATTTAGTAAATTTCGTACTTGTACGGGTGTTTAATATGAAGGATGGAATTATTCAAATGATTCTGCCCAAAAACATCCAAAACAGGTCGCGGTCGCACGCCATCTTCTCGTTGCTCCTGTTGGGGTGGCTCAGGGCCTTTAACCATCCATAGGGACGGGGAAATATGTGGGTTGACCCACTTGTAACTTTGGTTTGTGCTTTTCTATCCAGCTTAAAGGCTGAGAATCACTAAGATGTTTGCAGCGTATCCAATATAGCCATTTGCATGTACATGCAGAAGTTACTTGTGATGGAAACACGCCGGGAATTCAAAATATTTGATTTAGTACAACTGATTCAAGTTGCTTGAGTTTTGCGGTTGGTCTTAGAGATCTCAATCATGTTGTGTGGGAGTCTTTGTCAATACACTTCCACACTTTGGCCTGTTGCTGCAACATTGCTATAGTCAAGATCGGATACTCTGTACCCTACAGAAAGGATGGTGAATAATTACCCAACATGGTATGCAGTTTTAAATGGAGTTAGTTAAGTGGTTAAGAAGTGGGCTTTAAGCCATGAAATATACCCATTTATGTTTTGGGTTCCAAATCTGTCACATAACCAACCTTGGCCCATCTAATTGAGATTAAACTAAGTACTTTAGAATCCAATAATATCCGATATCCCCTCGGTTCCTGGATGTTCCTGGGTAGATTCGAGGCGTCAAGAAGACTCCGGGATTCGGCAGTGCTGCCGGGCATGGTTTTTGGCCAGGGGCATGTGCTAAATTCCATGGGCTCAGAGACCCAACATGGTGATTTCCATGGGATTTAACCAACAAAAATGGTGATGTCCATGGGATTTAACCAACAAACATTGGTGAATTCCATAGTTTAACCATGTTCAATCTGCAAGAATAGGGAGGGTTTCTAAGAAGGGATGATGATGATGATGATGATGATGATGAAATTGACCAACAAACCTGGCGGTATTAACCAACAAACCAATGAGCTTTATAGTGGGCATATATATAATATATATATATATTAACCAGCAATATGAGATGGGTTTTTCCGGAGATGAGGTCTGCAGTTTTTTTACCCAATTTATGACTCTATGTTTTGGGCTAAATGATATGACTCAAAGCGCTGGATTTGGGGGTCGTCTCGTTTCAAAAGAAGCCTGTCTCTGGTGAGATGATACGGAAGCAACTCTGGTCACAATAGATGAGTAGATGAGACTGCAGGAGCTAGGGGCATCCATAGTCCCTATGTTGGGGAGCCACGGAGCGACTAGCTCCTTGGATACCCTCATTGCATGTTGCCCCATGTATCTGCTGTCCAGATGTTGACAAGGTGAATATGCATATGTGTATAATACACAAAGCTTTGTTCATTGCTTGTCAAAAGAGATGGGTTCTCCTCCCACTTATAAATAGGATCGTACGTATGTAAGTCACTAGCGGGCGGCCTATGTATGAGTGCAATCACAGCATTCATATACCTTTAGGCCTATATCCCAAAAATCATATCACCATGTTTGCTCCAAAATGCCAAGAAAACGATATGATCACTTGTTGATGACACGACCCGAGTTCCATTGTATCATCCATGATACTCCCATTTTCTATGCGTTAAATCCATTCAAAAAAAAGTAGTACAATCTGGAAATTTAGCGTAGCTCTGTAAAATCACCATTTAGAATAAGTAAATCACATAACTGATCATAAATCATCCTAATTAATCATAAAGCATCACAAATCATCATGAATAATATAAATCATCAGAAATCATCACGAATCATCATATATCATACATCATCATGCTTCCGAGTGAGAATCGAATTCCGACTCAATTCGAAGCTGTTTTTTAAATCCACCGTTGGAATCATAGCATTTGTCCTCCAAAATACTAAGACAGCAGTACACTGTTTAATATGATCACTTGTCAGTTACATGTCCTGGCAAGTATCCTCCATGATATTCGTTAAATGTTCCATTTGTTAAATCTGAAAAAATCCCTGTTGATTACCCGGCAATGCAACGTCGTAACGTAGCTCTGGACAATAAGAATTTGTCATACGGATTATCATTTGTTTCATCTATCAAGGGGCTGTAATTTATACCATAGAAAAATGTAACAAAAAAACAGAGGGTAAAAGCATTGCTGGTTTATAAATCCATGAACTATAGTTACTAGCCCCCTAATCAATCCTTGTTCTTGTAGTGAATAACCTCAACTTGAGTTTTGTTGCTCCATTAAACTACTGTTATAAGTCTACTATAGTCTATTACACTATTCTGGTTGGTGGTTTGGAACATTTTTTATTTTTCCATAATATATGGGAATAATCATCCTTCCCAACTGACTTTCATATTTTTCAGAGGGGTAGGTATACCACCAACCAGCAACTATTAACCATATATTAACCATATATTAACCATATATTAACCATATATTAACCATATATTAACCGTATATTAACCATATACCATATATTAACCATATATTAACCGTATATTAACCGTATATTAACCATATACCATATATTAACCATATATTATCCGTATATTAACCATATATTATCCGTATATTAACCATATATTAACCATATATTAACATTTTTTCAACCATATATTAACCATATATTAACCGTATACTAATCATATATTAACCGTTTATTAACCATATATTAACCGTATATTAACAATATATTAACCGTATATTAACCATATATTAACCGCATATTAACCATATATTAACCATATATCAACCGTATATTAACCATATACTAACCATATATCAACCGTATATTAACCATATATTAGCCATATATCAACCATATATAAACCGTATATTAACCATATATTAAACGTATATTGGCTGTATATTAACCATATATATTAAACGTATATTAACCATATATTAACCATATATTAAACGTATATTAACCGTATATTAACCATATATTAACCGTATATTAACCATATACCATATATTAACTATATTATCCGTATATTAACCATATATTAACCATATATTAACCATATATTAACCGTATATTGACCATATATCAACCGTATATTAACCATATATTAGCCATATATCAACCGTATATTAACCATCTACTAACCATATATCAACCGTATATTAACCATATATTAGCCATATATCAACCGTATATTAAC
>Ga0126342_10022380_pt1 | contig 10441 bp, 7 predicted proteins | sample Cyp1metagenome_FD_92528 | JGI IMG/M metagenome (GOLD analysis project Ga0126342, IMG submission 92528) | Coral microbial communities from Lord Howe Island, Old Settlement Bay, Australia - Cyphastrea 1 metagenome | ecosystem: Host-associated > Invertebrates > Cnidaria > Coral ...
ATGTGAATATATATATATATATTGTGTATATATTTACATGTTTATATATATATGCATATACATATACATATATATATATGCATATATATATAATTATATATAATTGGAACAGCACTGGGAATCCCAACTTCACATGAATGTGCTCTATTTTCCCCAATTGATAATGAATGATTCGTGGTTTCAACCCCATTGAATAAACATGAAAGTCATTGAGGATAAAAATCATCCCAAGTGTTGAAATTGGAATAACGCATGTTTGACACCCAACAGGACAAGTCGTTTTCCATTGGTCCTTTTTAATTTTTTTTTGACCTCACAAGCCAGCATACTGAGATAGTATGAGATAGTCCAAGGACATGAATAGATGTTTATATATATAAACTATATGTATACTGATTTCCCCATATTCATGCAAGGTGGAGCACCCCACTTGTAAGTTGGTTTACAATCCCCGTTAACTACAGATATTCATGTACCATAAACCATTCCCGAATCCCAAAGTCATTGCGGATCAGCCTTCCAAATAGGGGTTGATTAAGAAACCCTGTATGTACATCCTCAGGTAATCATACGTGGCACATATATACATATATATATATATATATATTTATATTTATTTATTTGCTTATATAATAGTAATTGCTTATTTGTCTATAAATATTTATCCATAGCTGATTTTCCAATTAAACACCTCCACATTTACGAAGCGGATTTTCCATTGCTACGTTGGATGAAATTACTGGAGGTCCATCCATGTCTGTCCAACCCCATTTTGCAACATCAGCCTATGGCTTTTGTCTGAAAACCTGGAACCTCATTTTCCCAACTTTTCATAGGCATTTTTTGGTAGTCTCTCCCATTTTTTCAGGCAAACCCACAACAGATTGTTGGTGAACTTTATAACATACTCTATACATGTATACATGTATAATCATCTATATATACATACATTATAATAATTGTATATATATATATATATACACATGAAATCCATTCCCAAACGACTCCATGGTCTCGAGTCCAAAAGCCTGGAAGAGGGGCCCCACTTGATGTCCCTCCTTGCCATAGAAGTCCGTCGCATCCAGAACCTCGCAACGCCAACGCAGCGAGGATCACCCGAAATGGATGAACAGACCCCATGATTTACATATCATCTATCACCATATATGCACACATATGTATATAATTAATCATATGTATATATATATATACATATATATATGTAAATAAATATATATATATATGTAAATATACATATGTATATATATATGCAAGTATGTGGTCTTGGAATCTTGTGAACTCCCCGAAACAACACAATCTTCAACTTTGCCAAATCAAAAACCCTTTTTTTGTCTCCCCTCTCCCCGTGACGCGTTGAAGCCACGAAGGGAAAGTAGGGATCTCCGGCGCAGGCGTTGTGCGCGTCCACCACGGTCTTGGCGCCGTAGCAGGCCTCCGGTCCGGGGATGCGGACGAAGTCGGGGACCACCAGGCCTTGGAGCCCAAGCGCGGTGACCGGCCCGCGGTGTCGCCGAACGGTGAATGGATGGGAGGAACAACTCATCTCATCGAATGGTGGATAAATAATGGATAAATGATAAATCTAATCTAATTATAATGATATAAATGGTGGTTTAAATCATGGATAATCTAATGATGATGGATAATCTATTTATCAGTTGCGGTAAACAAATAATGGTGGTTTGAAGAAGAAATGAGGATCTAATCTAAGCTAAACTAGTGCTATATCTAATCTAAACTTATGGATTTGTCATGATATGTCTAATCTATGTGTTCTATATTTCTGTGATATTCATAATGAACCAACAAAATGACTTGGGTATGGACTTCAAATTGGGGATACCCCACAGTTCAGGCCGTTTGTTTATCAAATTTGCGGTAGCCTATTTCTAGACGCACCCAAATCGAAAATTATTGGGCTGGTTGCAAAATTCTACAGGAGACCATTTTTTGTACCAGTAAATATATATAGATATATAAGTTGTTTTCTGTGGAGTTTCCCGTCATCCAATTTCAAGATAAACATCTGATAAATTCAGATGTTCTGGCAAAACTGTGGGTATGATTGGACAAAACATCCAGGGATTGAAGCAAAACTGGACAGCCTCATCTGGTTGGTGGTTGACCTACCCCTCTGAAAAATATGAGTTCGTCAGTTGGGATGATGACATTCCCAATATATGGAAAGTCATAAAATTCCATGGTTCCAAACCATCAGTTTGCTATAGTTATGTATACCATAAACATCCATAAACCATAGACTTCAGCCAAGGTACTGCTTGGTAAATGCCATACATAAATTTAAAAAAAATGTTCCGAACCACCAACCAGTCATATTTCATAGGGAAAACAACATCGAATCCTCTTGTGATTCACAGTGAGTTCCAGAAAACCGGTGGATCCGGTGTTGAAATCGTCGGCAACTGGTTCTTCTAAGTTGATAATAGACATATGTAACATATGTACATTTATATGTATTTATATATTTATATAGCTATCTATATATGTATATATAACTATATATATACTATAAATATATATATATATAACTATAGACTATATATATATATATATGTATATATATATAACTATAGACTATATATATATATGTATATGTGCATGTCCCAATTTCATACTTGGTGGTTCATCCTACGTAGGATGTAGCTGATAAACCTGGTTATAGACGGGGCAAGCAGGGTTAGGGGCAAGCAGAGCCAGTTCACTTAGAAGCGTGCTTATGATTCAATTATTATAATAGGATTACTACGTAGGATAAACTACAACTGGTTGGTGGTTTCAACCCCTCTGAAAAATATGAAAGTCAATGGGAAAGATTATTCCCATATATTATGGAAAATAAAAAATGTTTCAAACCACCACCCAGACAATGTCTGACAAATCATAGTAATCCAGTAACCTGAATTTCTCAACCGTTTGGGGATTGCCCCAATCCGAACCATCTAAAGACGCCGCGACGTCGCGATGTCGCGACGTGAGATCGTGATCAACTTTTATCCTGACATATCAATAGATCATATATAATATCAATTCATATCAGATATATCATCTGATTTTTGTTCCACGTTTTTTTTGTTGAAATCATGCGTTGCTGCTTACCATAGATGTTCCCCTTTAAAGAAACGCCGCTTCAGCGAGGCTCCCACGAAGGCCAACATGGCGATTCGGCCGTGCTTCAGCTCCGCCTCTCGGAACCAGGGCAGATATTTTTCCTGCAACCGGTGCAACGGTGATCTTAAAGATTCTTAAAGGGACATGAAACCCGGTTCATATTCATATTTAACATGTATCATGTTATTCATGTTATTCATGTTATATGGATGATGATCTGATATCCATAAGTTTTATTTTGAAACATGATAAAGACATTTTGAGTTAAACATATTATATATATATGAGCTGATTTATCGGTATTTCATGGAGATACTTTTCATGGAGATATCAGCACCACTTAAATGGGGATGAAACCCTGGCTATTTCACCGTTCATAGACGGGCTTTCCTGAAAGTCTTCAACCAATTTGATAAATGAACGATGGCTGGGCAAAAACACTCAACTAAGAATCTGAGTGACATGTTTTTCTTGAAACCTATTTGAGAAGCATCTAGTAACTTCAGGGAGCATCCCCCACTTCAGTGTAGTACCTTTTTTTCACACCCTCTGGCAAAGGGCGCCTTGAAGGAAAGTGGCCGCGAGATCCCAGATGATTGTAGGGGGTTCTACTATATCCCATAGGATCCATGGTGCTGGTATATATGCTAACATTGGGGGTATATTGATGGGATCCATGTTACCATATATAGCAGCATGGATCCTGTGGCTATATTGGGGATTATCGTCATCCACTGTGGGAATCCCTGACCAACCAGGATAATTTTCATGACAGCGGGTTTTGAACACTGCTCATCTGACTACAGCAAATCCCATCATTTGTGGTGCAGTTGTTTTGAAGTCGTTTAAATCAATAATAAACAAAAAAAAATCAAAATAGATGGTATCTGCTGTGGTTGCTCAACTGGTCCAAGCATACCAAAGATGTTCACAGACAAGATGTGGATTGAAACCACTACTAGTCATGATCCTTCAAGTTTGGTTTAAGTCCCCAAATACTCAGGGGGATTATAACATATTATACAATGTGAGGCCCCCCAGTTATAAGTTGGTTTAGATTCGCCCCAGTAACTATAGTTATTTGCGTACCATAAACATCCATAAACCATAGTGACATTGGAGTTATGTTCACCAACTTAGCTATCGAACGGGAGCTTCACATTGTATTATAACACATTTACATTTCAATGTACTACACATTGACAAAGACGTGCTGGGACCATCCAAGAGCTTCACTTTCCATCTCCATGTTTGCGACTCCCCCTTGGTGGCTGAACAACCAAAAAAAACAAGATGGTTTACCATCTACTGTACATATGTTCACTGGGAATTCCAGGATTCTAAATTGGAGGTACTGTACCATATAAGGCCATATTTTGTGGGGATATTCCCTTATATAGGCCTTACATAGGCCTTATATATGGTAGGTACCTCCAATTTAGGTTCCTGAAATGGCCATTGGTATGTTTGAGATCTTTTAAGAACAATAACACCAATCCCAAATGCTCCATGGTGCTGGAATATTTACCTACATTGACCCCCAAAGTGGTCCGTGGCCCAGTTTTGTAGATAAATATTCCAGCACCATGGTTCGCATCTGGGATATATGATCTACAAAATAGAACAAATAGTTTCCCATTATTCCCATTATTATTCCAATAAAAAAATGACCCAGTTTTACCCTCTGGTAATTGAAGATAGCTATTGAACATATTCATTTATGGTTGATTTACCTAGCTATAAAATGGTGATTTTCCATATATAGTTTTCTGTTTGTTTACCAGAGGGTAACACACCAAAAAATGACCCCCAAAAATCGCCAGGTCCAACCAATTCAGATCTCCGAGTGGCACACTTCACCGCCAAGCCCAAGGGGTCGAAGTTGAAATCCTGCCCGGCAAAGGCCTTGGGCGTCGATGCCATTGGGTGAATCGAAGTAACCAAGATTTGCTCGGGAAAATATGGGACAATCAGCTATAAATGATGGGAACATATGGGAAATCAGCTATAAAATCTATAAATATGGATGTGTTTGAATGGTTTTAAATGGTTTTGATGGGACATGTCCATAACTTCCCTATTTATTGCTGGGAACATCATCAAAGTATTGCTGGGTCCTGCAAGCCAGGGAGCTGATGACCAAAGGCTGCTTGGGAAGCATCCCCAGGTATGTCAACCCAGCTTTGATAACTTCTAACAGGGAGAATTATGATCAACTATGTTTTTTATCGGGATATGTTAATTTGATGTTCATTCTCATAATTATAATATATATATACTGGTATATATATATAGTATATATATATATATATTATAAATATGATATGTGATGTGTGTGTATGTCTCTGTGTGTGTGTAATATTCTGAACCCACTTTTCAATCAAAGCCATCTCTGCGAAAGCGACTGAAACCAGGACAATGAGGCCACATAGAAACGCTTTGCCAAGGCTTGCGATGCGAAGCTTTGCAAACTGGAAAATCACCATGTTTTTTTGAGGTGAACGGTAAACATAGAGGTAAACGGCATCACAAATCATCTATGTTTGTTGGGCCATGGCTTCCAGCTATGTAACAAATAACCAGAGGGTAGACCTTGTCTTAAAATAGGGTAGCCGGTAGCCCCTAAGAAATAAAGGCATCATCAATTTTTCCCTTTCACAATGGACATGTCGGGGTTGTACTGTATACCCCATATTCAGGCGACAAATGCTTCTTTCAGGGGCACTTTGAGGGTCACAGGTGCTCCCTTCAATAGTGCCTCTTCGCCGATGAAGCTTAAAGAAGAACTACAAGGTTCCCCAGCTCTGTCTGTCGGTGTAGTTTCCCATGAACTACTTCGATATAGTATATATATATATCATGATAATACATGAAATATCTAGCAGGAATCCAAAGTGTTAGACGAATTAGAGTAGTATCAATCCCATATGCTCCATGGTGCTGGAATATTTACCAACATTTGCCCTACAAATCACCCAGTTTTGTAGGTAAATATACCATACATGGAGCATATAGGATTGATACTGCTGTATCTATGGAAAATCACCATTTTTAAGTTCGGTAGACCATCTATTTCGATCAGGGCCATCGTTTCATAACCATGGCGAGCCCTGTGAATGTCATAACCAGGCCGGGTCGACTTTCCAACGTTCAACGATTGCCGCGAACTCCGTGGATCGTCTGGATCCCAAGGATCTCCAGAATCCCCAGTGGCCAAGGAACAGACTCGCCACCGATCAGACCACCGGCGAAAGGTTTCTCTGCGCACAGGACCAACCTGACGTGGGAAGGAACTGCTGACCAGGTGAACCCCCCTGGGATCCCCTTGGGGTCAGGGGGTGGCCTGGAATTTGGTCACCAGCTCCGTAAAAACCATCATGATCTTGGAACAAACATGGCATCAACATGATAATATACATGTTGCTGTTCATGGAAGTCATAGTTCCCAAATGTCGACAAGTGATATCCCAAGGGTAGCGGGGGTGAACTCACCTATGCCCATTGGATTTTCAAGTGTTTAAAAAGCCATTCGGTGCGGTTTACCTTGAAGCTAGTGCCTTTATGATATAGTGATATATAGGGAATGAAATTGGTGAAATATCAAGTATGTTGGTATGGAAAACTCTAAAGTTTTACAGTTTTTTGGGTTTCTTCATTTGTCCGCCATGGTTCAATTCATGCTGCCATTGCAAATACGCAAAAAACCAGGCATCAAATCTGAAGACTAGATCGCAACACATACGACCATGGGCAAGGATCAATATGTCACTTATCACAAGAGGTGAGGTTTGAGTTGTATACAATATAAAACACACAAAAACAAATTATTCCACATAGCCTTCCCTGATGAAACGTCCTTCTGTATCGCAAAGCCAATGGATGAAACATGATGAAACCATCAATCAATTCAAAGGTTTCAATGCGTTTCAATCATTAAAATGATGTTGGGTAGTCCCAATTTTGGTTGCACATAAGCTTTATAACTCATTCATACTCATATGTAAATGTACAACTAAGTATACACAAATTATACCCACAATTCCCCGAAATTTGTGTAGCATTGCTCCTCCCATCCAAACCCCTCCATGAATTTCCCCCAAGCCACGCGCTGCTCGTCTTTTTGGACTTTCTGGATGCCACCAGCGCCACTGCCGCCGTTGCCACCGCCGTGGCCGCCGCCCCGGTGACGGGCGACACGCCGTTTCCGCTGGCGATGGAAGCTGCGCCGCGCAGGGCTGGGGCCGGCTGCGCTGGAGAAACCGTCGGTGTGACGAAGGCACCACTGAGGTACGAGGCGCCCAAGAGGCCGCCGAGGGCACTCAACGTCACCGACTTGGCCATAGCTCGGCTCGGGGCGCTGCACCGCCGCAGTCTGCGCCGCTTTTGTTGTTCTTCTGTTCTTGGAGCCGCAGCGGCTGCATCGGCAATTTCGTGGAAGGGATTGTAGGCTATATATATATACTATAGCACAATATTGGGAGCATCACAACTTGTTTGAAAGTACCTATCCTGGACCGTTTGCGTTGCTTAAGTCGTCTTTCTTCTTGCCTCAACTGCGAGTTACTGCTCTAGTTTTCTTGACTGGGATCCAGCCCCTAATTCCATACACATTAATCTTGGTCAAACCATTTCACCCCAAACTTTCTTCCTTTTCCTGGTTGCTTCCTCTATTTGAACATCCCATTTAGTCAGTAGCTAGCAACCGTGTTTAATAGCCCCAGGTGCAATCCTTTCATGACGAACCTGGTAACAAAGAACCATCCCAGCAGTTCCCAACTCGGACGTTCCTTTCACTTTCACCGAAACATAGGCCCCGCACTCGTTGAGCATATCGCTGGGCAACGGCGCTTCCGGCGGTCCAGGGTGGCTGGTGCAGGTGGGGCACGGACCTGAAGCAATCCGTGGACGTTCATAGGAGAAAACGCATGAACATTGATGTTGAGAAATGTACATATAATTGATTTTTTTAAGGTTCAAACAAAATGGATTAAACCGTGATTTAATTATATTGATTTATACAGTACTCTGTTAACATATAGCACTAATGATTCTAAATTATGGAACTACATAATGTATCAATGTATGTATGAATCTATTATATCTTCATGAATGGCTAGCTAAATCCAATAAGTTGGGCTTGTACTATACGTGGAATAATATAAATATATTATAGTAGATGTATTCGAATCGTCAAAACTGGATCTATGGACATATCATGGGATTCATGAACACAGGATTATACGTGGAACATCTTCACATTAAAATCAAGTTTCTATACAAATGGAGCATGGTATTTTTCAATACTGGGTTGGGTTGGTTTGGGAAAATCTAGAGGAAACCGACGGCGTCGTATTGGAGAATCTCCTTGGGTTATTTTTCACCATGGAAAGTCATGGAAATTCAAGGCCTCGAAGGCGTCTTCCAACCTGTGAAGATTAATGGCGACGCTAACGGGTGACGCAAAAACATGGAAAAACCTGGGTGTCGCTATTGATAAAACAAGTAGAGTGACAATCCTCCGGATGTTTGGACTAGTCTATAACATACTAGTAACTATAGTAATTATACGGCCAGGCACTGTGTGTTGCCCGGAAGGTTCAAATGGCGTTTAAACATGTTTAAACATTATCCTTCAACATGCTCAAACACCTGCGCAGGGCCAGTGTTTTGAGATTTTCCAGACGACGAACCCTAAACCCTAGAACCCTACCCCAAACCCTAAAACCCTAAACCCTACAACCTAGGCTCTGAAAACTTTGAATCCTAAACTGGAAAACACTGCGTATACGCAGTATTTTCTGCAATCTCTCCTATCATATATTCGAGAGCACGACATTATCAATGTTAATGTCTGGGCAACACACGGCGTCTGTGGGTAATTATACTAGTAGGATCTGGTGGATAGGTTTTTAAAATCAAACAGCATGTTTTGGTAGGACCTGTACTGGAAATACACGGTAGCCATGGACATGACCCAAGACCCAGGAACATCCGGGAACTGATCAAAGCAATTTCTAGCAATCTTGGTTTACTGGAAGGTCATATGAGTCATATAGTTTTGCCCAAACACGAAAATCACGAAAAATACACCAAATCCCGGTTTGCTATCAGAAACTAATTTGGATGATTGGATCCTCAGGGCAAAAACAAATGACGTGGGTTCTGAGAATAGGCTACCTCTATCAAAATGAATGAAGATTGTCATTTTTACGCGGTATTAAAGCAGTATTTCCCATTAGACACAAGTGTTGAACTACGCCATTTCCGTCCCCCCAGTGAGGTGTCCGGACACTGCAAGCTCTTCATGCTGATGACACCGCCCAGTTCGCTCCTTGGTTGGTATCACCCCAGTCGATGCGAAAAACACATTAAGCAAAAAAAACGTACGTTTAAAAGCGGGATCGGGGTCTTCGATTGCGTGTTTATTCTCCATGATGTTTCCGCTGGAACCAACTCTTCATCAGTGATCCCAAGGTTCCAACATGTTCCAACCAATTGGTCCCAAGCATCGTGGAATATGTCCTAAATGGTTTTTTTCGCAACATGTTTTATAATATAATATAGTATGTTAAGAATGGAATGACCGAACATACAAGTAACATGGATAAACAATTGGGATCAAATGGGATATGTTCAGAGATTGTTCAGCTGTCAGCTCCGCTTGTTACGAACTTCCTATTCAGAAAGCATGTGAACCAGTAATGTGGGTAAAACAATGTCATAAACCACACATTTGGGAATGGTTTATAAAACCTACCCTCTGGTAAACTAACACAACTATGGAAAATCACAATTGTTAACGGGAAAATCAACTATCAATGGCCATTTTCAATAGCTATGTTAAATTACCAGAGGGTATTTATGGTGATGACTGGGGGATGGTTATGACTACAGTGGCAGATCGTCTTTCCAAAATAACAACCGACCGTCATTGCAAAACCATGGACTTCACACCGCAGGACAAAGCGTACGAAAAAGCACCAAAACCGCTTAGGCTTCCCCAGGAAGACGAAATAATATGTCAAATATCGTTGCTTATTATGTCTATAATATATATATATATAGAACATAGCTATGGAAAATTGCCATTTACAGTGGATTTACTCACGAAAAATGGTGGATCTTTCCAGTTCGTTCTGTGGTCACGTTTACCAGAGGGTGTATATATATACAATGTGAGGCCCCCAAGATAGCTAAGTTGGTTTATAACTCCAATAACTATGGTTTATGGTACTTATAACTATAGTTACTGGGGCTTTTGTTAACCAACTTATAACTGGGGGGCCTCACA
>Ga0126342_10022381_pt1 | contig 10440 bp, 10 predicted proteins | sample Cyp1metagenome_FD_92528 | JGI IMG/M metagenome (GOLD analysis project Ga0126342, IMG submission 92528) | Coral microbial communities from Lord Howe Island, Old Settlement Bay, Australia - Cyphastrea 1 metagenome | ecosystem: Host-associated > Invertebrates > Cnidaria > Coral ...
AACGTACGAAGTACAAGGAACGTTAACATGCCCCCCCCACCCCACCCCACCCCATCATGACCTTCGAACACATGCTAACAAAAACGTGCGTTTTACGAGCACGGTTTTCGGTTTGCTGGCATATACATGTACATATGCATATACATTTACATATGCATGGACATTTACGTACACATATACATATGCATATACATATACATTTACATATACATACTTTTACATTTTTACATACACATACACATACATATACATACACATACATACACATACATATACATATACATACACATAAATACGCATACATACGCATACATCTACATACATCTACATACATCTACATACATCTACATACATCTACATACATCTACATACATCTACATACATCTACATACATCTACATACATCTACATTACATCTACATACATCTGCATACATACATCCATACATACATCCATGCATCCTTCCATACATACATCCACCCATACATCCATCCTTCCATACATACATACATACATCCATACATCCATCCATCCATACATACATACAGACAGACAGACAGACACACACACACACGTATATATATATATACACAATATGCGTATGAATTATGTATGACAGTTCTGTGAGCCTGCAGAGGCTAAACATATTCTTCCCAGCCAACTCCCACTTCCACGCTCCAGGTGCCAACTCGCCGGTGACGGCGGAGAGCTACTCCTCCGTTCCGGCGGGAAGCGGCAACAGGTAGCTCGGCGGCAGTTCGGCGATCAAACAATACATGGGATACTGCCGGGATACTCTTGGATATACCCTCTGGTAAACTAACGTAACTATGGAAAATCACCATGTTTAATGGGTAATTCAACTATAAATGGCCGTTTTCAATAGCTACTTTAAATTACCAGGGTATCCACCAATATCATATTATAATCCTATTGTGATCCTATTAAGAGCTGACTATATTTAAGATCATGTTGGACAGAATATTTGTTAATTTTAATTTTTCCCTCTGGTAGTAATCAAACTTGCCAGGTAAATAGATTATAGATGATTTTTAGGGGATTTCCGATTGCCACGTTTGATTGCCGGAGGGTATCCGATTTTCTAGCCAATAAAGGACTGGTTGCATGAAATGGGATGATGCCCCCCACCGAGCAATATATTTCGGTCGGGAAAAGAATTGGCCTAAGTTTTTAACCGTTTAAACCATGAAAGGCAAAAAATGGATATTGAACAATGTGGAGTCAAACAGCAATGCAGTCCAGTAGACAGCTCGTTCAAGAAAGAGTCTCCAAAATGCAAGCACTTAGCAGGAAGGTTTGAAATCTGAAAGTCACCCTTTGGTCATTGAACATCGCTATGGAACATCGCCATGGAACATCGCCATGTCGTTTGGCATTTCATGGGTACAACATCTATAGATATAACCCATATTTTCCATGTTAAATGACCTGTTGTGGGTGTCATCAACAGCCACTTGCCAGCCTGGCCATCAACGGGACGTGCGCTCAGGTACCAACCCGCCACCATTGAGATCATGACGGGATCCCACATGTGCACCCAGAACGCCTTTATCGAAGCCTCCTTCATGGAGAATCTGGCCTCCTGTTTCTCGGCGATGTCGGCAATGGTTACAGGGCCCGAACGGCAGCATCCCTCGTGGTGACCTTCCTTGCAAAGTGATGCGTCAAATCGTTAGCTGAGTGGGTGAAAATAACTCCAATAATTATAGGGTTTATGGTAAATATACTGCGGAGTTATGTTCAAATGGTTTGTAAATAAACTCAGTATAATTTATTTTATATTTACAATGATTACTTGCAAAAATACGAACTCCAATAAATATAACTCTAGTTCAATGGTCTGCAAATCAACATAACTGCGGAGGCATCGACTTGTAGCAAAATGATTTCGGTCATGTCGACGTCAGGGGCATCGCCGGGCCATGTCCAGGTCAGCACGCGTGTCAGCTCGGAGCCAACTGTTCCTTTTTCTGGTTTGGATCCATTGCCGCCTGGCAGAGCTCATGATGTCGGCGTGGAAAAATCTCTGTTAAAAAAGGTTTCCACTTAGATGGGTCATGCAGTGAGTTAACAATTAACTGGTAATTAAGCTCTACATCACTGGGTATGTAGTGGACTATACCATGATATTCCACTTACCAGCAAACTAAGCTCACGATCCATCTAAGTACTGTCGAAATCATGTTATGTCATTTTGTTTCACCCCTTCCCCACATCTTCAACAGACTGTCAGCCTCCAAGTAGCGCTTTTTGTTTTTCGACAGCTTGTTTCGGTGATGAATCGGTGATGAAGGCGGCAGGTGTTGCATGGTGTTGCTGCACCCCAAATTCCGTGCTTATCCCCCATTTTGGGACCCCATTCCTCAGAGAATTTGGGTCCGAAGGTGGAAGTTCAGCAGTGTCGCCTCTACAACTCCAGTTGCACCTCCTTGGTTTATATCGACGGTGCGACTGGTGCTGGTGATGGCAATGGGTTTTTTCAGCCCTTGATGAAAACATAGATGGCGATGGAAACCACTGTTTTTAATGCAGGAAGATGATGCGTAAAATGGATTGAACTGGTATGTTTTCCATCTCCAAATGAGGTTATATAATTACCAGAAGGTCAGCAGCCGAGATTCAAGTAAAGTTGTTTTGATTGGCAGAAGTGCAGAAGTTTGTTCAACCAAAGCCTCGAGTCCCGCACCTTACCTTAGCATTAATAATAGTGGCCACAACGTTTGTTGGAGATATCCTGGTCCGTGCCAATAAAAAAAACCGGTGAGCGGTGCTCAAGTACATATATCCAAAGTTACTTGTTGGATGCTTGAAGCCACAATATGTCGGCGCTTGCTCGCCGAAATATCCATGCTTTTGCTGATGCGATTCCATTTGTTGTGATATGTTGTGATTTAAACGTCATTGATTTGCTTCTCAGATTCAAATCTGGTTCTTGCAATCCCCTGAATTCCAAGTCAGGCTGTTTTTTTTCTCGCTGGATCCTATTGCTGTAAGAAATTTCAGGTGTCCAACTCCCTTCTGGTCATGGGTACAGTAAAGCAACGAAATCAATTGCCAATTTCAATAGCTATATAATACTATAGTCATCCTGGAGTAGATAGAAGATGAACATGTCAAAACAACTCACTGAAATTGTCATATGTGTGAACATATCCATGTTCGATCTACTTCAGGATAGTTACGTAAGATCCATCTATATACATATATATGATTATATAGATATATAATTATGATGGTCATATCCAGCCATGATCTGTAATGGTTACCCTCTGATAAACATGCAAACAACTATGGGAAACAAATCGCAATTTTACTATGGAAAATCACATTTCTTCACAGGTAAATCACCATAAATCATCATTTTTCATAGGTAAATCATCTATTCCTATGGCCCTTTTCCAGTTCACCTCGAGAGGCACCTCTGGAACCCTGGCGGCCATGTCGCACTGGTGGCCCCTGTGCCACCGAGCCGATCCGACGCCGCTCGAAAGGCGTTTCAGCAGGAGTTGGAGTGTGGTGAAGCATGATTAATGATGGTTAATCATAGTTAATAGTGGTTAATGAATGGTAATTAATAATAGTGGTTAAATATACATATATATATATATATATTTCTATATCTATATATATATATAATTACTGTATTCACCCAAGTGGGGATTTCCATAAATGGGGATACCCCCTGGTAATTTGTTACATAACTATGGAACATCCCCATAGAAATAGTGAGTTTTCCCATGAAAAATTGTGATTTTCCATAGTTATGTTAGTTTACCAGAGGGTAACTTTAGATATGTATGATATATGATGATATATACTATCATCTATGTACTTTTTATATCATCTATATTATGTAGCATATGACTAGAAACATCGATAAGAGCCAGTGATTTGGAGCTACAAACTTCGCCTTTCGATTGATTTGGGGCAAGTCGAAAAGGATTTTTCCAGGCCCGCCAAGGCCAAGATATGCCAAGATGCAACTGATTTTTCAACATATACTGTATATACATATATATATACTATATATATACTGCATATATATATATATACTTTATATCTACTGTACATATACTGTATATATACTGCATATATACTGTATATATACTGTATATATACTGTATATATACTGTATATATAGATATATACGTATATTGACTTATCATTACAACATGGGAAGTTGATGGAAGTTGTTATCAGGGCCTAAGCATGACATAGTTTTGCCAATGTGCCGTCGAGTTTCCCTTCTTCAAGTCAGCCCAGGAAATGCTGGGCCATGACTCAACGAAGGAACCGGCGACAGGGTGGCATTTGGGTGACAGGGTTAGGATGGGAATGATATGCTGATTTTAAGCATGACTGAAATGGTGTTTTAATAATATTGATTATAAATTATGGTGTTGATAAATGAAGCTACATTGCACATTGTAACCATATGATGTTTCAATGGCAATTAATATGAGATCTCACTGCGAATAGTTTTTTTTCTCCAACTAACCCTCGCTATGATGGGTTTGTCTAGACATGGGATATCATTATGTCATGATCATCCATCAAGCATTTTTTGCGGGTTTCCCAATTGCCCCTGGTTTTTTTCCAGAGATTCTCCGCCAGGAATTACCTTGGAGCTGGCACTGGAGCTGACCAGGTGGCCTGGAAACAACAAAAACAACCCAAGTTCTCCGAGTGGAAGGTCGGTCTGTGAGTTAAAGGTTTGGTGCAATATCCAATGATCATTGGGATATAGTACATATATATATATATATGTATATATTTATAAATATGAACTTCCCAAGTTGTCCAATGATCATTGATGATATTTCAGTGACAATTGATGATATTTCACTATAGACTGATTCGTGGTTTGGAACATGAATTTTATTTTCCCAAAAGATATGGAAATGTCATCATCCAAACTGACGAACTCATATTTTTCAGAGGGGTAGAAGACCCACCAACCAGAATTATATATATATCCATTTACTGGACATAGCATAATACCACATATATTAACATATATATATATATATATCCATATAATACCATATATGTATCAATAACTGATATATATATATATATATATCCACAGTTGTGTCTCAGGTGCTGGCGACCCATGGGGCCTGCCCTCATGAGACATTCCACCAGCAATGCGATGCCATGCAGCTCTTGGGAGGCGATCACGGCGGATTGTTGGTATTCCATATGGAATTTTTGGTTAAGCATGGTTAATGATGGTTAATCATAGTTAATACCCTCTAGTAAACTAACATAGCTTTTTGGAAAATCACCATTTTGAATAGGTGAATCAACTATAAATGTTGTATTTTCTATAGCTATGTTAAATTACCAGAGGGTAATCATAGTTAATAGTGATTAATGGTGGTTAATAGTGGCTAATAGTGGTTAAATATATAGATATATATATATATATGTGTGTGTGTGTTTATCTATATCTATATCTATATATATATATTCACCCAAGTGGGGGTTTCCATAAATGGTGGTACTCTCTGGTACTTTGTTACATGCTTGTAGCTATTGAAAACGGCCCAGTCGAAATAATTGATTTACCAAGCTATAAAATGGTGATTTTCCATAGGCATGTTAGTTTAACACAGGGTACCCCAAACTCGCTGGATGGTTGGTTTACAATGGAAAATCTATCTACAAATGGAGGATGACTTATGAGTACCCCCATATTGATGGAAACCACCATATGATCCCATGTTTGATGATTTTTGAGCGTGGGGACATGGGAGTGGAGGCTACCCCCCTAATACTTTTTCTGAGCTTTCCAAATCGGTGGCGGATTTCGATTGGCGACATGAACTTCTCGAATTTGAATGGTTGCCCCTTTGATGAGGCCTGGGTGTGGAAAAATGCTCAAGCTGCAAATATGCTTTCTATGTCCCATTTCGCGCCTCTCAGCTTCGCTGGGCATCTTTTTCTGCATTGCTACTGAAGAATCAGCCCTTGCCTCATGAAATCATGACTTTCCGAATTTTGGCCACTACTTACATGCGAAGGAGGCTGAGGCTATCAATATTATGGTTATGGTTGTATGTATATACATTATATAATACCAATGCAAATATGATATTTTGTGATATGTTGTTCCGTTGTTTTTTTGGTAGTCCTGTCTTGGTCACAGACCACGAAGCAACAATTACATGATACTGGTGAGAACCTATTGGGATCCAAAGTCATCCTCCAGTTGAACCAGCTAAAGCTGTTGAATCCGATTGCCAACGCTCTCTTCTGATTTTTTTGTTGATGTGATATTTTCAGGTCTTAATCTGATATTTGGCGCCACATCAAATGGCTAGAACATGAGAATCAAAATGGCCAGATCACATCAACTATGATAGACCTTGGGCTCAGATCGCTCAGGACAAATGGGAACAGAAACGCCGCCTCGCCACGAGCTTCCGCGCTGGTGCCCGTCTCAGTTTCTCCTGTTGGTCCGAGCGCTACAGCCCGGTGACGCCACCAGACGCTGGACGATTCGGACGATGCGTCGCGGTGCAGTTGAGGGGTCACCATCGTTGAATAACTGGTAAATGATAACCAATGGTATTTCATAGCCCTTCATTCCAAAAGGACATGGTTGTTTGCAAGTTTCTGTGGATGTTTGTTTTGCAGAGTTTTTATTTCATTCAATGGGAATTTCAGGATCCTAAAATGGAGGTACCTACCATATATAAGGCTTATATAAGGCCTATGCAAGTGAATATCACCACAAAATATGGGGATCTCCGTTTCTTTTCGGAGGAATAGAGTCATGTTGAGTCAACATGGAGATGATGAGATTCCATGGGCCCATGGTCGCTTCCCATGCACTCCTGGGATTGGTTTAAGATGGTTTAAGCACTGGATTGGTTTAAGGAAATATTCACCGGAAACCTCTATAGTTGATTAAAAGAGCACAAACTGTTTTTTAGCAGGTTTTCCGTTAAACCAATCCATGAAATACGTCGTGTGGGATGGGGATGTATGGGGCTGGTCCCAGTCCACAAGGACATGACTGGCAAGCCATTTGACAGCTACACAATCGCCTGCACAGGAAAGGATTGGCCACTTGGTTTTGGGGATGGGTTATTGTTGTTATTATTGGGTGAACCGCTACAAGTTGCAAGGGGCTTGATCTTGAAAACAACAAACGTGGTGAATCGTGGTGGGGTAGCATGTCCTGTCAAATTCTGATGACTGAGTTGCTAGATGTTGCGCATAGCAAAAGGGCAATTCCTGTGGCCATTTGTGAATACACATCCAAACATGGAGGTATTGTAATGGCCAGTAGCCAGTTGCAAAATGAATGATCATCAACACAGGATGCCACGTCTTGTGCCCTTCCATGAAGCAGAAAGAGTCAGTTGAGCAACGCCCAGTTCATCGGTGATGAATTTCATGGGAGATTAAGCATTGAATGGGGATGGTTGTGTTCAAAATATTCTTCATTACTCAGGATCCAGGATATACATATATACATATATACATATATCATATATACATATATCATATATCATATATACATATATCATATATCATATTTATATATGTATTACATATACATCTATAGATGATTTAATTGTTTGATTTTTATACATGTTATATACATATATATATATATATATATGATAAACATAACATTCACACATATATATATATATATACATATACACATAATAAAAGGATATTGATCCCATATAGATGATGTGGCTGATTGTGGCTGGTGGTTTCAACAGCCACAGTTGGGATGCTAATCCTCACCGAGGTACAACCCCAAAGGCCTGGAAGGTTTCGGAGGCTTCGCGTGTGGCGCCTGTGTGCAGATCATGGAACCGGATTTTGCTGCATATCAGGACCCTTTTTGGTGATTTTTGCTCAGGGAATTCAAACGCCGGATTTTTGTGGAAATTCTATAGCATCTAAAAGATAAGGAATTGCATCTAGGGCATATATTTGGACCTCTGGGACTCTAATATGATCATGATCGTGGAAAATATCTAGGATTATAGACGTTCTAATTGAAACGTGTGGACTACTCAGGATTTTTTGAAGGGAATTCTAGTTCAGATAATTTCAACCTCAAAAAGTATGGCAAATTTTGAGAGTGAAACTGATGAAAAACGAGCGGATTTCGAACACATGTCGATTGAAGCCATTGAGAGGAGCAGCAGGTGCAGGAACTCTACTTTCTGCCCAATTTGCAGTTCAGAATCTCCGATTTGAAGTTGGGAAAACCATTGTGTTGGATGAAGTTGGTTTTCATCCCGCAGTTTATAGAAGTTTTTCACATTCGGATGAATTAATTGGATGAAATTCTGGGGGTTGATGACCATGTGACATGAGAGTTTCTGGTAGTGGTGCTAGCATCGAGTGGTCTTGTTTAGATGCTCTTTCAAGATTTTCTGAAGCGAATTTTCAGATGATGAGTTCTAGGTTTTAGATCTTAATACATTTTAGATGTTAACCGATTATCTTGATGGGTCAAATCAATAGCTTGACCTTTCCGGCGTTAGATGACGTCAGGTGAAGATTCTCCAGGCTACGAACATTAAGTGTGTAAAACAGGTAGGGCCAATCATAAGCCATCCCCAATATGATCATATATTTATATGTATATATATGATCGCTGGTTAAGAATCCGAAAGCTTGAGGTCCAGGGCCCCTCAAATTCTTATTTTTACATGCAGGCAAATTTACACTACAACAGGCCGAGGGTCCCTCAAATTCTTAAGGCATTCTTAGTTTTGTATTGCAGGCATCCGCATAGTTTGGAGCAAGCTTATGCAAGGTAACGAGGTGGAGTTGGCAGATTTGACAAGAGGCATGCGAAAAAATGATTTTGTAGAGACTGAAAAGTTGTTTTTTTTGGCTTTCCGGTTTCCGATTTTTTTCTATCTTGGAGGGTCCGGTGGGAACCCGCGCCAAACAAGCTTATAGAGAAGACGGTCCTATGTCTTCAAAATAGGAACAGTTCGATCTACAGCACGATTTTGCGTTATACCAGGGTTTTGGCCGCGCTGGGCTCTGTCGCGGCCGGGATCCTGCATAGCTGTTCCGGCTACACTGGTTTTTGGCCTTGGTTGCTTGCAGCAGCGCTGCGGCGCCAGGAAAACGCAAAAACGCGCGTAGATCGACGATCTATGCGCGATTTTGCGTTATACCGGGGTTTTGGCCGCGCTGGGCTCTGTTGTGGCCGGGATCCTGGATAGCTGTTCCGGCTACCCTGGTTTCCAGCCTTGGTTGCTTGCCGCGGGGCCGCCGCGCAGACGCAAAATGACATCCCGCCACGCCCGGGAAAAGCAAAAACGCGCGTAGATCGACGATCTAGGCGCGTTTCTGCTTTTTTGAGCCCGGTTGGGGCGGGCAGAGCAGGTCCAGCGCACATCGGAGAGGCTGTCAAGGCTCGGGACTGCCGGGCAACCCCGGCGGTCACGACTCGTCGGTTTGTCCAGCGGACCAAAAGTTCTGCGCCCGGGCGCCGAAGCCGCGCCAAGGCTCGATTTCCCCCGGCGCGCCCTTCACAGGCTTGGGCTTGGCGTTTTTTGCTTGGAGGAAGCGAGTGATCACACGGTCAGTGTAGCAAGTCACGCCGTGGCATTTGTTTTAATATCAGAGATTTTTATTGCTCTCTGCTGGTGCCTGGGGTGCTAGTTGCTTTGGTGGCTGGGTTGCTGCTTGTGTGGGCATACATAAGAGCACCGGATGACGCATTGCAACGGATTAGTGAAAGAACCAGGATTCGGAGGATTACGGATTAGTTTTGTATCCGCCATGTATCCGCCTAATTTCGAAGTTCCCAGTTCAAGGGGTCACACTTAAAAAAAAGAGACGCAGAAAGGGGAATTTCAAATTTCACGTACAAGCAGTAATTTAAGAATTTGGCAGTCCTATTCCAAGGTCCCTCAAATTCTTAACGTACTATGTGTTTGGTATAGCTGAAAATATATAGCCTGTCTTGGAATCGAGCCCCTCAAATTCTTATACAGTGAATTCTTGTACAATACTCAAGCTGCATATATATATATTCAATATCCATAGACGTTTTTTTACTCGAAGGAAGTTTAGAAGTCAAACTTCCGACAATATGGAGAGATGAAAAGCAGAGCAGGGCAGAGGCAGAGAGAAGAGGAAGATTAGAAGAGAGAAGATCAGAACAGAAAGAGTAAGAAGACAGAAGATACAGATGCGCGAAAAGGTAGGAAAGTCGCGAAACACTCTGTTTTTCCCATGATTTGTGGCTCCGGAGGGTCGAACAGTAGGCTCGCTAAAGCGGCGGGTGCGGAGCCAACTGGCCACAGGAGCGATGAAAAATTGCACGCCGTTGTGGTGCGAAGCACATTTCGAAGTCAAAAGTGTTAAAAACTGGCGGTCTCGGACCACTTTTGGAAGTTGAGATGTCAAAAAAGTGCAC
>Ga0126342_10022382_pt1 | contig 10440 bp, 10 predicted proteins | sample Cyp1metagenome_FD_92528 | JGI IMG/M metagenome (GOLD analysis project Ga0126342, IMG submission 92528) | Coral microbial communities from Lord Howe Island, Old Settlement Bay, Australia - Cyphastrea 1 metagenome | ecosystem: Host-associated > Invertebrates > Cnidaria > Coral ...
AGGGGAGACTCCGGACGAAGAACAAGAGGCCAACATGAAGGCTGCGGCATCCATCAATGTGGCTGACTTCTCCGCCCCCCTTAAGCAGCCGCAGATCAACACGGAGGTCTCATACTCCGACTTCCTGGGCAACCTTTCAATCACGAAAAAGGAGGCCGAAGGTCGAATGAGCAAATGGCCGTGAAAACCACCAATGGCCGTGAAAATTACAAATGGCCGTGAAAAACGATTTGGCCGTGAAAATGAAAGATAGCAACCGTGAAAATCATGAAACTCGTGAAAACCGTGGCCGGGCTATGAAATAGGTGACAAGATACGTCAATATGGATCGTGGGATCTGAGAGGTTTGCAAAAACTTTGCATGTACAGATTTCGGTGCTTTGTGCTGCTGCCATTCCCAGCACTTGGCCAGCTTCACAACGAAAAAAACTTTCCCTACATATTGGGAAAGCACCAATATAATATGTAAGGATATGTATATATATATGTATATATACATAGTAGATAGATAGATAGATAGATAGATAGATAGATAGATATATAGATATATTTATTTATTTATTCATTTGTATTTGCACCAACCAAAAGAAACAATCATCTTCGGGCGGTTTTTCCACGTCAAAGCCCCAAAGTTTGATAAACCAGGATTTGTGGGGAAACGTAACATATACATGTAAGATTGGTGTTGCAGTGGCTTCTACGTATGTTGATAATTGGGACCGTGTGTATAAACATGCATGAACAATTTCAGTGTAGGTGCGGTAAATGCAATGGCTTTATACGCATACATGTATGATGAGATGTATGTTTCATGCACACAGACATGCACATGTGCAATCACAATACATGTAATGGACATCTTTATTCTTTTCCGCAAAATTCATACAGTAGACATGTGCACACATCCATATATACATATCAATTCACTATGCATGCATGAATGCGCACACAAACACATACACATACATATGTGTGCACATACACATGTTTAATGCATAGGTATGGATACTTGCATAGACATTTACACACGCACACACCTGCACTTAAACATTTACATGGAAAACATACCTGAATGTTTAGATGACACATCAACAAGTATCGTGAAAGCTTTGCTTAGGTTGGCATGCGCAGGTGCATGCAACAAAAACATTGGGATTCCATGTAATTATAAATACAAAGCATCAATTTAAAACAATATATATATATGTACAAAAAAACATAGTTAACATGGATTCTATTTAATGTGAAACAGAGAAGTAAGCAGGAACACCATGTCCGTATGGGGAGTCTATTTTGCAAACTCATTTGAAATTACATCAACATAAGCCGAAGTATGTTGGCAACCCCAAAAGGGGACGGAGTGGGGTTTTGGAACACAACACCTCTGACAACCCACACATATCAAAGTTCCTTGTGGTTTTGGCATGCACAATTTTTTCTCACTCGGACCGGTATCGCCAATAACGACTCTGGATACGAAGTGGCCCCATGGCCAGCTGTGAAACTGCAGGCTGAACTTCAAATAGTATGCGTTTTATCAGGTTTTGATTTTTGGAGGAAGATCAGTGCAAAACAAAACCATTGTACAATGATTTTGAGGTATTGGTTGAGATCATCTTGAGATCCACCCATAGACTCTGGCATTATTCACATGTCTGCCATGGTTTGACTTTGGCGGCGCTGCCGCAATGGCGTTTGCGCTCCCCAACATTGGTGAACAGAGGCTTCTGCAAATCGAACCGAAGAAGTACAGTAGTCAAGGGAATCATGGTTCAAATGCTCAGGCAATCCAGAATTGAAAACAATGTTTATACTTTGCTTACTGTCAAACACAAAGATGATGTACATTTTAGAGTTGTGGCATGTTGGACATTCGCATGGCGAGGTGCTACAGCCACTGGTGTCAAATGCTACGGCCTACCTTGCATGGTGAGCCCGCCCTGATTTCAGTTTTCAAATAAATCAGTCTGTGGATCGACTTCCAATCCAATTGTTTCAAGACTGTGGAGTTGCTCACACCCACAAGTTTCAAATCATATTTGGTTTGATGCCAGCGGGCTGCCAACAAAACCGTGGAATATGACCCTTTCTTTTTTGTCCTTTGGAACCCGAGATTCTTGTTTTGAAGCATATGATCGAATGGCCCCAATGCGATGATACTTTGGCAGTGTTCCATTTGCAGCATCACACCTTGCCCGCGCGCCAGGCTGGGAGAAACTCAGCAAGTGCGCCACCACCTGCTTTCCGCTGCGGGATGATTGGTGGTGGTTGGGGATGATTGGTACTTGTTCGTGGGCGTAGGCCAAAAACTCAACAGATCTACTTAATATTATCCTATACGATCCGTGGTGTTCACAGCATGTGCATTTACATACTTCAGCCGCTGGTTTACTCTGGGAAGTCCGTCCCAGCAATGGCGGGCTCGACTAGTGATGATGATTCCGACCATGACATTGGTGCCGATGTCCATTTACCATTTGTGAGCGCCTTCAATGAAACCAAAGCATTGAGGGGAGATTCTTGGCCCCGTTTGCCCATATGGTTTACCCCATATATCCTACTTACATGAGTTTTCCATTTGACTTACCATACTAGCGAGTTTGTTCGCATTGAAACAAATTGATTTTCCTTTGCTTTCTGCCCGTCCATCTGAGGTGGGTATGACACTGGTTGTTGACCATTCAGGGAAACTCTTTTCCAATGTGTCCAAGCCGACGATAAAGGACGTCGTTAGCAACAAAGAGGTTGCAGTTGTAAAGTAAACAACGATAAACAACGTTCAATTTTTGTGAATATATGGGTTCATTCAATTTATCATTGGTTCTGTTGCTCGATTGGTTCCGATATGTTTCGGATTGTTTTGGTGACCCTGAAAGGTTCTTTTGGCCGTTATCAAGGGTGCCAATGGTCGCTCCCATCTTTCGCATCATGTGTTGAAGCGGGCAATCCCGCATTTTTACACACAGCAACGTCTGTTCCCGAACGGGGTGGTTGCAGAGATGGTTTCGGCCCAGGAATGGGCAGTGAAAATGGCAAAAGCCCTGAAACGTTTGGACCTTTGGCTAGTTTCAATTTTTGTTATATATCGTTCAAACGTGAATGACCCTTAATGTGTTCGGGGTTTCAGCTCATACATCGGAAAATTGAAGTGGTAATATTTTTTCCCTTAACCAACCATCTCAACCAACGATCATATCATATATGTTGATTTATCCCATTGTAAAAAAATCACAGTGACTAATAACCCAATTGCACATCATAGCCGTACACCATGGTTCTATTTAATGACTGTGTCACTCAAGATGCCAATATTTCTGACACACTGTTGTGGATGTAAATTCTGTTAGCACCATTTCCGGGGGTATATATTGGGCGGTCCTAAGAAAAATAAAGTTGCTCCACAGTGTATGTTGCCCTACCATTTTCCCATCCAAGGCTTCCAGATTTCGCCGTTTAGTGAAGCGGTCCAACGCGGGCAAATCCAAGAGGCTCACAAGCATGAAGGAGGAGGCGAGAAAACGTGGGTATGATTTTTCCCCGAGGAGTGGATCGGCCACTAGTCGCTGAAATTTAATATCGTTCTTGTTTTCGATGACCGGATTTTTCGATTATGGATGGTTTTCCACATATAAGTTTATAAATATAAAAAATATATATATAGATCTAGATGATATGGGTAGGTGGATAGTCGGACAGATAGACCCAAGTATATAGTTTGAATTCATGTATGTATTTAGCTATACATATAACATGTAGATATGCATATTCATTTAAGTGCGCATGTATACAATGTATACCTTCAATAAAAAAATCTATCTATCTATCTATCTACCTACCTACCTATCTATCTATCTATCTATCGATCGATCGATCGATCTATCGATCTATCGATCTATCTGTCTATATATATATATACATATATATATATATATATGTGACATAAGTTTTGCTTGGTGGCCGTGGCTGATATCGTTAACTTAGCTGATGTTTCAAAATCCAAACCAAATAAGCCAGCGATTTACTAGTGGCATTGGGTCCCATGGCATACACTGAATCAAGTCTATGAAGCAAATATTTCAATATGGGAGCCAACGCCAAGGCGTCCAGCCGGAATCGTGGCCGTGGTGACCCTTCTGGCCTTGAGCATTTGTCCACGGCAACCAGCAGCGATCCTTCGGGGGCGAGCGAAGTGACGTCCAGTCTTTCTTCGCTCCAAGGGGATAAGGTTAGACGTGTTGCTGAGCAGTTACAGGCTGTAAGGAATCTATTTGAGAAGCCAAAGGCCGTTGGTGTGATTGACATGAAAAAGCCTGAGCCAGCTCAGCCAAATTCGGTTGATTCCAAAATCCCAATCAGTCCGAAAGTTGCTGCAACCATCAGGAATGACAGGGTTGCTGAAGTCACTCAAATTCTTCAAAATATGAAACGTGCACAAGAGGAGGATGTGGGACCCACGACTAGTCCAACAGCATTGCACCAACAAGAAGGGCACCAAACGGAGCCACGGGTCAACCCACATGTTCTGCCTACATATGTTTCTCGATTGGATTTCTGATTATGATGTTTCATGGACCACAGCATCGATTTGAAAACTTCCCATTCTGGGTTTCTAACGGTAGGTATATATGCAGCTGCAGGCGATCAAACATTTCCCCATATGATAGCATCTCTGTTTTGAAATCTATTTGGAATGGGTCCCGACCAAACAAGCAAACTAAATTTGTTTTCCCTTGCCATATTTAACTTCAACAAGAGCAACATGCTGCTCCCATCTCAGGTGCTCGAGTCCTTGAAGAACGTGGCTGCGCCGGAGCCCTTCGCTCTGCAGAACCAGTACGTGCCAGCTGTCCTTGCCGCACGTGCTCAGGATGGTGAGGATGATGCGGATGATGAATCCGACGACGGGGATCGAAAAGCACCCCCAAAAAAATCAAAGGGTAAGCCTGACAAGCCAAAGGCCCCCAAAAGAAAGGCAGAACCCAAACCAGGGTCTGAGTGGAAGTATGGATCAATTCGGACGGGGCTCATTCCCGCAGGGCTGAAGGTATACTTATGCAGATGCCCAGGGCTTGTGGGATGAGAGCTCAGAGAAAGCCAGCTATTTGGCACCAGTTAGTCTTGCGGAACTTAAGAAACGCAGGTTCCTACCTTCTGGGTCCACCGTCAACCCATGGTTTGAAAAAATCCATGGGCCAACCAACGGAGTTGGCAATTTGCGATGGTACCAAACATAAACCGTCGATCTCAGAGCAGAACTGGGGAATGTTTTGCTTGGTTGGAAAAATGCATGTGGCAACCAGACACAATGTGGTTGACATTCGACAGACCTATCGTCACATGATGTCACAAAAATCGGACTTTGTTTTTCTGTATATGTTTTGACCGTTTGAATCATTTCGAATCAACAAGTCTTTGGCTCAGGGAACACTTTGAAAACAAGGCATTCCGGAACCTAGCGCCCAGTGACCAATGGTGGTGAAAGAGTTGCTTGAGATGAGGGTTCCACCTATTCTCATCTTGGTGTGCCTCCTAACTCTTTGGAACACCCAGATGCCTCACTCTGTCGAAATTTGCCTGATAAAGAAATGTTTTTTTTCCTTTGTGATGGAATTTTGGGTTTTCATGGAAAGTTGAACCAAACATATTTGGTGTTCAATGGCCAAGGACATATTTTTCCAATACAAACAAAGTGTCCAATGTGTCTTTGTAGAAGGACCAAGACATATATGAACATGTGTGATAAGCCATGATGTTTTCAGCCATGGTAATCCTTGTAAGTTTGCGTTGGTCCCTTCACGCTCAGGACCGGGATTTCCTGGAGCTGTTCAGTGGGCAAGCTGAAGTAACTCGCGCACTTCGCGCGGCCCCTTGACTTATGCATAGATGTATATAGATGTCCTAGCCACTTTCCTAGCCACAACTTAGCCCGCTCTTAATGTCCTCCTCCTCTGGGTTTGAAGATTCTGCCAGCTGCCAAATGCTGAGGCTAACCTCCATGGCTGTGCAATGGACGTGGCTTACGATGAGAGGATCTATGATCTCACGAGCCCATCCGGGTTTACGTTTCTTGGGTGATTTGGGGTGTGGGACATACACACACATACACAAACTGACACACACATATATACATTTATGTGGGAATATAACATTCCAAGAAGATGGCCCAAACTTTACTTTTTTCAATTCACAACTACATGATAAATAAAGTTTAGGGATTTTCTATTTTGAGACATTCCCACAGAATAGATTTGCAGTATACAATGCAAGCTATTCAGCTATTCATAGATATGTATTCCTTTTTGGAAAGATATTGGGATTGACCAAGATTTCTTTCAACACAAGGGTATCTGTGATTGGTTTGATGTTCTACGGGGCTGATGTTTAACCACCCAAGGTTGGCACTCAATGAAGTACTTCGCTGCCGTGAAGGTGCACTATTAGTACTGGCTCCATGTTGCAAATCATTCTCAAGGATGTTCCTTGGTGACCACGAAATTATCTGTTTGTTTTTCTACTTCTGGTGGGATTCGCCCTTCAACAAAAACATCCCTTTAAAAAGGGTTGAATATGTTTGAACCTGTTTGAATATTTTTGAAGTGTCTGTTCAAATTACCCACCTATGCACGTGCTTATGCATTCCATCAGGTCACGCCATACTTCTGGTCGGACATTTCTTTGTCCCTATGGACTGCAGTGGCATGATTTTGTGGGTGTTGGCAACATCCTAGCCACACGCTGCATATTACTTGTCTTGGTAGCATCATGGAGAAAATTGCGTTGGATCTTGGAACAGCCACTCGGGAGCTGCATGGAAGACCCGCCACGATTCCAGTGGCTCCTTTCCTTATTGAAGGTTGGGGTGTTTTTATTGTTGCTACTGGTCGGTTTTTTTCGGGGCCCATCCGGATAAACCTAAGGTATGTGTCCTCTTTTGGTCATATTTTCAGCAAATCACATGTAACAGTGTTGAACATGTTCAGGCCAACTATGTATGGTGAATCTATGATGATAAGCCTAATGTAGCCCCGAACAAGAAGGAAATCTACCCCTTTCAATTTATGATATTATATCTATCAAAAAACGCTGGGCCGGTTTGGACCACAACTTTCTACATGGGCAAATTTGGTTCAGCATCGCCCAAACGTCATAAAGTTTGGAGCAATGATGAAGGCCTTCTTGAAGCTATCTTTCAAAGGGGTGGACACATGAGCCGAGAACAACAAAATGCATGTTCTACTAAGCTTGTACGGAAATACACCGACAAAAAGGGCGTTCGTCGCTGTGTTTGTCTCAAGGATGAACTGCGAAATTCGCAGCGGCTCGGTTTTACTTCTGCAATATTGCCCGGTTCTAGAATTTTCCCCTTCCCATATAAATGTGGCCACGCCAAAATCTGGGAAGGTGACGTTGAAGTTGAATATATCCTAAATATCCTGAATTGCATCATTTTTGTGGAAATGTTTGGGAAAGAATGGGTCAACCACCATCTAGGCACTACCCTCGGCCCTTTGGTGAGTTCATGGCAGCACAAGCTATTGCTCGTTGCACAGTCCCCTGGCTTTTCGTGGTAAACTGTTTGTATTTAAAGCCAAGTATACATCTGACACCAAAGAAGTTAATACTTATCCGAGTCTGTTAATCACAAACATTCATTTTTGAGTTTAATTCTTTTAACCCACTGAGGTTCCTGTCAACGCAGAATTTCATTCGTCAGCCCCATCTATTTGTTTGGAGTCCACCGATGTCGAGCTTTTCCGTCAACACTGCATGCCGTTGGGGAAAACCGACCTATGGTCAGAAGCCCCTTGGTTAACGTTTAACTTTCCGAAATGAGTTTGGTTTGGTTTTCAAAACCGTATGATTTTGAATACCAATCTTTCCAGATCAAAATTGCTAATATACAGATGTATATATACATATTTATACATTTAAATACATATAAATATATAAATACATATATGTTACTTGTATGCAAATACATACATACATACATACATGCATGCATGCATGCATGCATACATACATACATACATATCTGGATCCAGCTCCCCTTCGGGTATACCACATATATTTGATCATGGTGGTTTCCACATCTTTCATCCCATATCATTTCCCAATGAGATGACTATATAAAACCATAGGGATTTTTGTTTGTTTGGAATGGTTTCCCTGACACTTCCTTCAATATTCTTTGGTTTTTTAAAATCCCCAAATCCTCCACGCTATTTCCTTCCAAAACTAACCTCGCCTGCTCAGGCACGGATGATGGATGTCATTGGCTACCTGGGCCCGTGCAAGCATATGGAAGTGTCTGGCGGGTGGGAACCATGTATTGACTTCAATCCTATTTGTATTTGAACCCAAAGCTACTGGAAAAAATCAGTAACTTTTTGTTAGTTACCATTATTGGTTTGTTTGGCAATTTCGAACACCTAAGGAAGCCATCTTGCATGAACTCTTCCTCCGATAGCTGAGTGGTGCATCACAACTTTGAGTTCCTACAATTAAATGCCTTTTGAAATGATTCAAACCATGGGGCCCGCGAACACGTCGCGGTTCAAGCTCATGGTCATAGTGCTCTGGGACAGCTGCCATGTTGCATCGTTTAGCTTATTTTCATTTGTTTCCAACAATGATTCATTACCTGCTGGTTGGATTTTCATGTATGGGGTTCTATGCTTTGTTTTGAAAGAATAGCATGAAAATCGCAGGCAAGATATGTTTTTCATGTCGGTGTGGCTGCCCACCTATATGCAAGTTCACCAGCCCCCGGAGTTCAAACCAGTGGCGCGTGAAAAAGCGTGCATTTGGCCATGAAAAACCGTTGATTGGCCATGAAAACGCGTGAAAATTACAGGCACGAAAATGTATGAAATTTCAGACAGTATTTCACGAAAAAAAACACGAAAATCATGAAAATCACGAAATTCACGAAAAAAACATGAAAATCATGAAAATCACGAAATTTTTTGACAAACCCACAAATCCATAAAAGTAACGAAAGTGAAAAAACATAAGGATAAACATGAAAACTCATGAAAACTCGTCCATGTTGTGCGTTATGTACTGTATATATAGGCTACAAGCCTTGACGTGGTTTTCCCATCTGCGCGCGCGTGTGCGTGATTTGCCCATGGCTTCGCGTAAGCGTTTGCAACAGCTTCAGAAGCTTCAGAGCGCTTTGGCAGAACATGTCGTGACCTCATCGTCTTCAGCACCTTCAGCAGCAGCAGCAGCGACAGCAGAAGCCCCAGCTCCGGCAGCCCCACCTGCGGCGTCAGTTCCTGAGGAAGCTGCCCCGAAGACCCCGCCCACGAAGCGAGCTAGGAAGAAGAAAAACGCGACCACTGAGGTGCCAGCCATGCCAGCCATGCCAGCCAATCCTCCCCCCAAGCCTGCCTCAGCACCAGTGCCTGCACCCGAGCCCGTCCCAGAAGATGAAGTCCCCAAGGATCCACCCGCAAAGAGGGCCAGAACGAAGAAACCACAGGAACCGAGCAAAGCAGAGCCCACCCGCAAGCACAGCAAAGCAAAGAATGGTCAGCATGATCCTCCGGACTTTGAAATTTCGTGGGCAAATCACTCTAGACTTATGGCACACTTCAATCTCACAGAGGATGAAGCGACTGCAACATTGGCAAGCCTGTTAGGTCCCGACCGTGGGGGTGAGGAGTTCTGGAACAAATTCCGTGCCCGCAACCATGCAAACTTTGATGATGAGCCAGCACCCAGTGATTCGGCAGCACCCACTGCAGGATCCCATCCAGCAGCACCCAGCACAAAGCCTGCCCCAGAGCTGAAGACCGAACCGAAGGTTGAGCCCCCAGCCAAACCCGCCCCAGCACCTAGACTCTTGACCCGTGCTGAACGTGAACTGATTGAGGACTCACAACTCCGTAGTTCGGATGATGAACCAGATGATGCAACATGTGACTATGTGGCATTTGACAATACGTGTGATGACGACAATGATGATGCTGGCGACACTGACCGTGATGATGAGGATGAGATTGACGTTTCATCTTCTGGTGGACGTCCACCGTGTCAGTCCCATCCACCACAGGGTCCATGGTTGACCAGTTGGAGACACAGCCTGTGGTACAGCCCGAGCCCATGATCCAACCCGTCCCTTGCCGTGATGACCCGGGACACATTGCCAGGGATGAACTGGCTGCAAAGTTGAAGTCTCAGCCAACCCCGGCAAGGAGTGAGAAGGTGGGGTGGGTGGACTAACAAAATATGGGTTCCAATGAACTTTAGTTTAGTGCATATTTAAATATAATTCACCATCATCTTTTTGTGTTTGCTTGTACGTGTGTGTGTGTGGAACATCTGAAAAGATGTAAAACTTCCTTTGGCTCATTGATGGTTGATTTTCGTGGTTTTTAGCTTTTGAATCATACTTGCAGGGGCGTCAGGCCCATCATACCTACCTGACGC
>Ga0126342_10022383_pt1 | contig 10440 bp, 11 predicted proteins | sample Cyp1metagenome_FD_92528 | JGI IMG/M metagenome (GOLD analysis project Ga0126342, IMG submission 92528) | Coral microbial communities from Lord Howe Island, Old Settlement Bay, Australia - Cyphastrea 1 metagenome | ecosystem: Host-associated > Invertebrates > Cnidaria > Coral ...
GTGCACTGAAGGAAAAGCGAAGACCAGGGGCCTTGGTGTTTGGCTCTCGCAAAGCCTCACTTTTGAAAACTTGGCTACTGCTACTCGCATTCTCTGGTGCCCTTCTCCTGCCGGACCCCGGGCCGCAGTGGGTGGCAGCCCTTTACATATAATGATGATAATACCAAACTTTCGCGAAACTTTCGCGAAATATTTTTTTTTCGCGAACTCGAAAAAAAAACTTTCGCGAGGGTTTCCAACATAACATGCACGGCTTTCGCAATTAAAACTCCTTACAAGGACCTTTAGATCGATCACCATATATATATATATGTTATAATATATATATATATATATGTTATAATATATATATATATATAAATATGTATGTATACATTGAGATGTCTCTGAGATGTTTCTGAACAATTGATACCCTGATTGCCTAATGGGCCTTTGAGAGTTGAACATCGTTTTTTTCCTCCAAAATCAACAAAATCATGTGGGTATCACCATCACCCACTTGACTTTGAGGTGTCATCCGCACCAAGAATATCAATATGCCCGCAAATTTAGCAAAATTGTCATCGTTTCCCTTAGGAAATGATGCATAAATGGTGTATGTTCATAGATCTTTCAGATTGTAATATATATATATATATATATATACACATCATTACACATCTAATAATGCATACAGTAGATGAGTAACCAAAACTGTGAGTGTATAATAAAATAAAACAATGTCAATACAGGATTTGCATATTGAATGTACAATACGAGGAATTGGCCATTTTGGTTCATCTCGAATGAACATGCAAACATAATTAACAAACACATAAGTGATTAAATCCCGTCTCCCTTCAAATAGCATTCAAACACCGAACCGATCATGAACAAATCCACAATTAAACCTAAAGGAGATATCTATATGAACAAAAAGGAAGGAACCCATGGGCGTGTTACCAGAAATCTTTACAGTATGTGTCCCCAACTCATGTTCCGTTGAACTCACAAACAACACATGTGGATTACAGCTCTCTGGTTAGTGTGGCAGCTTTAAACCCTACAATACTTTGTTGGGTTTGCTTAAGATAGCTTACAAACAACTGGATTATATCACTGGAAACACCAATGTCATCAGCAAATCAGCGGCGCATCTGAGACTGGGCTCCCCTGACGTGGCAACATCCGGGGAAGGGCCCTGCCTTTGCATGTCTTCGAAGACCCGCAGCTGCTGCTTTAGGCTGCTGCAGGCCTATGGAAGCATCGAGCCATGGTTTATTTCTGAAATCCCTGAATGTGGATAGACTTAGGGAAGACATGGCTAAGAACCCACAAATAACTGGCGATATCATATATATATATATTACACATAACAAATATATGTATATATATAATTATATATATAAGACATTATCAGATATCGTATACATACACATGTAATCTACACACTGTGGACATCTGACTTTGTAAACACCAGTTCAGCTTCTGCACCTTGATCACGCTGTTGCAACAAAAGGCATCTGGCATTGGCCCCTCCTGGGCAGCTGGCGCTGGGATTCACTGCGAACGATCCACATGAAGAGTGCTCGGCGTTGACTCCAGATTTTCGGGAAGACACATGGTAGTTTGGTATAATATTATAAATATACACATATACAAATATCATATACATACATAATATATATATATATATATATAAAATTATACGTATATATGATAATATATATATATATGTATATATATTATATACACTACATCGATTCAACATGATTCCATTCTGGCGATGACCTCCACGCCAGGACAGAGGTTGGAAAGGTTGGAACTGACAATTCAGCACAGAAAAATCATGCGAATTGCCCCACTTGTTGATGCTTTAAAAGCCTCTCTTGTGAAATCCCAATGTCTTGCAACAACTTACATCAAGTTACAGGGCCGTTCATTTTCCATGATGCGATGTTCATGAAAAGTGGCCAAGTGGCCAAATGCCAAACATCTGGAATTTTCTTCAACCATGGGACCGTGCATTTTCTACCCCTCTTTCTTTTCAGACTCTCCTCGCGCATCCCTTGTAGAAGCCTCAAGGCTTCGCCGGACCTGGGGGGACGCCGATGGTTGGGTCATGCTTAAGGAGAACCCAAATTCAAACGGAGCTGGAAAGTGGATTGAAGCAGCAAAAAGTGATGCGAACCACATGAATTTTGGGCATTTCACTACCAAGCAATTTTAGAACAGGGAGATGCCACACTGGTCTAGAAGCTTGTAGCCTCACCTCTCCAAAATTGAGAGCTGCTGTTCTATCTTGTTCTGTACACTGTAAACGTGAAGGAATGATGCTTATTCTGAGTCTTTCTGGGTTTTCCTCTACCAATCTGCCCTTTTTTCATCTTATAGTTGTCAAACTCACGGTTCCTGAACCAACAGATGTTGACTAGTCATTCACCTGCAAGGCTTCTGCTAAGGACTAGAAATACAATGCCCTCGGATCTCTGTTTGATACTACATCAGAGCTGAATCAAATAAAGTGTGGGTAAATTGTTCCACACCCTGGAGAAAAAGAAAACATACAACAAATAAACACGTTTTCTTGAAATCCAAATGTAGGTACTTCCTTCCAAATATTCTTCCAATGCCTCCCCGGCTTGACGAATACGGCTTGGTTTCACCCAATGGACTCCCCATTGCTGGCCAGAAAGTTGGCAACCAAGGATGCGCACGCGCGTGCGCGGCCACAAGCTGAAATGACCTTACGCGGAGTCTTGGAGAATTTGCTCATGACATGCTTCAACATCTGATCTATTCACCAGGTGGAATGAAAGAAAACAAGGAAACGGACCTGCCATATATGCCATATACAATTTATGGCTTCGCATTGATTCCCCCGAATTTCCCCTTGGACCTTGAACCACTTGCTAGAAAAACAAAATTTCGATCCCTTCATAAGCCGTCCCTGCAGAAGATTTGACATGAAACCACAAAACAACAAAAACACTTGATCTTTTGCGCTTCCATTTTCTTTACAGGTGGTACCCTTCAGCTATGGAAAATCACCATGTTTAATGGGAACAATCATCTACAATGGGCCATTTTCCATAGCCATGTTACCACAGGGTAACCCATACCCCAGCCGCACATCCTCAGGCCCCAGGCCGCAGTACATTGCCGCAGCGAAGGACCAGTTCCCTGACCTTGTCGCAGGATGTGGGGTGTTTTTAGAACCCCCCAACACATGTCGAAAAGTGTGGGTTACATATCAAACACATATCAAACACATATCAAACACCTGGACATGACGAGACTTTTGGATCATCTTGGTAAACATGTCTACCCTCTGGTAAACGTTTACATAGCTATGGAAAATCACCATGTTTAATGGGAAAATCCACTATTTCTATGGCCATTTTCAATAGCTATTTTGACATAACCAGAGGGTAAACGTATTAAGTCGCCATCATCTAAACATGGTCACCGGATCCAAGGAACTCCGAATCCTCTGCAGCTCCAACAATGATGTCCTGTGGAAGACATGCCAACGGTTGTTCCAGTGGTGCTGTTCGATTGTTAGTGATGAAAATTGCAATTTTCCACTATAAATGGGAAAATCCACTATACATGGCCATTTTCCATAGCTATGTTAGTTTACCAGAGGGTATGTTCTATTCAAAAGTAGTGTAATTGTCGTTCTACTGGTGCTACTTATAGTTTTTTTATCTAAGTTTAACCTATACTTACTATATGTTCATATTATGAATCATGATCATATCTGCGCAACAAGGAGGAGAAAATCCCTGATTCTGGCTAAGCATGCTCTGGGCCCTCTGGGCCACCATTCAAAGGGTTTCTTGCGACTTCAAGCCATCAGAATCTGATGTCCAAACGGTGAATGAAAATCACACCAGTAGGGGTCCCTGAGGGTTTCTGGGTTCTGTCCTCATATTCATTGGCTTAAAAAAAACATCAACGTTGTTTTCCTGATCAAATCTCCGATGTTTCTTGGGCACATCATATATTTTCGTGGTTTGTTTCTGTCAACACCAATCAACCACCCTGCAACCATCCCTCCTCCATGTAGCCTTGGCAGGTGCCTGCATTGCGGGCACGGCTGGTTGTGTAACAAATGGCTGGAAAGTGGATCTAAATAAAATCTATTTAAGTCTAAGGATAACAAGGCGAACAACAAATATCAACAAATCATATAAAAGTCAATTAAACAAATTATAAATAATACATTCACTGAACATGGCGAACATGGTGACTCAGAAATGATCCGTGTCGCCATGGACTTCAGTTCGCTCCCAAAACCTTCACCGATTCTGCGGTCCCGCCTCTGGCACCATCTGCCCCGGGCATCGCCAGCAAGTTGGTGCCAAGTTGTAGCCGACAACGACTTAACGACTAAATAGCCGATGAAACATGAAGAAATCCTGAAAAGTGAAAAACCAACATCTTGCCATCTCTTGGCATCTCTTGGCACCAACATCTTACATCATCTTGCCATCTGGTCCTTTCACACTGGAGGGTCTGAGAAGATGATCTTGCAATATCTGAATCCGTGCTGAGCCCAGGGGCCCAGGTTCCCTTGAAATCATCCAATGTACGGCTTCTGTCGACATCGTGTTTCCCATGGACCCTAAAGATCCCCAACTCTGATCTGACTTGCAGATACCATCAAGCACCCCAGTTATTCTTGATCGCTATATATATATGTAATACCATTAATAATACCGTTTATAATACCTATCCAAATACGGGATATTGGTTCGTCTGAAAATAGGGCGCCTCAAAATCACATTGTTTACGATCAGGTTCCAAATCAAAATTGAATTTGTGTGGTGTCCATCTCTTGTTTGCACACACCAGAATCGATTACATGAATTTCATTCTAGATATTTCTAGATCAAATCTGCACGTGTTGCTGCTTGACATGAATTATTGGATGTACAGCCATAAATGCCAATTAAAACCCGATTCAACCACCCATTCAATCACCATTTTAAACAAGATTCGTACCCATCATGGCATCTACGGCATCTAGCAATGATTGCACAGCATCAACATATGTTTTTTTCTTCGCCGCGCTGAGCAGAAGTTGGATTCGATGACATCCCTGCAGCTGTCTTGGAAACAAACATCAATGGGTAGATTTGAGATTTAGGATGAACAACGACCCAACATGACCCAACCAACGACTTTGAATCAGGCAAAAAAAACTGTTTACGGAAACACATTTGCAGCTCGAAACATCCCTGAAAAGAAAACAGGCAAACATCTCGTAACCTCCCAAAGTCAAGAGGATTCTCTCCCAAAACCCATACTTTTCCAAACCCCAGCACCCTTCCCCATCCCCCATCCCAGGGCGCGCAGGCTGGGCCTCATCTTGTAGCATCTCCAAGAGCTGCAGCTGCTGCTTGCCCTCACAGCTTCGCAACACCGCCGCCATCGCCACGGCGTCCGGCCTGCACCGGTGGATGGTGTGAGCTTCCTGAAATGGCAAAGATGTCTTCAAGATGATACCCTCTGGTAAACGTTTACATAACTATGGAAAGATCCACCATTTCTAATGGGAAAATCCACTATTTCTATGGTCATTTTCAATAGCTACGTTAAATTACCAGATGATAATGGGCCAAAATGAAGAGCCAGTAACCAGAAGTTCTGCTATCAATATACATTTTTGTATTTTTTAGACGGGAAGGATCCGAAATTAATGTTCGGCAATTATTTTAATTCGCACCTCAGGACAATTCATTCACTGAATGATGTTGGTAGCCCAAAGTAACGTAGACACTGCCAAAGAGGGTTCTCAGATTGGTTTCCACTTCAACATCGCTATTCTCAGGGTGTTTGTTTTAAACATCTGGAGGACCGTAATCATATTCTACCTGTCTGCCATCATCAGCTGCGCCTCATGTGATGCTCTTCCATTTGCTTCAGGAGCCACAAAGAGATCTGCCAACTGCCCATCTCGACATCGAGCATGGCGCCGAAAGCAATGGCATCTGCCTGTATGAAGACGGCCAGGCAAGATGTCTTTGCCTTTGGAACCCATGGGTAGAACAGCAAGAAATGAGGATTTCATGGAAAAATACGAGGAAAACAATGGCAACAACGGCGGTTCAGTGGATTCTGTGGTAAACGTGGCTGGGAAATCCCCAATGAAAATGGTGATTTCAAACGGGCACATCATTTCTAAATGGGAGATGTTCCATTGCCACGTGTGATGACCGGACGGTGTCTGGGGAAACAAACGTACCAACATTTGGCCAAGTTACATGGCACATGTGATATGAGAATCCAAAGAAAAATGGGTGTAAATCCCTAATGGTAGCATAACATGGCATAACATGGCACAACTATCTCCCATTTTTTTATGAGTGAATATGAGTGAATCTAGTTCATCCTATTTGATGATTAATCATCAGTTCCCCACTAAAATTGCCATATCTTTGGGTCTTTGGCGGTCTTTGGGGTATCCCCCAATGCTATATGAGATATCCTCCCCAGCGTATCCCCATGTTTTTCCCCATGTTTTCCCCATGATGTCGCAATGATTTCCCCAGTAGTCCCCACAATTTTATTGTTAAACACCATAAAAATCCGGATATGAGGAGATATGCGGATTTATTGTTTCTTACCAACTTCATAGTTAACAAGATATGATAATCTCCTCATAGCCTAGCTACCATCCGCTGATCAAATGTGGCTAGCTGTACAATCCACAATTTAGTTCAATGAGTTTCGCAGCTAAAACCCCTTCATTTCGTGTGGGGATTTGCGCAAGCGATATCCTCAACGACAGAGGGCTTTTGTCCTCAGTTGGTGAAATCCATGGATATTCCCATGCCCATTTGGTTCATGTTTTCCACCACTTCCTGCTTGGCAAATCTCCCAACTCGGACACCTGGATACCGTCTGCCAGCATCTCTGTCCACAGTGCCAAGCTCTGCTGCCACCTTCCCAGCTGACATCGTTCGATTTTTTCCAACACACTAGGTGAATTTTATGCATAGACATGTGGGAACATATTTGATTTGATAATTTGATCTTGTTGACTTGCAACATATTTTTGGATTTAATTCATCAATATATAATAATCAAGGCAATCTAGTGGAATATTATTAATTATGACATATAATCCCATTAAACTTCATTGAACCTACTTGAATTGAACCTATCAATGAAATTGAACGTATTTGAATTGAACCCATTTGGAACCGCCCGAAACTGATTTACTGGGGAAATAATCATAAAAACCCTTCAATAGTCATTTCTTACTGTAGAAAACCCTTTCAAGACGTAGAGATACACCACAAATTTCATGTGTTTAAGATTGTTTAAGCATAGAAAACATTGTGCATATTATATATCTCTCTCTCTCTCGCTCTCTCTCTCTCTCCCTACATTTTCCATTCTTTTCATATAATACTTGAACCCGTTATAGAGTTACACTTTTTTCCCCCTACCTTATCTACGAAGGTACCTTTTTATATTTCTTACATATCTACCATGAGAGTTTTCTATACTTAAACCATGTTAGACCCAAGAGTTACACCTGTCCCATCTTTGGCTCCGAAAATGTAGGTGAAAACCCCATCCTAATGGATTCAAACCTCATTTTCCCATGGTTTTCCCATGGGTTTCCCAGGGTTTTCCCCGGGTTTTCCCATGGTTTTCCCAGCCGTCACCTCTGGGGCCCCATGGCTCGCAGGGCACAGCTGTAGCTCTCCAGCTGCGGTCGGAAAGTCGCCGAGCGCAAGGAACGCAGCAGCTGGAAGGCCAAGGTCTGGCCAGCAAGGGAACTGGTTGCTAGTGGTTATATATATATAGATATGCACAAATACATATATATATATGCACATATATGTATATATATATGCACATATATATATATATACATATCAACTTATGATGTACTTGTTGATGATATTTGATAATCATGCTAGTGATGTGGGCAAAAACCATGACTGGCAATGGTAAACATACCACCTATAAAAATGGTGATGACTGGGGGATGGTTTTTGATTGTTTTACCCACATGATTGATATATCAACTTATGATATAGTACTGGTTGATAGTTGATAATCATGATGAAATGCAGACTTTTACTGGGACTTCGCCAATGCCATGAATGAGGTTTGATAGTTTGTTATCCAATCAAATGTATGGAACGTGGTGACTTGATCAACCATGAAAATTTTGATGGGATTTCGCCGTTGGATGAATATTTCATGGGAACAAAGAGATACTGTGTTATAGCACAACCGATATAATGATAGGGATATCATAGGGCTATAACATGCTATAATTGGAAAGTATTGCTATGAAAGTGGGGATATATGTGTTTCCAACGTAATTATGAGAAGATAATGATAACACTGATCATGGAAATCCAATATTATGATATATATATACACAATAATAATACCCAACTGTTGATGTTGACTTGAGTCATGAAAGTTATACTAAGGAAAATAACAAACATACTTCATTTACTGTAAGCGTTTGACTTGTTCTTCGGCTCTGGTTTTGGTCATGTTGCTTAAATGCTATGAAAACGCAGGTTTTGGCAAAAATGCCTGGAAAATTTTAGTCACAAATTATAATATTGGAATACAGGTTCGATTACAGGTTTGATGTGCAAATCTATCATACTGGTTGGTGGTTGAGCCACCAATAGGTATATATTGTAATGATATATAATTATGGTATAATTTATAGCTGTGGGCAAACTGTAGATAAATTCATACTGGTTGGTTTCAACCCTGATAAACTATGAGGACCAATCGACACGATCTACAAATTGTGGTACTTGAATCATGTGGTAAACCCTGCAAACTTACCAAACATGGGTTGTATAAAGCATCTGAAAATTGTGGTTTTGGGGGTTTATTGTTGGGTTTACGCATTGATATGATTGACATGTACAGTTGGAGACATTGAGCCCGAACAAACATCATAGATATGTTGCGATAATGGATAACCATTCCGATAAAAACACGTATGGATAGGGAGTGGTCCCATCTCCCTAATCATATAGGTATGGGTCAAATTAAAAACATCAAGGACCGGAGATTTAGGATGATTTTTTTGTACTTCACACATCTAACCATCCAATTATTGGGCTACTCAATTTTGACCCATACACATCTTCCTGAATACTGGTCTCAAGCGACTCAAGCGGGCCAAGTAGCCCAGTTCTGTGGCTCGTGCGCCAAGGCATCCAGAGCAGCATTGTAGACTGCGGGGGCTCGGTCCATGATGTCCATGGACTTTTTCAATACGGAACACGTCGGTTTTCGAAAACCCGATGGAAGTTACGATAGTTGGGATATAACCAACTAACATTAACATGTTGGTTAACTGACATTAACTAAGCAATTGAATTTGGTATCGTTACCAACTAACATTGACTAACCATTTCATTACTCAATATCGTTGGTTGGTTCCCATCAAAATTCCTTTTTGAACATCGCTTCAACCGATAGCATGGCGGGATCAAATGTGCCTAAAAAGTGCAGCCGTCCCACCAATCCTGGGCCTACATAAAAAAACATGGGATCAGTCCCCCTACCAACCATCATTTATACATATGGGGATATATGGGGGCTTCCGAAGTTACTAAGTCATGGGGGTACCCCAAATCATGCAAGTTTCTTTAGACCATTTTAGTCTTGAAAGCCATGCTTTGCGGGTACCCCCTCCCCATTTTAGGAAACCTGTTTATCTGCATTCCCATCTTAATCTCAATTTCTTCGGGGTAAAATCCAACCGATTCCCATGTTACCCCCCACCGGTCATCGAACTTGGTGATTTCCAAGCCAGCCATGTTTGATTACCCAATAGCTGGTTAGCTGTTTAATATCCCATTATGGCCCATTACAATCTCATTCAATCTCATTCATATCCTATGAAGTTCCATGAACAATCCCGACTTGCTGATGGTTGAATCCCTATTAATCACCATAAAGTCCGATGAATTCCCAGTGAATCCCATAAAATTACCATCAAATTCCCATAAAAAGCGATGAAATCTTCATTTCCCATCATTTCCCATGAACTATCCCTGGCATCGTTTCATCCAAGCTGCTCACAATGTTTGGCAGCAGTTCAATCGAGTTCATCTCAGCCATCAGCTGCAAGGCCTGCTGCCAATGACCACCGCGGGCGCAAGCGCTGATGCTGGCGCTGTAGGCAATGAGATCTGCTTGCAGCATCTCCTGAGTTACTTCACCAATGATTAGATATTAGCCTGCATGCTTACAATATACAAACTGTGATATATAATATAAAATCTATAATGTATAATAATATAATATATATAATATTATATATATAATATAATATTATAATACAATATATAATATAATATAATATATAATATAATATATAATATAATATATAATATAATATATAATATAATATATAATATATAATATGTAATATGTAATATATAATATACA
>Ga0126342_10022384_pt1 | contig 10440 bp, 4 predicted proteins | sample Cyp1metagenome_FD_92528 | JGI IMG/M metagenome (GOLD analysis project Ga0126342, IMG submission 92528) | Coral microbial communities from Lord Howe Island, Old Settlement Bay, Australia - Cyphastrea 1 metagenome | ecosystem: Host-associated > Invertebrates > Cnidaria > Coral ...
ATACATACATACATACATACATACATACATACATACATACATACATACATACATACATACATACATACATACATACATACATACATACATACATACATAAATACATACATACATACATACATACATACATACATACATACATAATATTATATATATACAACAAATTATATATATCATGCTATCAGTCATACACATCTTCAACTCCCCATCTCCCCGTCCTCCCGTCCTAACAAGGCGCTTGTGGTGCGCCTATGAGTTGGCCGCCTATTCGCGGGCCGAAGAGAAGCCCTTGCAGGTGATGCCCGTGGCTGGGCGACGAAAGGGGCAACGAAGGGCGAGGGGATGAAGCGACGTGAACCACAAAGGTTACTAGGGAAACCGAGAGAAATATGGTAGTTTTGATGTGAGGAATTTTAAGGGCAAACATGTGGGGCTTTGAGGATTTGGCTAGAATGGCTAGAAAAAATAGGAGGATCGCGGAGGATCTAGCGATTTACTTGGCGATTTCAGCAGCAAACTGGAGGATACGACTGAAGAAAATTGAGATTAAGACATCAGAATTGAGGATTTTAAGCACCAAATTGGATTTAAGTGACAAGAATGGAAATTGAACCAGCAAACATGGGGGTAAGTACACGGGATACGGATCATATTAATGAGAAAAAAGACGACTTAAAAGGGCGTTAAATTTAACCACCAGATATGTTTTGGTTTTCCAAAAGGTCGTTAATGAGTTCTCCCACTATCTACAAAACCCCAGGAAATTATCTACTTTCGTGGTTGGTCTTCCATATTTTTTTTGTCAATTTATGGGAGGATTATCATCACAAAATGGAATATGGCTACGGACAAACTGGAAACAGATACAGTACCAACTATGGTTTTGCCATTTTGATGATGGTACTGTAGTGACCAGCAAAACAATATATAATGCAGGGTATCAACGATATGACATGGTAAGGGTTATCAACATAATATGTTTGATCTTACCAACAAAAATGGGCCAAGCAGAGGATTAAAACACCCATGGGGGATGATTATGCCATGGGGATATACGACGATATATTCAGTTATATTCAATTGATCTCAATAGGATATATTACCAACAATATGATCATATGACGTGGGTGTGTCCATCACTGGAATGTTGATCCCTATGGATTGCCGTTGAACATGAAGCCCTAAACCATGGGATGGGATCAAAACAATGGTGTCATTGCCGTACTTGGGTCTACCTGTGGTTGAGCTGTGCCAGTTGCAGTCCACTTCAAGTATGGGATCATTCTTGGACAATGACAGGAAGATAAAAAAAGAACACGTGTAAACATGTACAAAGCAACGCCCACCTGGAAAACATGCTTAATCTTCGAGGCTTCCACATTTCCAGGCTGTGACCAGCGACCGAGGTGAAAATGTCGGTGATTTTGGGCCTCATGACCCTTGGCCGATCGCAGGATCCGGGATGTATACGTTCCCCGTTGCACTATGGAAAATCCAATGGCCATGTTGGATTACTTCCACGGTCCAAGTGCATTACCAAAGAGATTCGTTCAAGGTTTGATGCTTGGTTTGGTGGCTTCGAACTACACTCCCAATCTGATTTCTGTAGGAATGATTTGCATTGATTTGCCACAAATGTGTTGGCAAGCAAGGAAAAGTGTTATTAAATCCCAACGCTTGTGATACACCAAACAAATCCTACATAGAAATATGTATTTCTCAGATATTTTCAGGTGTTTACCCACATTTCGCAACCTCTGAGTGTTGCGTTGCGGTTCACCTGCATGATTAGTTGGGTTGGTAGATTTGGGGAAGTCAACACGTTACAAGGGAATGTCAAGGATCCGGCGTCAAGCAGTCTGGAAATCCACAAGTTCATCATGGTGAAAAACCATGGGTTCCCATGGTTTTTCTCTATCAAAATGGCCATCAAAAATCCCGAGTTTGAAAACGCCCAGGTCCATTGAAGCCTGGTAAAAACTCACCTGAGTTTTGCAGGTTATCGTTTCTTGGAACACCAACTTCTATAAATCCCATGGACTATCATTTTCCCGGCGATTATTTCCCCATCACCTAGATGGTAAAACCACGTAAATGCTCAGTTTCAGCTACAGACTTATTTATACTTGCAGTTTTCTTTACATTTTGGTAGATGAAGTCACCATTTCTGTTTGTAACTTCCCTTCATTTTCGCAGGTGATCGAACTGTTAAAGAATGTTTTTAGATGTTTTTAGGTATAAAAACTTAGTGTTACAGGAAGCCTTATTCCCCGAACTTATACCGTCTGGTTATGAAGCATAGCTATGGAAAATGGCGCCCATTTATAGATGATTTATGACCATTCATCTCTTCGAAATGCGAAAAAACAATTGTGATTTTCCAGTTCACAAAGCGTTATTTTGTAGCATATAGGCTATGGTTTCCCCTGCGATCGCGACCGGAGCGCGACCTCCGCAGGTCCCTTTACTGGCATGTCCTGTCGATCGCCTTTCACGTCATTGCTTGGTCCAACTTTGGTGGTACCGATCCAGAAGCTGGGCTGAAGATGGTGGATGGTGGCTGATGGCTACCCTCTGGTAAACGTTTAGAGCTTAAGAACTGGGAAATCACCATTTTGAAGAGTTAGATCGACAAAAAAAAGGTGCCATTTTCAATAGCTATGTGAGTTTACCAGAGGGTAAATGGTGTGTAAATGTAGGCAGAAAGCCATCTGGAGGTGTTTGAAGTGATCTGGGATGACAACAATCATCAGACTGATGAAGTTTTGGACAAGAAACAGCTGATGACCTCTGGCTTTGGTTCTTATTTCGTGGTAGTTCATTGAAGAAAAGTAGTTTTCGGGACCCCTTGAAACCTCGGTAAAAAAAACAATATATATATATATATTATATATATATTATATATATATTATATATATATATATACATATAGGTTTGACCTCTTCTATGTATCACATGCATCCATGAATGTGGCCGAAACACCACAGCCATTTGCCCACCCTCTGACCCTTAGTTATCCCCTGGTAATGAACCACACAGCTATAGGAAAAACATGGAAAACAACATTATTTAATAGGTAAAACATCTATAAATGGACCATTTTCCACGATTTCTGTTCAATTACCAGAGGGTCCAGGATTCAAGACATGTAAAATTGTTCAAGTCTACAAGATGTTGGTTCAAGCATCACCTTGTTCATCCACACAAGTGACAATTATCCCCAAGTGCCTACGTACATGATGTTTCTGCGGGTTGAAACCCAGCCAATCAAGTATGACAAGATCATTTGTTTGTGCACATGGTTTGAACGTCTTTGCACTTCATATTCTCATGATTTTGACTATGACGATTAGACTACGGTGTCATGAGTATTATGTAATGTGGCAAGCCCAATAGTAATCCATTCCCAAAATCACATGTTTTGTGGATGCTATAAACCATCCCCAAATAATACATAGTAGTTGTTTATGGCAGGGTTTCCCACATGGCATGTTTTATATCACTTGGATAAGTTGCAACTAGCACCATTTACATCCATTTACCATGTTTCCCATTTGGGGGCTTCCTAGAATGTCACCCAAAAAAAGTGCATGGTTTATTTCATGGAGAACCTGGACATAAAAGTGGATGAACATATAGGGAGTAGCCCTATTTTAGGAAACCTCCAGCCATGATTAATCCCCTATATCGCTTGGATAAGTTGGAACTAGCCATCATTAAACCACCATTTCCCACAGTTATGGCCCTTTATTAGTTATAACTGGTTATAAATGGGATTATACATTCTATAAATGGGGTTAGTTCAGTACCTATAACTGGTATTTCGGGCCATAACTGCATCAACCCAGCTCCAACCCCCGTGACCCAAGCCGTGACCCAACCTGTGATGGCCAGGTCTTTAGTCGGCGTTTGATGGCCAGTTTCTTCACCATGCTCATTCTCTGCATGTTGACACCAGCGCCTGGACACCACTACTGGTTGTGTTTCTGAAGGTTAGGATTAGCCAAAAGCCTAACAAGCCTATCATCCTATCTATATACTGATGCATATATAATGTATATATATACACTGTATATATATATGATTAACTGGGATTTACATGAGAATTACATGCAATTTAATGGGAGTTTTCATATGATTTTTATGGGATCTAACCACCATAAAAGCGAACCGGAAACCGAAACATGAAACCACCAGGATGTTCCATTCTAAAAACCATTGGTACCTGGTAAACTGGTAAACCAAAAGTTATAACCATGGTTATTAACCTGGTAATCAGACATGTATATGACCATAGTTATTAACCCGTGTTTTTTCCAATATTCACCTGGTGTCATCAGACATGGTTTGCTGGAAAAGCCACCACTTCGATGATTTTCCCATGGCATCATGTCCCATGGGATCAAACCCCCATTTCAATGGCACCAGCTGGATCCAACCTGGATCCAATTTGGTGGTCGAAATCCGACAGCAGTTGGTTACCATTGGATACCACTGGTAGTTATGAAACACTGTAAAGAATGGGATTAGATGGGGATGTTTACCATCTAGCAATATCTAGCAACTAGTGCAGGATTTCGCACTCGCCATAAAACCACATCTCAGGGATTTATCACTGTGGAGGATTACACTTTAATCGACAGCCAATCAGGATTTTTTGTTGCCAATCAGGTGTTGAAAGTTGTTTGATACCTGACTGGCCAACCATAGCCTTCAACTACCAAAATTGCAATTTGGGGCATACCGCACCCAGATATTTTTGGACTCCAGTGTATATGCAGGTAAACGTGATTTTCTTAGAGTTCAGTTTCAGGGACGTGGCATTTTACCTGCATGTGATTTCACAACGATTCCATATGATTCGCATATTTTTAAATGATCAGCAGCTGAGAAACGCCCGGATTCTATGAGAAATGGGATTGCAGGCATGCCCCATTGGAGGTTTGTTTGCTTTACCACATGACAATCCACTTTTCTACACCCAGTTGCCACATGTATGCTGAAATGTTCGCATCCAAAAAAAATAACATAGCCTAACATTTACGCTGAGATTTACCAACATTTAGCCTTAACAAACAGCCCATTCATGATATTCAGCTATATCTTCCGTTGTTTTTTTCAGGAAAATCTACCACGATCTCCGGGGTGGGGTTCTACGTGGGGGTGCATCCCACTTAGTAAATGGCTTATACCTTCAGTTATATATGGAATATTCTCACTTATGGGATTATATGGGTTATGTGTGTATGTAAATACGTAACGACATTTAAATATGTGGAGGGCGGGCCAGACCGCAAGGCCCCGGAGGTAGTTGCAGTATGTTTAAATGAATTGGATTCCGTATGTTTAAATGGCTGGGCGGGCCAAGGAAAACCTTCCCGGAGGTAGTCTAAAATACCTGTTCGTATATTAAAAAATCCGTATATTCAAATGTAGTATTGCAGGCATGCCCCATTGGAGGTTTATTTGCTTTACCACATGACAATCCACTTTTCTACACCCAGTTGCCACATTTATGCTGAAATGTTCGCATCCAAAAAAAATAACATGGCCTAACATTTACGCTGAGATTTACCAACATTTAGCATTAACAAACAGCCCATTCATGATATTCAGCTATATCTTCCGTTGTTTTTTTCAGGAAAATCTACCACGATCTCCGGGGTGGAGTTCTACATGGGGGTGCATCCCACTTAGTAAATGGCTTATACCTTCAGTTATATATGGAATATTCTCACTTTTGGGATTGTATGGGTTATGTGTGTATGTATATAATATATATATATATATATTATATTGACATGGATTATAAACCACTTACTTAGGGGGTCCGGCACATCCAATTTACATATAATTTATACAAATCCATGTAAATTGGCTATATTTAATATACACAATCATATATAGAACATATATAAAGCATATACGAATTGGCGATATTTAGTATATAAACATAGTATACACATGTGAATTTCCCTTGAAATCCACCAAGTTTTTCAGGGTGTCTGCTACATCGGTCTTCAACTCATGAACGACTTGACGCAACTGCCACAGCAGCTGAAGAACTTCAGTGCCTCACATCGCAGCCGCGCAGCCGGGAAACAGCTCAAGAAATGGGGGGTTAGTAGTAGTAATTTACATGGATGATTTAAGATTATTATCATATATATATATACACACTATCCACTATCATAAATGATTTGATGTAGATATGATATATATATACATACAATCATATATGAAATTACGTATACAAAATAGTATTATTAGATATAATATTAGATAATATTACATATATGCATATATTTGTTGTTTGCAGGTAAGTATCTAAGTGTAGCCATGCAATGATGAAATGAATGCACACTGAGGCACCTTTGTATTTATGCTCCAAAGAAAGAATTGAATCTGTTTCCTCAAATCCTTTGAACGTCTATGAGAAGTACTTTTGTTCTTTCCTGTCCCCGGAGGGTCTAAGTATATTTAGAACAGCCCCAACATGGGCACATAGGCAATTTTGTATTGTTTAGTAGCAAAGTATCGGCGAGACGTGCTCAGACATGCAAAGCATTGTTTGCCTGAGAAGGATGGATGGTTAACCGCCCAGAAATATGTTTCGCACACTTTTTCAACCCCGAAACACCAGGTACTTTATACCTGGTAGGTGTCAAATATTTCAATTTTCATTGGGCGGTGCCTGTCCAATGACATATTTTCAAGAGCGGCTCAAGGTGGCAGCACCAAGCCATCAGAGCCTTCATCGAAAAACTCAGTGGTGGAGTTATGGTTAAGTTTCCCGAGCTGCCTCAAATTTGCCAGTCCTGTTTCATCATGTTTATTATTTGGGGATGGGTCAAGACCGATTATTCTATATGTCATATTTGGGAGAATAAAGGTCCATTAAGCAGTTTTTTTTGGGGGTACCTACGGTATCAGGGTTTTGACCACCATTTTTCGGCTGAAATCTGCTGCTCCTTTCCTCTGCCAAGGAATCCAAGAGTCCAAGTGTTTTTGTTGTACCTCGAACCACGTTCATCCAGCGCCGAAGCGAAAATGGAGGGGATGCAATGGGACAATGACCAAGAATATTCAATACGTCTTGTATTGAAAAAACAAAAGCGAAGCAAACATGGATTAAAACAAGATTGGTATAGTTATATTTAATGTTTGTTTTTTTTGACCAACATATTTGGTATGTTGTTGTTTTTGAATCCGAGAATGATTAAAACGAACATTCAGAAGTGATAGCCCGAAAAATGGCCGTTCGTGATTCCATCAGAATTCCACCGTTCATCCCATTAAATCCCCCTTCTATTTCGATCATGTCATGTTTTCTTCATCCCATGTTGGGGATTAAATCACCATTTCCTATGGTTTTTCCCGAGATGTTTTATCATCATGTTTTCTATGTTCATCCCATCTCGGGGAAGAACATTAAATCACCATGTTCCTATGGTTTTTCCAATGGTAAAATAGATCCTCACCATGTCTGGTCCTTCCGTATCTTTCGGAGGTCACTGGGAGGCGAATGATCTGCGACCGTTCACTGGTCTTCCATACCTTGAAGAAATGGCGACCTGTCGAAGTGATATCTCTTGGGAAGTTCTATCTGCGGTGTTCCCCCCCATACAGTTCTGGCCATTTATTAGTTACAACTGGTTATAAATGGGATTATACATTCTATAAATGAGGTTATAAGTACTAATATGTACCTGTAGCTGGTAAAGGGCCATAACTGTAGTGATGTTTGGTTGGTTTATTGCGCTTTTAGTTAAGGTTTATGTGTTTTTTTTACCTCCCATCAACTATAATAACTATAAGTTACCTCCAAGTGATGTTTGTTGATTTATAGCATTTTATAACCTCCATTAACTAAAAGTTACAATTGGCATGAAGCCCAGTTAGACTTAGCCAAGTTAGGGGGCACCACCTTGTAGATGTGTCGTTTTTCTTGGGGATCCACCAATAAAAAACCATGGGTGCTAGCATAACTGCAGGCTCCCAAAACACAATCCAACAGCCCAAAAATGGGGCTTGCAGTTATGGCCACTTATTAGTTATAACTGCTTATGAATGGGATTATACATTCTATAAATGGGCTTAGTTCAGTACTTATAAGTACTTATAACTGGTATTTCGGGCCATAACTGTTTCAGAGTACTTTTGTTTTTTCCGGGACGAGATCGGGCTCCGGGCCAGGATCCAAAAATCCAAATCTCGGGCCATTCCTGGAGATGTTGAGCGTTTGGATGATTTTGGATGTGTATCTTATAAATTGATACCCAAAAACAAACTCCATCTCAATTGGAATGCAGATTCTGTCTATGGCCCCTGAATCTGCTAAGATTCTCGGTTTGTTTTGTTACTAAGTTGCATTCGCAAATTCTCACATGCGATGGCCAATGTTTTTGTTCGGTGTTTGGAAGGCATTTCTTCATTTCAACGAACACAACAAACTCAGGCGGTTTTTGTTCAGCCGTACCTTGTATTTCCCATAATTTCAGACCAGGTTCGGCTCGCGAGCAGATCGAGACCTAGAAGAAGGAAGCCATTTGGAGCTTTTTAATCAAATGATCCAGCAGGAGTTCCCTGGCTTTGTTTATTTGCCTTGATTGTTTTTATGTTTCACCCCTGGGCAATTGAATCATGACGTTTTTTTTTTTGGGGGGGGAAGATGTTTGTTTTGGTGGTTTAAAAGGTGTTTTTGTTGGTTTTACCCATTGGAAATCCACCATGGGTCAAGCAAATCCAAGCAATTCCAAGGTTAAGCCAGTCCATCCTTCAGACCGTTGGAGGCTTTGCTGTGACGGTGACAGATTAAGAACCCACCAACATAGCTCTGGTTGGTGGTTTCAAACATTTGTATTACATTTGTATACATTTGTTATTTTTCCATATGGGTATGGATCAATACCTCTTAATACCATTTTTAGGGGGATGAACATCCATTTACCAGCTATTTTGATGTTCACCAGGGGTACAAGGTTTTGACACACTGCCATATATTGGGAATAATCATCCCAACTGGCAATTTTTTTCAGAGGGATTGAAACCACCGTAGCCAGTAGCTGGATCCCCCCAAAATGAGATTATTGAAGCTGAGTTTCCGACTTTCGAGTAAGGTTCCCAAAATTGAGAAAATTGATTCAAGCGCCTCAAACAATGCCCTGTGTTCAGGTGTCAGCATTTTTTCTGGACGACTCTCTTTGTGCGTTTGTTTGGGAGGCATTTTTGAGATAAGAATACGATGCTATAAGGCTAATAAATGACTTCAGAACCTGGAGTTGTTGTTTACTAGACAAATAAAGCAAGCAGCATGACCACCAAAAAGTTGGCGTACTTGATTGGTGCGGTGATGAATCGGTCTCGGGAGTTGACGTTATTTATGGGGGTTATTTGTGTGATGTAAGCCTGATTTTGGGTGATAAGATTGGATGAGCTATATAGCTCGTTCTGCTAGAAAGCCATAAACACTTGAGGCGAGGGGGGAGGTACAAAAGCTAGCAGGACGCTACTAATGTTGTACCGGAGACCGCTCAGCGGCCAGAGAAGATTGGATTGAATCATCAACATACATACCTTATTTTTCAAATGATTTTCAAGGTAAAAGTGTGTCAGATGACGGGCGGAAGTGTGGGAAGAGAGAGAGAGAGAGAATTGTGGAGCGACATTTGGTGATGAAATTGTAGAAGTTGAATCATTGACGTTGACATTTTGTGTCTTGTGGACTTTGTGGGAGATGGAAACTTAGTATGTTTGAGAGGGATTAGACTAGACTGAGCACTGAGCCGCAGTGACTTTCCATCTCTCGAATCTTGAATCAAGGAATCTAGTTCTTCAACAGATTCACCCTGCACTTTTCGCGCAAGCCAAGGATCAGACACTGCGCCACTGAGTTATTGCATCTATTTGGTCAGCCGCTTGCTTGAATTACATTGAGTTACCATACTGAAGGTTGTGGAGGCTAGAAAATCCAGCGGTTATTTGTCATCATTTTTGCCATGAATATTGCCATATTAGGAGAATTTTGGAGAGTAAATCCTAGTAAATCCCCCATGCTGAGTGTTGTTCTTTGTGATTTGGTGGACTTTTTGTAAGCCAATGAGAAGAATGGACGAGTTAGCCTGATATTGCTTTTTTTTTGCCAGCTGAGCAAGCGGAGATGACATGTCGATGGAGATGTGGGCAATGACTGGTGGTTTTCGACCCACAAAAAGGCGTATCAATAACCTGTGGCCTATGGGGAAAGCTATGTAGGACATGATGGGCCTCAGGGCGCCCGCTCGTACCCTATGGATCCAGTCCTCAGAAAGTTGAGGTATGATTTGGTACAGTACCTTCTTAAGGAATATTTGGATCCATATATATATAATATAATATATATATATATATAATATTATATAATATATATATATATATATGTTATAATATATATATATATAT
>Ga0126342_10022385_pt1 | contig 10440 bp, 7 predicted proteins | sample Cyp1metagenome_FD_92528 | JGI IMG/M metagenome (GOLD analysis project Ga0126342, IMG submission 92528) | Coral microbial communities from Lord Howe Island, Old Settlement Bay, Australia - Cyphastrea 1 metagenome | ecosystem: Host-associated > Invertebrates > Cnidaria > Coral ...
GTGTCGTCGCCATGTCATCGCAATGCCGTCGCGATGCTGTCACCATGCCATGGGCATGTCGTCGTCATGTCGTCGTCATGCCGTCGCCATTTGCACCAACTAAGCTTGCCACAGACCCCCTGGAACATACTAGAAACCTCTGCCCACAGGCTTCTAGAATCTAGATAAGATTTAATGGCACTTGCCCTCTGGTAAACTAGCATAACTATGGAAAATCACCATTTAATGGGGTTTAATGGGATTTTATTGAGGCTTTAGGCGCCAGAAGACTTTCTGACGTTCTTTCCTCCATCTTCAAGACCAAACTCAGATTGATCTCATTCCCATGATTCAAGGATTGGTGGTGATGAATTGTCCAGTTGATGATTATCCCATTCTTAATTTGACATAGCTATTGAAAATGGCCATAGCAATAGTGGATTTACCCAGCTAGATAGCATGGTGATTTTCCATAGTGAACTGTTAGTTTACCAGAGGGTATCCCATTCTTTGTCCGATATTCAAGAAATTCGTTGAAGTTTCGGGAATTTAGATCCCAGCCCATTCCCATGATATTTTTTCTCGATCATCCGAGCAATGCATCATTCATGGTCTTGGTTGGGATGTGACTAGTAATCATCATAGCTGACAAAAAAACCCACAGTTCGCCGTCCGCCAGCCCCAGTCTATCATATCCATTCATATCCATTCATATACCCTCTGGTAAACTAACATAACTATGGAAAATCACCATTTTTAATGGGAAAACTCACTATTTCAATGGCCATTTTCAATAGCTATTTTGACATAACCAGAGGGTACAGCTGGTTCCAAAAAGCCACAAACAATCCATTTTCCAACCCCGGTTTACTCCCCAGCAACCAACCACTTCCCGGCAATTTTCCATGGTGTTTTTTCCCACAAACCTCCATACATAGTGGTGCCCCAGTTCGGAATCGCGTTCAGTTGGTGAACATAACTACAATAAGTAGGACTTATCTGGGTAAATTATAATAATTCACTAACCTGAATTAAGGCCATTTGGGGATGATTTCCCTTACTAACCATGATTCCAGTGAGGTCACAGTGAGGTCGTTATAATTTACAAAGACTTATGGTAGATATATCGAACTAGTTGATGGGGGTTATTTCAACTAACGTTCACATCACATCTAGGGGTACCACATTGCAGGGTGGGAGTCTTCCTTTTTGCGCTGGCATTGGTGGCTGCAGTGCCACTTGGATCACTTGGTGCCGACTTACAGATTGGGGTGATGTAGTGGATGAAATGATACGACATGTTATGCACATGTATATGATTATGTGCAATTATATATATATATTTATTTATTTATTTATTTTTTGGGGGGGGGTATTTTCTGGTGGTATTTTCCAGCCAAGGTGGATTCCAGACCAGACGTCCTTCAGCCGTTCCCAGGCAGAGACTTTGGGTTTCTCCGCCTCCGCAGCCTCCGCGGGCTCCGCGGGCTCCGCGGAAACGCGGTCAGGCGTGGAGGCCCTGCAGGGGACCCGAGCCGAATGGTGGGGGTTTAAAGGAAAACCATAGGAAAACCATAGGAAAACCATAGGAAAATGGTGGTTTAATGGGATTTAATGGGATTTAATGGGATTTAATGGCACTGATTTACTCAATGGATTGGTGAAAAAGGGAAAATCTTCACCGGAAACCATGGATTTGTCCATGAAATATGTTTGTTTCCTGTAAATTTTCCCTTCAACCAATCCAATGATCTTGCTAACTGGGCCATGGAGTGAGTAAACTATGCATAGTAACTGGCTAATTCCACTTATAACTTAGTAATACTGAGTATATCATACAGCTGGTTTTTTTTGACCACAACCTCATCTATGTATAGATACATCCAGCATGAGTCCTTGTTAGCCTATTTACACACCAATTGACACTATCTAGGGGGTTGTTAGGTTTGCTTGGACAACCTCATCCAACTCGTGCGATATATCCACCAAGACAGTCCAATCGCTCGCCTATTTGTGGGGCTACAGTTCCACTTATTAAGTTGGTATATTTACCCTCTGCTAAACATACAAAAAAACTATGGCAAATCCACCCATGTTGAGGTAAATCAACGAACTTAATTTTGGCCATGGCTTCCAGTTCGCAAACTGTTGGTTTACCAGAGGGTGACCATAATCACAGGGTTTGTATCCCAACTTGCTGGGCTTCGAACCATGGCTACACCATAGAAATTGATAACCCCAACTGCAAGCCATGGAATGATGGCTTTTCACTTCACCAAATTTGGATTCACGAATCCAAAGTATTGGGATTTGATAATCTTAATTATTTACTAAGATTGAGGTTATTAATCCTAGACTATTCACTCATCAACCAGGTAAACATCACTGGGATATTCAAATTGGGATTCTACCATCGTAAATCACTCTGGGTTTGTAAATATCCCAATGAGCTTTGGGATCATTGCCCAAGATCGGTATAAATCAGCACCCCCTCATACCGCTCAAGTCGGATGAGAACGAAGGATACTCTCCGCTAATCAAACGCTGGAAGATCCACCATTTCAATTACCATTTCAGGAACCTAAATTGGAGGTACCTACCATATATGTTAGGCCTATTTTTCAGGCCTAAATTTCAGGGAATCTTCCCACAAAATATGGTCAAAAATATGGTACAGTACGTTTACGTATTTTGTGTTTTAGGATCCTGAACTTCCCATTGATGAAGTGTTTCTTGGGTCAGTTAATTCTATGGAAAATATGGTGGTTTCCATAGTCAAGGTACCCCAATAACTGGTTGATTTATTTCATGGAAAAGCCCATCGATCAATGGTTTATTTCGACGATCTTGGCGACCAAAAACCTCTCAAAAAAAAGTTCGTGGATTTCCCGTCCGATAGAGCTGATGACAGCAGAGGCTATATCCACTGGTTGGTGGTTGAGCCCGTTGAGCCCTCTGAAAAATATGACTTCGTCAGTTGGGAAATATATATATATATATATTCCCAATATATGGAAAAATAAAAGCCATGTTCCAAACCACCAAGCAGATTAATATTCAATGACATTCCCATTGTATCCCTAGTAATTTTAATATACCACCATTATTGTCTCATATTTTTCAAGTAAATCCAGAAACAACATGAAAAAATCCATTCATATTCCATTCATATACTATTTATATTCCATTCTCATGACTGTATTCATCTGAAGACACAACGAAGGCTCGTGAGTGACCCCATCCTCGAGGCGGCTGCTGCAGATTCAGTTTGGAAGACACGCGCGACTCTTCTCTTCGATGGATCAAAGAGGTCGTCGGTGACTCCTCGTGAGGACGTGAGAAACTCCTCTGAATTCTATGGTTAATAATGTTTAATAATGGTAATATATGGTTAATATATATGGTTAATGTGGTTTAGTGATCTAGTGATGTATTCAATGGGAATAAAAAAGGATCCTAAAATGGAGGTACGTCAGTACCATATTTTTGGCCATATTTTGTGGGAATATTCCCTTACATAGGCCTGAAAACTAGGCCTTATATATGGTAGGTACCTCCAATAAATCGGTTCCTGAAATGACCAGTGAATTGAGACTTTTACTCATTCCTACTGTATAGTATTCTCGGGTAATTCAACATAGCTATTGAAATTGGTCATAGAAATAGTTGATTTAGCCATTAAAGATTGTGATGTCCAAAGTTATGATAGTTTGCTGTATAGTTACCCCCAAATAATAATAATAATAGAACCAGAAAGATAGAAAAGTAACTTGTCACCATTTTGGAAGGATTTGACTTGTCTATCTTATGGCAGGTTGCCATAATAGTGAACACCCCCCCATATGGCAGTGTGTCAAAACCTTGTACCCCTGTAGTTCACATCAAAATAGCTGGTAAATGGATGTTCATCCCCCTAAAAATGGTATTAATAGGTATTAATCCATACCCATATGTGATTCAAGGAGGAATAGATCCAATACTGAACCAGGGTTTCCTTTGGGGGTGATGCAGTAGGGGGAAGAAATTACATCTATCCTGATCTGGCCTGATGTGAAAATCAAATCTGAGCAACGCTGAAGAAGGAACAACGAGGATTAGGTTCAGGTCCAAACCATAAATCGATGGGAATTTCAGGATCCTAAAATGGAGGTACCTACCATATATAAGGCCTAGTTTTCAGGCCTATGTAAGGGAATATCCCCACAAAATATGGCCTTATATGGTACAGAAGCTCCATTTTAGGATCCTGGAATTCCCATTGAATAAACAGTGTCTTGGGTCATTCTTGAAATGGCTCGTGTTTTTAGGGTTAAACAAAAGCCCTTGGGAAATCTTGGTACAGATTTTGCCAGTGATTTTCAGATACTGGAGTCAAGCATAATGAGCCATCTCATGGTGTCCTCATCTGTTGTGACCCAGCGATCGATCGCCAAGGTGCTGAACATAACTGATAGTATATACTATATATACTATATGTAGGGATAACATATAATAGTGGGATAACATACTAATATAGTTAATAGTGGGATATCCCTACATATTATTTATCGTGGTATATATTATAATATACCATTGTAGATATTAATAGTGGGATAACATACTAATGGGATAACTATATTCTACATAGTAGTGCCCCAGTTCGATAGCTAAGTTTGTGAACATAACTACAATAAGTAGGACTTATGGTAGATATATCGAACTAGTTGATGGGGGTTATAAACTAACGTTCACATCACTGGGGGGTACCACATTGTAGGTGTTGGCTTTATGGTGATGAAATGACCATAGCCGGGTGAAACTAAACCAACATTACTGGGTGCATGGTACAGAAGAACCACATGGTTCACTTCAAGGTCACTTTCCACCCATGGACCCATGGACCGCCACACAACGGATGGACCACCAATGCACCTCTACCATCTCTGGTGGGTAAGATTATTCAGCTTCTGGTGAAACTCTCTCTTATTCTTGCTGTCAAACCCTGATGCATAAAACACAAAAATCATCATCATGTGGTTTCTTGGCAATATAAACCAACCCCTATGGTGATATGAGGGATGGTTTATATGATCATATTTGAGATTGTTTAACCATGAAACACCATGATCATATAAACCAACCCCTATGTTTCATGGTTAAACAATCCCAAATCTGTGGTTGGTGCTGAAGCGGCAACGACTCCGCATGGCTCCTAGTTGCATCTCCTCCTTTGTTTGCGCCGCAGCTTTTTTCGCCTTCGGCTTCTCCTTGGAACGGAGATGTTCATCAGCCAGAATGGACCAAAATAGGTATGATTGGGATATGTTATACAGGATGGGGCCCCCAGTCGATAGCGTTCAGTTGGTTTATAAACCCTTATAATCCCCATTAAATATAGTTATATCTACCATAAACCATTGTTAAGCCACTTATAAATATGTTATACCCTCTGGATATTTAACATAGCTATGGAAAATGGCCCATTTATCGATGATGTACCTATTAAAGTGAAAAATGGAACATGGTTATGTAAAATAACGGGCAGGACTGAGGGTTGTCCCGGAATAGTCGTATGAACGTCAGTGGGAGGCTCATTTCTCTGCGCAGGCGCAGTGTTTATGACTCTGGTACATCTGTGGGTTAGTTGGGTAAAATAACTAAAGGGTCATTGGGATCAAAGTGGGATAATCGCAAATTATTGGACAATATGTGTTTCAAAATTCTTTAATCACTCAAAAATACTAGATATTTCTAGAATGAGGGATACAAACTATGACCATGTTCGCCGGCAAAAAAAAAACATATCTGGTGGTTGAGGCACCTTATGGGGTCTATCGCCTCCGGCGGTGGAAACATCAAACGTGGCCAGGCGATCACTGGGAAATCCCGGTTACGAAAACACTCGGAGGTCTCTACAATGTGAGGCCCCCAAGTGATGTTTGTTGGTTAACAAAAGCCCCAGTAACTAGTTCGTTACAAGTACCATAAACCAGAGATATTGGAGTTATAAACCAACTGAACGCTATCTTGGGGGCCTAGGAAAATCATCTGTGAAATAATCCCCATAAAAAGTAGTTCGTTATATCTACCATAAACCATTGAATTCAGCCACTTGTATCTATGAATTACAATTGAATTACCTGAAATTGTGTAATGTTCCAGCACGCCACGTTTGATGACTGGTTGGTGGGCCATCAAATCCGAAAAATGATGGAGCGAAAGTCAGTTGGGATTATTATTCCAAATATATGGAAAAATAAAAAATGTTCCAAACCACCAACCAGATGACATCGGAGGCTCGTTGAAAGCATCAATTTCAGAAGCCCCATTGACATCCATTGACTAAATTTCATTAACCATACAGTAATTATTAGTCCAAATCCCATAGATTTTTTAACTATCCAAATGATATGTTCATTCCCCGCAGATCACCATCACCTCGCAATGAAACAACATGGATACCGTTGCAGAGGCTTGGATTCAATTCCAAGAGGGCACAACTTGACGTGGATCAAAAGCCGACCAGTACAGTGGATGGTAAATCCTATTTTCACCAGATGAAAACGCTGGGCGTTTTATCCCATCCAAGATATCCATCCACTATTATTTTCAACCATTATTTTCTTAGATTTCGCAACCATCCACTATGGCTGGTAATTCCTACAGGTAACATCCCCTGAGTTGCCAGGTCTCGACTTTCAATCCGAAGAAGCCTTGGCCTAAGAGGACGGGAGTCCTAGGCGCTGCGCTGGCGAGCGAAAGGCGAAACTTCGATTTGGGAAAGTTGTGACACATATCAAATTTATCCATTTTTTTTACTGTGCCGTATGTGTGTGTGTCGTATAAATTCGTTACTCTATACATATATACACATATGTATATATGTATTACGTGAATATATATATATATATATATAGCGTAAATATATATATATATGTGTGTGTGTATTGTATATATATACATATAATTGCACATAATCATATACATGTGCATAACATGTCGTATCATTTCATCCACTACATCACCCCAATCTGTAAGTCGGCGCCAGGTGATCCAAGTGGCACTGCAGCCACCAATGCCAGCGCAAAAAGGAAGACTCCCACCCTGGGTTTTCGCGGGAAATCGCTCCGCAAAATGTTGATTTTCACCGGGAAAATGGTGAAAATGGTGGTTTTTTCAGCATCTAACTGGTTGGAAAATGGTCCATTTATGGTTGATTTATGGGGAAATGTGGGATAATGTGGGATATTAAAATGTGATTAACCATAATATCTGGGTAAATTTGATCACGACCTCACTGTCCTCCCTCACTATAATCATGGTTACTAAGGGGAATCTTCCCAAAATGGCCGAACTATTCAGGTTAGTGTTTTTTTTAATTTACCCAGATAATATTCTAATGATCTCTATAGCTGTTGATATGACTCTCCCCCTTAAAAAAACATGACAAACCAACAAAACATGCGACTCACATTGTCCCCATTGTCCCCATTGTCCCCAAGGCTGTTGACAGCCAGGTCCGTGGGCTTCCCCCATTCAAAATTGCCATGTTCAGTGGATGATTTTGGGGTCACTTTAGGAAGTCTCAAATGATCAACATGTCAACATCACATGTTAACCATCATATCCATCATTCAGCTTTCATTGTTGATGAAGCCCCAAATGATCATCAAACTATCAGCATCTATCAGCACGTTTTTCAGGATTCACCATCATTCAGCATATCATCGTTGATATTATTGGACAATTCTTTTGCACCATGTTAATTGTCAACAAATGACCATGATTATCAATGATTAAATCTGTACCGTGATTATGAAGTAACCCTCCAGCAAACGTTTACAGCTTGCTATTGAACATGGCCCAGTCGAAAGTTCGTTGATTTGCCACAAAAAATGGGTGGATTTCCCATGGCGCGAACTGTAAACGTTTACCAGAGGGGAATGGGAATTTCATGAGAATATTCATGCTATAAATGGCATATTGATGGAAAGCCATTCAAAAATAGAAAATGATTTTACCATCAACTATGGGGATATCATATGCTTTTTGTTGCTGTTTAAGCTACTTGAATAGAGACGATCGTGGTATTTGATGGGAACTCATGTGAATATCATCCGAAAATGACCAACAATATGGGGATACAAAGGTAGAAGGATTTGAAAAAAAAAACAAACCTCAATGGCTTTCATGTGTAAATTCCCTAGTGAACCATGGTTTATGGGGCGTCTTTCATGGGATCATGATAAAGAGTGTGGTCATTAATCTGGGTGTCAGGAACAATGTAACATATTCTTAATTGACTCATGGAAACATGATAAAGATTGTGGTATTAATTGACTATGATTCCCATTGAAGTCCCAAGTGTTACTGGGATTCTCATCTCAACTGCCGAAAATAACCCTAGTGATGGTAAGTCCTGGAGGGTAACTCATGGGTATTAGTTATATGCCACTACACATCCCTATTATGCCCATTAATATGATATTATCATTCATATTATTCCTATTATTCCTGTTATTCCCATTATTTCCTATTATTAATGACTATTATTCCCATTAATATGCCATGATATTCCATGATATTCCCTAGTAATTTTCATGTTCCACAGCACCAACCTGGAGGGTAACTCATCCCTACCCATCCCTATTATTCATGACTATTATTCCATTAAAATTATAATCCCATTATATTCCTTAGTGATTCATATCACATCCGTATAATTCCCATGAATATGCCATGATATTCCTTATTAGTAGACTATTATTCCCATTAAAATCCCTATACCAACCCTGGTGATGTTTTTTTGGCAAAGTGGCTGCATCATGGGAGGCCATGAGGCCCAAGGCGGCGTCCAGGATGGCCTTGGGTTTTCGTTCGGAGAGTTGTGGGAGACATGGCACTTGGATGGTTAGCCATTAAAATGTGATGGTTTAAGCATCAAAAATGATGATTTAAGCTTTGACAATGGTGATTTAACTATTGAAAAAACCTGGATTTGACCATTAAAATTGGTGATTTCACTATCAAAAAAAATGGGGATTTAACTATCAACGAATGGTAAATCAGCATGGTAGTGAAGATTCAATGAGATTTGTTTTAAAAAAAACTTGGAGGATCATCTGATCATCCCAGGAATCATCACTGCTTCGTAAAGTGGGTTTTGTCTGTTCACACACGTGTTTTTTGGGGATAACACTCCGTTACTTTCTTTGGGGACTTGCCATCACAAACTCGGCGCGAAAAACTCGCTGGGACGATCCTATCTTTGTAATTTCAGTTGGGTGCCCGAGCTCTCCGAGCTCTTTGTTTCAATGGTTGGGTTATAGTTGGTCTGGTAAACCATAGGAAAACCATAGGAAAATGGTGGTTGTTCATGGGATTTTCCATGGGAGTTGCCCGAACTGGTAAACGTCTACATAGCTATTGAAAATCACCATGCTATTAATGAGAAAATCCAAACAAAAAATCACCATTTTCGATAGCTATGTTAGTTTACCAGAGGGAGAATACTAAGTAGTGGAAATGTTGATGGGAATATTGACGCAATATTGATGTTCATAACAAAAAATGTTTGTTGGTTTATCACGGGATATGTCATAGGAAAATCATCTATAAATATCTATAAATGGGTATATGTCATGGAATATCATCTATATATGGCAATATGACATTGGAATACATTGGATATAACTATCGTCTCAAGTCTCAGGTCTTCCACCCGTGATTTCACTAATTCATCGAATATCAGTATCATGAAATTACCACAAGTTTCCCGACAAGTTTCCCAGTCATCTCCATCATTTTCCATCATTTTCCCACAATGTGAGGCCCCCAGTCGATAGCGTTCAATTGGTTTATAAGTGGCTGAATTCTATGGTTTATGGTAGAATATAATATAACTATATATAGTTATTGGGGTTTATACTGGTTTATAAGCCAACTTATAACATCTTGTAACTATGGGGATTATAACCAAGATAGCTAAGTTGGTTTATAAGTGGCTTAGATAGCTAAGTTGGTTTATAACTCCAATAACTATGGTTTATGGTATTTATAACGAACTAGTTACTGGGGATTATAAACCAACAAACATCACTAGGGGGCCTCACATTGCATGATTTTCCCACGAGAAAACCCCAGGATTTCTCCCTTCGTCCCAGTGCCGCCCCCGGCAACCGCCGCGTCGCAAGGCTTTGGTCTCCTGGAAGGTGAAGCCTACCGAGGCCGCCTCGGACGTGGAAGATCTTCACCACCAATTTGGGATGGTTGAAACCCTATGAGTAATGGGAAATATCTGGGAAATATATGGTGATTTATGGGAAATATATGGAAAGCCCCAATTCGGTTCATGGTGAACTGTTGAACCAGAATCACAGATCAAGAAAACCAACAACAATCAACAAGACCGTGCAGGGGATACAAGGTAAAAGCAAGCAAAGCAAAAGCAAATGTTTCCTGCATGCGAGCGAGCCGTCGACA
>Ga0126342_10022386_pt1 | contig 10440 bp, 10 predicted proteins | sample Cyp1metagenome_FD_92528 | JGI IMG/M metagenome (GOLD analysis project Ga0126342, IMG submission 92528) | Coral microbial communities from Lord Howe Island, Old Settlement Bay, Australia - Cyphastrea 1 metagenome | ecosystem: Host-associated > Invertebrates > Cnidaria > Coral ...
AAAAACCTAAGGAATATATTTCTGAAGCAGGTCCTCATTCAGTAACTTTCACGCCCACACTGCGATGAAATGAAGGGCCGAGTGGTCCGGCGGAGCCGACGAGGGGCGTCAGCCCAAAAATATATATTATATATATATAATAATAATGTAAAATATTGCAGTGAATCCTCCTTCCTGAATTTCTCATGGAAGCCACCCTGCATCGCCTGTCCAACATTTTTGCCAAGCAGTGGTCGAACATTTTCCAGGAGTTTTTCCTGGCTCTTCAACACTTGCTTCTCCGTGATCAGAACTTGACCTGGAATCCGCGGTCTTCATAGCAATTTCTATCAAACACATCATGAAATGGGATGACATATCATGATATCAACGCATATACTGATTATATACAATGATATACATACAGTTTATCCTCGATGTGTTTCCATTTTGTTGTGTTTCAACATGGTCGCGAATACGTTTAGATATCAAGATATCAAGAGTCTCGTTTGGAGGCAAAATTGTCCGTGCCTGCTGGAATACACCTTGCGCAGCCGTGCATCAGATTCACCATAGCCTTGGTATAGCTTCGCAGGAGCTGTGGCATGCTGTATGTTGTAACAAAAGAGGTCGGCAATGCAAATTCTGAAGCAAAAACAAGGTCACAACACACCAAAATATCAGAAAAAAATCACCTGGTCAGAAGACACGTGTGGCCAGGGTGAGCTGTTGAGTTATGGCAGCGATGTCTTGCTCAAATCTTTGCACTTGCCGTACGTTTCGATTCATCTCCTCAACCTCGGCTGTGGATCCTGTCAGTCAACACCTGTCTCTATATCCTGTGAATAAGCGTGGATATGTAATGGTAGTATGTAACAGCTAGACAATGTATAATGACACTATAATATATCTATATATATATAATTTAATGTATATAAGTTGAACCATGCATGTATATAATATATATTTATGCAATTCAAACATATGAGTTCGGACTTCGGCACGGAAAAGTATTTAAAAAAAAAAAAACGTGCCCTCTGATGTCAGGGACGCACATCTCCAAGCGATGGGCAGCATTGCCAACCCGTCGATTGATCGCAAAGAGATCTTTGGCCTTCGTCTCCTCCGAGATGATGCGCAAGCCTTGTGCAAATTGATTTACAGCAATCTCCCCAGTGCCCACGTCAATGAGATTCCAAAGTTCTTCAGCATGCTCGATTTCCAGGGTCACAAACTTGGTTTTAATCACATCGTTGGCCTCCACTGCTTCCATGTATTCATCGTAAGTTAGCTTTCCTGTCCCTCTCTTGTCCATCTCGCCAAAGAGATTCCGAATGTCTTCAATCAACTTGTCATTTTTCTCCTGCAGCTTGGGCATCCACTGGCCCGATTTCCGCTAAGCTTATGATCCCAGCTCAGTATCGGTATCGGCATCTCTCCAACCCCTGGAGTCTTGTCCCGGGATGGCCAACATAGCAGAAAATCACGTTAGACTGAGTTAGACTGAGTTAGACTTTAGCAAGTTGTTCCATGCCAGATTTTGAGTAGAGACTGCAGAGAGAAATACAACATGTAACAACCTCTAGTCCTAGCACATCACAGCGCTGCAGTGTGCCAGCTGCCGGAGTTGTGGGACATTGTGTGAAGATGACTAACGCATGTTGCTTGACGGCTCCTTCTTCTCGCGTGCCACCATCTCGTGATCTGCGGCTTGTCTCTCGAAAGCAGCGTTCACAATGGTGGCCGTCACCAAGTTCATAAGACAAAGCTCAACAATCAGAACGGTGGTGACCTTTGTTCTTCATGGGATCTTTTCACGAAATGTGCTGACATTTTTCTCAACGGATGCTTCCAACAATACTTGTATCTGTATCATAGTAAAAGACTTGGATACTAAGGCATGAAAACCAAGTGTACTGGACGGCGTGTGGGATCACGTGTTCAAGTTGCACTTAATGTCAGCTCAACATGCCTGGCAAAACTACCATACGGATAACACCTGGAGCAGCACCTGAAAGCATCCCAAAGCAATGATTTTTTTGAAATGGGCCATCCTGGTGCCATTTCTGTGCTGAGGGACAATGATAATTCCGGCAAGAGGGCTCGTTTCTCCCAGTGGTCGGGAGATACCCGTCCAGCTATCCAAGGTCACAATCTGGAACAGCGTGAAAAATGCCTGCAATGCAAAGGATGATTGTGGATGATGCACAAGTGTATCATATGTGACATATGTATACATATGTGTATATGTTGCTAGATGACGCTATATGTTGCTACTATGTTGTTATTCAGTATTCCATGACAAACAATATGCTTGGAATTTTGTTACTTCATGCTTGGCGGAAATGCTTGGAATTCGATGGAATTCCACTGAATGCGGAACCATGGATTCTTTCGGGTTCTTCCACAAAGAAAATGGCTGTCATGTGCCCTGGCAGCCGGAATGCGTGCCCTGTGGGTTTACAGCCCCGAGTTCAGAGCGCCTCAGGAACGGATGGGAAGTAGAGCAGCACCAGTGGGTGATCCTTCGTAATGTCATTCTTGGTGATGAGCACCACTGCAAACACCGCGAAGATGAACAAAGTTGTACCCATCATCAGCAGGGTGTAGATGAGAATACGACCACTGCCGATCAATCCCTGCATGACATGGCTACAGGATGCTACAGGCCCTTTGCAGCTTGGTGAGAAGCTTGGAAGTACTATTTAGTCTCACCTGTCCATGTTCAAACATGAAACAATTCACAGTTCGGAGAAGCTCCGGGCAATGAGACTGGATTCAATATGCTTTAATATATTTAATAGATTTTATGTCCTTTATATATATATATATATTATATACATATAATATAATAATATCATATATAATATTATATAATATCATATAATAGAATATATGTCTGTAAAAGTGCATGCGTGGCAGTGCGTAGTCCTTTGGTTTTTGAGGGTTTTTGCATGGTTTTGCAACCTGTAGCCTGGAAGAGGTTCCACAGAATCTTCAAGCGCCGATATTTTCGAATCAATCGGCCCAGCTTCACCACCCGAAAAAGTCTCAGGACTGCGAAGGGTCTGACAACGGCATTGTCAATACCCATCGGCAGAAAGACCCAAACCTTAGAAAACTGTAGTCCAAAACAAAAAAAACAGGTGCAATTGCTGGGTGTTTGCAGGTCACACGCCCCTATTACGATCCTTTGCGGAATCAAAGAAAATCCTCAGATGTAGTATAAAGCTTGTCTTCACAGCAGAATGCATAGGTCTGCCAGGGTGTCCACACCATGAAGAGATAGCAGATATCGGCTTTCTCAAATCATATCCAGCCATGATGCGGGTATGACATTGGTGGCAAGCACAATGATGACGTCAAAAATGTTGCTCAGTTTGCACCACCACCGCCAGCCCTGGTCTGCTTCGACAAACTCAACAATTGTGCATGGAAAAGATACGCATATCCTCAAATCATGTCAAATCAAGATTGGTAACATGCAATAGGGGCAACTGCAAATACAAGAGGGTCCAAGCTAGGAAACATAGCGGCAAAATTAAAAGGGACTCTTGGTGTAATGACCGCTCGGTGTGCGTGTAATTGCTTGCCATTCAACTGTATCCAGCCTCGGGCAAAGCACGGACAAAGAGTTCGAGCACAAATGCAAATGTAAAAAAGAAATCCAGCACGGTGTAGAGTGTTTCAGCATCTTTCTCTCCTTCACCCGCCGAGACTTGAAATCCAATCATGATGGCATTCGCCAACATGATGCTTCCCATAGCTGATTCAAAACGGTCCGAGTGCACCAAGGCATCCAGAAACGGAAAGCGATTTTGGTATTCAGGATCCGCACGACGAAGATCGTGCTCTTTGATCTTCTGCCGGATCCATTTCACCCCAATGGCTGCTAGAAACTTTGTGAATGGAGTTGGCATTTCTTTGTGTAGAAGAATGTCCTTCAGCATCACATTCGATGAGTGAGTCCAGTGTTCAGACCTTAGACTTGTACACGGAACAAATGGAATAGTTCCGGGTCTTGCAAGTTGAGAAGGAGTGATGATACTGATACTACTTACAATGCCCCATATGCGAAAATATGCGAAAATGCTTGATGCATCTTGGTGCGTAAGTTACAAAGCACTACCAACACCGAGAAAATTGGCACCACTCAGCGGAGGAACTCTTTGGTCACTATTCGATCCGGTGTCTCGCCCATCTTCAGCAGAGTCTTCAAACGGTGGCCTTCTTCTTTGGAAAGCCATCCACTCTTCACTCTGAGCTCGATTTCGGCCTCCCAATCACTCCTTACCACACGGATCTATCCCACAGTAGTCCCAAACAAACGGCGGCCAAAAGGTGCATGGAAGAGGAAGAGAGAGAGAGAGAGAGACAGAGAGAGAGAGGGGGAGCGAGAGCGAGAGCGATGTCTGGAAAGAGATCATGCGGCTGACAAGAGTTTCGCAAAATGCAGCATTCTCATGGCATGGTTGCACCCATTGGTTAGAAGGCCTTAAACACTCAGTATCTGGGTGTGCGTTGGAGGGAATAGATTTGAAACGACTGCCCAAGTTCCATTATGACCCCATGTGTACATGATGCTCCCAATGATCCCAATGATCGCAGGACCCAAAAATCTTGAGGTTCCTGACAAGAGACGAACTGCCGGCCATGCCGACCTCTTCTGCAAGGCCACAGGATGCCACAGGTGCCGGCGGCGCATCTGGAAGATTCAGCTTGGTCTAGGTGACACACTCAGACTCGCAGCCAATGATTTGAGTGTGATAGAGTCTTAGTATGTTATAGTCAATAGAAGCACTTTTTTCCACACTGCATATCACTGCGTGAAAGAGTCTTGAGGGATCTTGAGTATAAGTTTTAGCCAGAAACGGTTTTACAGTGGTTTTGACTATCTTGACTTCTTTAGCCATACAACCGCATACAACATCATACAACTATGTGTTTCCCTAATCCTGAGCCCAAAGAGATCGCACCACCAGCAACGGCTGCATTGGCAAACACCTTCTTTCAGGATGGCTTCATGATGCTACCATCCTTAGGCATCCTCAGGACGTCTTCCCACTTGATTCAACTTCACTTAATCAGAAGTTCAACTTCACTAGGCAAAGTGGGCTTGTTACGCTTGTTAGCAAGACGTGTGGTTTTTTTTAACCCAAGGTTGCCTTGCTGTGAGTGCTCTGGCTTGTGCCCCTGGCCCTTGGAGTATGCTGAACAACACATGTGCCATGCCAAGTGTTGCTCAAGAGGACGCGGCTCAACATGTCCGTTGGCAGCTAGGATGGTCAACTTCACAGGTTAGGATGGTCAGGATACTGGTTTCAATTTGTTTCAACTTGTTTCAACCCACTTTCGTAAGGTGGACAAATTGGTATTTTGACTTCCAAAAGCATGATAAGGAAGCAAGACGAAGCAAGTTTAGCCTTTGGAATCCTTTGGAATCCTTTGGCGGTCCTGGCAAGACATTGGGGTCCAGCATCACGGCAGGTGTGGGAGCAGCCTCGGTTTTGAAATTGATAGACGAGCTGTGTCCTTCATTCGCTTCATTTCCATGATATCAATGAGATCTATGATGATCTATGATGATCTATGCTACGATTGCGCTAGGTACAAGCCATTTATATCAACCCATATCCGTGTATTGAACAAATCATCCCCCTATCAATGACATTCCAATGACTGTCATGTCTGTCACAGGAAAATCACCCCAGCTACTGCAGATTGCTGAGCTGAGGAGCCACAGAAGGCATCCCGAAATCGCACCAAGCTGTTGTAGCTTTCTTCAAAACCTTGTCACGAGTGTACCAGCTCAAAACCGCTTGCCTTTGGTGCAACTCAAACCGCTTCTGGTCTAGTGAAGCTTGGCCAATGACCTAAATGCGATGCTGTAAATACCACAATTCATTTTAAGCAAAGTTCAAGCCAGTGCTTTCTGCAGAGAGCCTGGTAGTGCAACAAGGACTCCGCAGTGGTCGTCAGGTTCAAGGAGATGTTCTGGAATGGAGGAACCAAACTTGGCCCCGAGATCTGCATTGACGCCTCCAAAAAATCAGCCAAGTCTGGTTGTTTGCCAAGTGGTGGCATAGTGGCATTCTTGAACACACCCAATTGCTCCAATAGTAACAACACTATTGGATTTCAATGAGAGCGAATCAGAGAATCATCGAATCATCTGTCTGGCTCATTGCTATTGAAAAGCCCGACCGATGTGTGACCGTCGTTTTCAAGATTGTGGAGGTAGAAAGTCTATACTTTACTATGGCAGTTGAGTCTGAGAAGAGTCGACAGTCTCCATAGCAACTACCAACTGTAGTGTGACATTGTATCCCTCCTGAATCCTCAGTAGGATTCTAAGTGTTCTGTATTGTCCTGAGAATGTCCTTACGATGCCCGGAGAATTCAATGCAGAGTTATATAGTCATATAATTGGCTTGTTCTTGCTTATCTGGAAGAATAAAAGAAAACAATTAAAGAGAAAAGGATGATGCATTTTCTGTTCAAGCAAAGTTGAGGGATAAAACAGACTATGCCATCTGAGTACATGTGAGTACATGTGCTATCTCCTTTGTCCCGAGGTTCTTCCTATTGAGCCGGCCTGTCGAACGAAGAAGACTGGCAAAGCATTGGACCAGACCATGCCATCGACAGTGACTGAGAGGTATGCCCTGATGGTCAAGCCGTCGGACTTCAACATGGCTTAAATGCTGGTAAACATACAAAAAACTATGGAAAATCACCATGTTTAATGGGTAAATCCACTATAAATGGCCATTTTCAATAGCTAGGTTAAATTACCAGAGGGTAATGCTTGCTACGCTTGCTATTTTGCAGATTTTTAGCAGAATCCAGTTGAAGATTCGAAGCTTCATTTGACATCGATGTATTCCAATTTTTTACTATGGAAGAGCTTGGAGAACAAAGTCAAGCAAGTTGCTTCTCTTCACACCAGTTGCTTCCCTTCAAATCAAAATGTTGAATCTGTCAACGGCATTCAGCGACTACAAAAAACAAGGCCAACACACCCGAGGACCCCGCTTCTCATTTAGATAGAGCCTTGGTGGCTTGCGCAAGGATCTTCCGCAACATGCAGCTTAGGCCCAAAACTGTTGATGTTCTTCAAGTATCCTTCGCTAACTCGGTGAAGGTGTGTCCAAATCTTGTCGTCTCAGTTCAAAGATACAACACACATGGACAAATTATGGAAAGACTGCATCCCTCCAGCGAACAGGCATAGCTGATGTCTCGGGAATGCAAAGTGGCAGGTCTAAGGCTACAAGGCATGTAATCTGCCAAGACACTCATGTTGCTGTACTCTGCAAACCACCTCACCGCATGTACAGCACCATTCGGCAATGATCAAAGCCAGCGAGACTGAAACACATATATAATCGTACAGTATATATATATACGCATATATAATTTATGTATCTATGATGTATCTATACTGTAATATATATATACACCGGGAGAACGTGTTTGGTCGCGCCAATGCTTTTGCTGATTAGAATGCGCTCAGTGTGTATACAGTTGAACACGAACGTTATTAGGGGGCTTGTGAAACGTGCACAACTTCTGTGACACGTGCACAAATTCTGTGAAACGTGCACAACTGCTGGGAAACGTGCACAACATCTCTGACACGTGCACGACATCTCTGACACGTGCACAAACGTGCACAACATCTCTGAAACGTGCACATATAGAATACTTGAAAACACTGGGCGGGGGCGGTGAAACACGTTATACCCATATTATATCATATAATATCATATACATATAATATACGATATTAATCAGTATAATTATATTGTATAATATTATGTCAGTTTCTCATGGCTTCTCATAGTTTCTCAAGCTCCGCACGCCCTACAAAGAACCTTTAAGGGCGAGCAGGACAAAGTGAGTTTTATAGGTTTATGGTAAGATTGGTGCCCACCTCAGTCTCATTCAAAACCAGAGCCGTGAAGAACCGCTCCTCGCACAACAGAGAGCGCTGGCTTCTCACCAGTAGACTGACTGCAATAGAAGCCTAGTCTAGACATGTCTAGACTGTCTGCTTAAGTTTTCTTATTGGCTTTCAGCTCTTGTCCAGAAGCTAGGGAGCGCCTCGGGGAAACAAATCAGGCAATTTTGAGGAATCTTTTGACCTCCTTTCCAGCCTTTCCATGGAAAGTCTTCAAAGCAGCTGGATAAACCCTGTCCTCCAAGGAAGAGAAGTCCCACTGCAGGCGACACCTGGAAGCAAGACATAGCGAGTGCTACACGAAGGCAAAGATGACTAAATATGAATAAATCATGGCAATCCATGTATATATATATGAGCCGCCGTCAAAATCAATTGTTTATGCCTGGTACAAAAATATAAGTTATCGCTCTTTGGGGGGGGCCTATCGCTTTACATGGTTTGGTGCATTTTCTCAACACGATTGGACCCTCCCTTACTAAAGTAATCTACGCTTATTTTGACAGTATCTCATATATATATATATACAGTATATATGTTATATATATACAGTATATATGTACACATACATATATCATTATATATCGACTATCTGTATTATCTGTCAAGTATGAGAGGTTTCTACCTGAAATGACATCCAAGCCATTTCGCAAAATCTTTGAGCGACGAACCTCCTCTGATCGCTCCGCGCCATGTGCTTCAAGAAGAACTCCCTATAGGACAGGCCAAAACGGTCGAGTGATTCGTATCCAAAAAAATCCATTGCGGGTCTTGTACCCTCTGGTTATGACTAACATAACTATTGAAAATGGCCATAGAAATAGTGGATTTACCCATTGAAAATGGTGATTTTCAATAGCTATGTGAAATTACCAGAGGGTAGGTATTCCGTTTTCTAGGGGTGTTAGAATCACGTCGTCAAAGCACCGCTGCAACGAAGCCCCTGATGCCACCGCAGCCGTCAACTCCTTCTTGATTGGATATTTATGGAACAAAGATATTCGGGAACATGATCAACAGAAATATCGCTTGCTTTATTCCATTCCAATCCAACGTAGACGTCTGCCAAATTGCTACCCTTCTTGCGTTCATTCTAGAGAACTCTGGGCCATCGAACTCTCCCATCACTTGGATGAGCAAGGGCTCTACACTGCTAGTGTCATTCTTTTCCACGACAGAAGACACCTCCGCCGACTCCACGCAGAATGAAACATCATGAAACATCATGACATGGCCCAAGTTGCAGCACAAATCCAAAGTCCAAGTTGTGGCACAAATCATGACGCATTTACATGCATTTACGCTAGGGCCTCGGGATCTACTTGCCGAATTTGGACACGTGGAAGAATGTAGATGTCCGGCAACTCAGCGACCTCGAACTGACTCGAATTCACGGCAAAATCAAGCCGATGAATTTATTGCCAAACTCTTGCAATGATTGTAAAAATATATATAGCATATTGTATCATTATTATTACTACTATTATTCATTGTTATTATACAATTCATCAAATATTCTTTGTAAGTATACGTCTTTTGTCAATTCGCTTCTGTTACCGCCTTGTGGGTATGGCAATAATTTGAACCAAAACTATTGCCGAACGATTCGGCTTAAGGTCTGAGTCCCTGCCTGCATCAAATAGCCAGTGTTTTTCTTGGCGACCAGGTAGGCTGTGAGCGAGCGATTCGTCATCATGTGGCCCCTGCAGCTGTGCACAATTCCGGCACTCAACTCTGCGGGGTTGAGTACGAGTCTCTCCTTACCATGTCTCTTGATCTTCCATTCAGAAGTGACCATTGGAAAACAACAGACCCAACGGTCTCCGATTTGAACAGAAATTGTCACATCCCGCATCCAGCTCCGGATCCCCCGGAAATCATTTGGTTCCCAGGTCTTCCCCAGCCTCATGGTCATTGCTAGAGAAGGAACGTTGCATCTCACTTCCCCGCTGGAAACGTAGTCAGCGGGTATAAAAGCCAACGCTCCGTCCCAAGAGACGTTGGCACCTGTGCAGAGACGTAGCACGGTACCACACATATTACAGTAATTTACAGTATATCCTCAGGCAAATCCAAAGCGTGATCAGCATCGATACATTAGTCAATTGTAGGCGCATTTTGCAAATTTTGCCAGAAATCATAAGGTTTTGCAATTGATCTGGGGTCTCTGGAAATGGATTCTTGGGTCTTTCCAAAAATTTTATGTATGGTGGAATTGAATTATATTATAGGTATCTTATTAGTTCCCCTATGAGGTAACCAATTGGTTGATTAAATGGGTATCATCTTACCATTAATTGTTTTTTTTAATGTATCTATTTGTTTTCTACCATGCTCATAAATAATAATATGCACATTATTATTTTCACTCTTAGGCAACCAATTGGTTGATTAAATTGGTATCATCCCAGTATCGATTACGATTATTTGTTCTATCATATTCTTTGGATAAACAGGGTTCCACTACCATTTCCCTTAAAGGTACCCCGCCAATGGCT
>Ga0126342_10022387_pt1 | contig 10440 bp, 9 predicted proteins | sample Cyp1metagenome_FD_92528 | JGI IMG/M metagenome (GOLD analysis project Ga0126342, IMG submission 92528) | Coral microbial communities from Lord Howe Island, Old Settlement Bay, Australia - Cyphastrea 1 metagenome | ecosystem: Host-associated > Invertebrates > Cnidaria > Coral ...
CCCCCAAAACCCCACCTGAAAAAACATCAAAGGCGAAGATGAAACATTGAACCCCAACACAAAATCATAACAAGCAACATACAAACATATACGCCCTGAAACCCCCATTTTTCCATTTTTTTTGGGATTTTTTGGAAGTCACCTTTTTTGAGGAAAAAAAAACACAAGTTGCATGGTTTTTTCACGTTGTTTCCATGGTTTTTATATACCTTGCCCAGGCGTCCAGTGCCCTGGGCGAAAGCAGCCTCTCCGTGAGCGTCACCGGCAACCTCTCGGCCGTGGACGGGGCCTCGGCGGAGGTGGTGGAGCAGCTGATGACCACCACCACCACCACCAGCAGCAGCAGCAGCAGCAGCAGCGATGGCACGTGAGGGGCTGAGTCTCAGGGGCTGATGAAATGGTGGATCTAGATGGGATGAATAGATGAGGCCTGCGATCCGGAAAATCTGGAGTGAAGATTGAGTGAAGAGATAGGAAGCGTTGAGAAAATCCCTCAGAAATTCAAGCACAGGAATGAAACATGATGAAACCAATGTCTCAGGTTTTGTATAACCAGATATTTATACATTTTTGCAGAGGGATATCGCTGCCAATTCTCCCACCGAGGTCATCGAGCGTTGATGGGCAGACTACAAGCGGAGATGATTCTGGGCGGGGCCCTCAGTGATCCTGAAACATTCAGAGTGTGAAACATTGGTAGATTAGATGTGAACAAGTTGAATTCAGTTGGATGTTATATGATCTATGTACATAATGTATGAACGATTTTCTGAACGCCATGAATTAATAAATATAAATGATACTGTGTGTATATTAATGGACAATCATATACAAACATCGTAGTGATATGTAGTGATGTCCTGTTTCAGGACAACCAACGCTGGAACTACCACTGCTGGTCCAAGCGCCACACTGAGTGGATCCTCGTGGAAGCCTTAAAAATGGACCGAGCACGGAATTCGCTGGGTCACGTGTCGCGTTGCGTGTACACCTCGCCCAGCGTGCCCATAAAACCCGGCAAGAAATTAGCCTGAGGACAACCACAATGGGGGAGACAAGCAGGTAGTATCCTCAGGTTGCGGTGGTTTTCGCGCACTCAAAATCGACAAGACTTCAAGCATTGCCATTGCCGAGGACGACTGGCTTGGGACAAACAAGCTCCGCCCCAGCAAGCTCAACTGCGGGAGGGTCAGCGCAGCGTCCTCAAATGGGAACAGGTTACCCCAAGGACCAAACCACAGCCTGAACCCGCCTGAAACCAGCCCCTCTAGGACGACAGATGAACAGCCGACCACAACAGATGAATTTGAAAGTAGTACGTGGTGCTGTCCTCAGATGGACACTGCGTTTGGAGAGTTCCAACATGTTTAGAGTTCAAAGGAATGGAGCTTGAAGCAAGTCTCTTGAAAAGCCTGATGGCCAGGGCCAATGCTGCAGCAAGACAGTTGGGAGAGATGCGGGTTCCTCAGGTTGGGTCATCACAACATCAACTTGGGATCACAACACTTGCAGCTTGTGGTGTGCATAGAAACTCTCATCCACCCAACTCTTGAACCCTTGTATTTAAAATGGACTCTAGCAGCGGGCAACGGTTCTCTTGGGATTTTCACAACAAGATCCAAATGCCACACTGCCAGCGCACAGCAAGCGAGTTGCCCATCGAAGCATGGATTATTGATGATTATTGTATATTATTATTATTATTTATTATTATGTAGATTATTACAATGGATGGACAATTCAGAATGTTCGAAGCCCATTGAATTGGCACGCGTCGTTCTACCTGCAGTGCATGCCCACATCAAGTTTCGCGCGGAACGCTGGGTCCCTGATGACTTTGGCATGAACTCAGACGTGGACGTCGTACGTTCTGATCATAGGGAAAGATGAAGAAAAGTAGGAAACCCATGGAAAGCCGTTGAATGCAATGAATTCCGCTTTTCTGTTGTAAATTATTGGATCCTTCTGGTAATTGAACAGTTTGCGAACTGGAAATCACCATTTTGAAGCGGGAAATCATCGAACTAGTGATGGGATGTTATGGGCCATGGCTTTCCAGTTTTCAAACTATTGCTTTTCCCAAGGACACTGGGCTGTGCCGCGCTGGTGTGGCTCATGGTGCTTTCTGCCGCTACAAGGTCCGGGACTTTGGTGCTTGAGATGGGTCGAGCTTGGCTGGGAGATCCTCGAGCCCCCGATGCCAAAAAGTCTGCCACCAGGATAAGCAAGGATGCTAAAAGAATGATGCTGCCCACATATTTTCCAGGTTTCCAATGTTTCGTTTGGTGTTTGAATGGGAGAACCATGGAGAACCATCGAACTAAATGGTGTACTTTCCAGCAAGCCACGTTTGATGACACCGGAGGGTAATAAAAGTTTAAAGCTGACCTTGGTTAGTTTGAGGTGACGTTTTGTTTTCTCAATAGGACATCCACCATTTGGGGAATCCATTGTGAATATGTGTTGTTTTGGGGCCTGTCAAGGAAATCCAAGATATATATATATATATGCGCAGCAGGATTCCCAAGGACATTTGGTAGGTGTAGTTTAAAACGAGTACCGAGTAGTTTTAAAATTTCCCTTAAACCAGTGATTAGTAAAATTGACCGCAAGTTCCTTTAGTTGTTTGTCAAAACCTGAGTTTCCGGTAAACTTTTCCACTTAAACCAGTCTAAGCCAGGCATTGAGGAGGGCCAAGATGGCCCTCCCATTTCTAGGGGGTTCTATACCTCTTAGTTGGATGAACATGGTTATCTTGGTTTATCATGGTTTATCATCATGTTTCCAGTTTTTAGTCAGACAATTTTGGGATATGTATTACCAGTATCAGTATACCCCATGCTTAGAAAGCGAATCAATACCCAGCATTTCTAGTTTGAATTGGCACTTCTAAGAAACATCCCCTGTTTTTTTTTTTTGGCCTCGATTTATCGTGCCCCTCCAGATCACTATGTATCCCTCCATTTCCAGATTAAAACATATTAAAACCTGTTTGTGGTTTCAAACAAGTTTTATCTTCCAGCCTATTTGGGATATCCAACTGAGTACTTCAGGAGGGTTGAAACCAGTAACCAGAAAGGTGTGTTTTGACCATTTCCGGAATGTGAGGCCAGAGTAGCCCTCAGCGGCCACGGCTGCGCACAACTTCATCGCTGAAGCTTCATTAGGATCTATCAACCATTATTTAATAGGATTTTATGTGATATAATCAATGATACACAATGGGGATATAAGTAAAAATACATATAGTGGAGATGAAAAGTGGAAACCACTTTGAGGTTTCAGGAGATTTTTGACATTTCCGTGCTGGCGACCGTTGTCACGCCAAGTTTGCCACTGGTAAAGCCAGTGCAAAGTTGGTGGATCTCTTTGGTTGCCAGCATTGCCCTCATGGTAAAGTTGCCAAAGGCACATCGCATTTTTGAATTGGTTTTGTCTGAAAATTTTGGTTCACCAGAACAATCCCATGGAATCCATGGAATATGATCAATATCCGTCAATATCCGTCAATGTCCATCAATATCCGTCAATCCCCAATTTTCAGACACACCCAGTTTTCATTTCCATCGAGCCAGTGACATCGGAGTCTGACACGCTCAGAGGATGTCGTCCGCAAAGGCTCTGTCCCAAGTTATAATATGTATGGGTATATATATATATTTACCCATACATAGATACATAGATACATAGATAGATAGATACATACATACATGCATACATGCATACATGCATACATGCATATATGCATACATGCATGCATGCATGCATACATGCATACATGCATGCATGCATGCATGCATATACACATACATACATATACACATACACATACACATACACATACATATACATATACATACATATACATACATATACATACATTTACATACATTTACATACATATACATACACATATTACATACATATACATACAAATACATACATATACACATACACACACATTTACATACATATACATAAATATACATACCTATACATACATCCATAGATACATCCATAGATGCATCCATCCATCCATACATACATACATATATAGATACAATATTTATAAATCATATAATATAATATATACATATATATATATATATTATGTCATGTCAGTGAGTCAGATGTCAGTGGCTCACATGACACTCTCAAGTGTCATCCAAGCCGCATCGGCAACCAGAAGCCGATTCGAGACGTGCATGGGGCGTGAAACCCTTGGAAGCAAAACCTGAAGCTGAGGTTTGTCATCTGATCATGGCATGAATTACTCAGTTCGATGTCGAAAATACCCACCATTTGAAGACAATTTCCCTAATAAAAACCATGGCTTTTCCACGTCTATGTAAACCTTTAGGGTTTTTTTTGTGCCAGATTGCCAAGGTCAAAATTAGGGTAAATTGCAGTCCATCAACAGTCATCAATCCATAGCGATTTGTACGCCCATGATTTTCCGATTTTCCAGGGATTTGACCATGGACAATTGGATTTACACTGAAGAATCATGTCTTTCAAGAGTGTGTGTGTGGATCAAAAAGGTGGTATAGACCCCAAATGGCAATGGAAATTGATCAACCTGTGGATTTTGGGGTTCTCCCAACATTTTCAGGCGCTTCGCCATATGGGTATTGATTCATGCACCAAAAAATGGGGATTTCAAGCGACCAAAAAATATGGGTTTCCGGAGCAGAAAATCAACGGTTAAACCCTAGATGCACCAGAGATAAATTGCTCAATCGAAATTCATCCCATATATACCCAACCAAATATGAACAAACCCAATACTAAAGGAATTACTCAGTTCACAAGTGGTGCAGTTTTCATGTGATCAGATCATGCAATCACATGCCTTCGATCTCCCCCACAATGTTCAAGGGTGAATACAAATCGGGGTTGGCACTATGGGCAATATCCCATCACAGTTAATTCCCATTATATTCCCGTTGCAATCCCAACATTATCCCAGTATCATATACATATACAGTAAATAAATATAAATTATATATATATATATCTCCCAGTGAAGATTCATCAATATCCCCATTCATATATTCCTTTCATATCCCAATTTAGGGTTGACATTCCCATCATTGTCCCATCATTGTTCCATCATTATCGCATTGTATCATATCCCATTGCACCATTTGTTCATAGGGAAATCATAGTTTCATATAATCAGATTTCCATATCATCATTTATGTTCATTTATATATGGGCTATAACATACTAGAATGCTATGTTATAACATCCTATAAATCATCCACAAATGGGCCAGAAATGGTAGGTGTTCAGAGGGCAGCGGCCGGATGGCAGGACTGGTGCGCTGCCAAGATCGATGAAGCTGAACGAGCTGAACGCCTGAACGAGAGCGACTGAAAAAGGGGATGGCACAACGAAGTAACTGGGTAGTAACCATAGTTATAGCATGTTACAACCCATTTGTATGGGAAAAGCATGGAAAAACCACGAATCGGGGACTTTCTAACTAGGGTTACCAACCACTTAGTAGGTGAGATGATCCTCCAAGTGGGAATGTAGGATGTCAACAAATTTTCAAACATCGGTTGATCAATCTTTTTGATCGGTTGAACACACCCAAATTGGCCCAAGCCCTCAACTGTTTGAGGCTGGGAAAAGCTCATTTTTTTGTTGATTTGTCACTGTGAAGAGGCAGCCAGATGATACATTCTCCAAATGCGTCGGGGCAAATCCTTGTTGCCAAGGTATGACTCAGTCCTTTAAGTCCCCAGAAATCAATTCCAGTCCACATAGAAACTGGTTAAACATTGATTCACACAGGTACCCTCCCTGGTGTCATGTGATGCTTGGGCATTCTGACCTCACTGAGTTCTTTGGTGATTGCATGTTTGGTCCCTAACTTTTGGGATGTCAGGTGTTTACAGCCAACCAGTTTATAGAACTCTTCCAGTCCACTGGATTCCATCATCCGGGTTGCGGACTCGCCACGCAGGCACGCGGCCAAGTATCAGGACAGCCGGACAGCCGTTTCGCCTTGGAACATGTTGGAACTGCACCCTGCAGCTGCGGTGGGTTAGATGTGCATCCCACTTACCAAGCGGGTCATAACCCGATCATAGCCACTTACAGGCTAACTTGCACCCCAAACATGGAACAGTAGCCATAGTTGGTCAAACAACTGGATGGGCATGTTCACACGACCTTGTTTTTTTGGTCGTTTTGATGGCGATCTCGTAGCCCAACCAGCCAAAACCATGTCGTTCTGCAGGGTATCATGATCAACGTCTGACAACTTGTTTTTTGTTCAGACCAATTCATTGAGCTGGGTTTCTTGCGGAGGTTCATGTTCATTAACCTCAATGAATAATAAGCGTAACTTATGGGATAACTAGTGGGGTAACTATCCCAAACTCAATCAATCCAATGGGAAGTTCTAGAGGATGATTTTCCAGCCATGTTTTGATCTCCAGAGGGTCGCTATCCCGAAATGGCCTTATTCCCGGCTTGTGAAAAAATGTGGGTTAAAAGATGGTGGGTTACTCCTCAAACATCAGGATTTTTCCGATAGCAGGCTTTAATTATTGCTTGATGCTAAAGATATATACCCTCAACTACTCAAGGTCTAGTACTGGGGGTTGGGGAGTGAATTTCCTAGGGTCTGAAGTAATACAGCTACTGTAGATCATTTATCAAGATTTTAGCAAGTTCTCAGACGGCTTTATTAGTTGCTTTCAACCATTTACCCAGAGGCCGTCAGATGTTGCAAGCGACTTGGCCGTGGAAGATCCATTTTGCGAAACGCCAAGATCTATACCCTTTGGTAATTAAACATGGTTATATACTGTAGATGGGAAATCCATGGAAATCCCCTATAAATGGAGGGTTTGTAGCGAAAATCATCGGTCGAAATGTGTCCCAAATTGCAATGCCTTGATTGCTGGGAGGGTACATGCAGAGATGTTCATTTGCCGGGTTGGATTACTGGAGTGCACGGAAACTTCAACACACTTTCCGGGTTGGATGCTGGCGTGTGGGATAGTAACTGAACTCCCAGGTGCTACTCAAAGCACATGAGATTTCCAGGGAAGTCACAGATATTCCGGGAACCGGCCAGGACGCGTCCAGAACGGGTCCAAACCCCCACGGTGCTTCGAGGCGCAGCTGATGTTTTTATGAGGCTATAATCCCCCAAAATTCAAATCCAACGGCTTCAATTTTTTCAGGTTTGGTGGCGGCTCACCACTGAAGCATGATCCGAATATTTTCAGGCAACGATCACAAGAAATCTTCAAATCCTAAAAGTCATCCCAAAAGGCATCCAAAACTTACCCTCTGGTAAACGTTTACATAACTATCGAAAATCACCATTTTCAATGGGAAAATCCACTATTTCTATGGTCATTTTCAATAGCTATGTTAGTCATTACCACAGGGTAAGGGAACTCCCCCAGTCAACTCCTGCGGATGTTTTTGAACCAGCCAGGTCAGAAGTCACAGTCAGCCGTGGGGGTCCCTGGACTTTGAACTCAGAGGTTTTCAGGCCCTGAGTTGGTTCCAATGGTAGATAAATATATATATATATATATATATATTTATAATTCATATTATATATATAATGGATTATATATATATAATGGATATTATATATAATGGATATTATATATAATGGATATTATATATATAGATGATGGATATTATGTGTATATAAATAATGAATATAATATAATGGATATAATACATAATGTAGTATAATGAATGGAATATTTATATATTTTCTGCATATGGATATCACAGTGATATAACACTGGTATCATGTGATCATCGTTGGGATATGATCGGTGTCATCATCTCCATGGATCATGGGAGATCATGCCTGATCTAACAAATTTATGTCAAAAATGTTTAGATATGTTGAGATATTGAATAATTATTGAATATATAGTAGATCAGCTAGATTTATGGTTGGATTACCATGATGTTGAGAGTTTAGATATGTTTGAACCTCGAAATTGAACCTCTGGTTTCATGAACGCAGCCATGGAAAATATGGCCCATTTACTGATGAACAAAATTACCGGTAAAAAAACATAGTGATTGTCCTGCAGGATGATGGTCATCTCCGACTGATGAGACGATCATGCAGAATTCCAGGGAGAATCTGACAGGATCCCAATTCGCTAGATGTCTGTCTTATGATGTTTTATAAGATGTCTCATGAGATGTTTCATAAGACGTCTCATAAGATGTTTCATGATTTAAAGGTGGCTCAACCCCCCAATCAGTCCTGCTTGGTTGGCCTAGGTTCGAAACTTGGAGAAGCTGCCGCAAAAGCGCGAGGCGCGGGATGGGATTTTCTTTGCTAAGTTGGTTTACAACGACGGTAGGTGAATTCTATTGTTCATGGAGGTTACAAACCAACTCATAACTGGAGAGCCCATAACTAGGTGCGTTGCTCAGTGGCACCCCACAGGAAGTCTTTCGGGATCTCACTGTACAACTTTCTTGCTGATTTCCAGGCGACTGGGTATGGAAGTATCGGAAGCCATTGCCAGCATGTCTCTGCAAGCGCTTGGGTTCAAGAAACAATAGCTCCAAAGTACTGTAAATGAACGTGGATGATGCCAGCGAATGAATGAGTCGTATCTTTGTGTGCCTTCGCAAATTGATGCGCTCCACCAGATAACGATGCCTTTCGCCGGGCATGTAGGCATGACCTGCCAAGTTTCAAGATTGGCAATGGAGAGCTTTCCATAGTATCTTGCAGTTTCATGAGATGTCCTTGACAACACTGGATCCCAACAAGTTGTCGCAATGGCGCCACCCTCTAGGTCGGTTCGCAATCCTGTCGCTGTCGCCATGGCTGTGGGTGCCATGGCTCCGCGGCGAGGCTTGGTTGATGTTATGATGATTAATTCATGATGATTAAAAAGAACATCGAAACAACCTTTTTTGAAGCAGAAAAACATCCATTTATATAAAATGATTTATAAAATCATCTAAATCCCTATTCAAGTCCATATGAAATCCCATGAAATCCCATGAAATCCCCACTTTTCATGGTCAAATCTCAGAAAAAGCCCGTGACAGCCACAGGTTCCCGCAGCGCTGATCCTGTGGCGGCGCGGTTTTTCGTGCGCCCGACAGAGCAGTCGTTGTTTCGGGTTTCGGGTGGAGATCCGGCGGGGTTTCCAGGCTTTTTCGACTGAGATTCTCAAAATATGATTATGTAATATTATGTAGATGTTTATAGAATATTATAGATGATGATGATGATCATACATAAAATATTATAAAATATGATGATAATTGATGATATAGAATGTTATATGATTTGGATGATGAGACTGGTAATAAATATGATGATTATTGAGTGCTCGAAGAGGACATTCCTATATGCATGGTTTTGATAATGTATGATAATATATAATAATATTTGATTGTCAATTGAGCACTGGCTGCGACCTACTCCTATTTTATACGGGATGATACTACCCAATATGTTGGAGATTATCACGGATTTTACCTTCATCCATTACGGGATTTCCCATTAACATCATTAACTAACCAGTATGATGGAATGACAGAAGGTTTTTGTAACACTGCTCAAATGCTTGGGGATGGAGATGATTGTTTTCTTTCAGGGATGATGAAGGTTTTCGATTGGTTTTCTTCTCACACAACTATTCTCAAATCCAAAGTTTTATTTATTTTTCTGATTCATGGTGGTTATCATTGTTACTGTTATGTGTATATTGTTGTTATTACGATATTTAATATAATATCAATGGTATTGCCATGGATTACCATATTATCATACATTTTCATATAATATTATCAGATATTATGATAGAATATGATATATTACCATACATGTTCATATAATATTGTCATATATCATAAAGACTATGTATTATCTATATATATAGTATGTATACAATAGTTAGATACTATAATACTTATCATATTGTCAAATATTAGTTCATATATCAATATAGTTCTTTCATCATTGCCTCATGCTCCAGGTCTTGGGAGTGTTGGCATTCGTCCTCACGAATCGAGGTTTATTGGGGGATATGGGATTCGATATGGGATATATATATATATACACAAAATCATGAAAAGAATCTGGAAAAGGGATGGTTTATTCCTGTGTAATCATGATAACTATAACGTAGGTTCTTTCTTATTTTGTTGCGAGATATCTAACTGTGCATTTTTTTTGGAGAACGGTTTCTGTTCAAAAAAGGGGCGGATACATGATGATACCCTCCAGGAAATTAACGCAGACCCTGAATAGTAATCTGCCACACCCCCCCCCCAATGGTATTTGCAAGTTATTGGCAGCATTTCTGAGGTCCAGCCTCGTATTTGCTAGGTCTTTGCAGCATTTCTGACTACCAGCCTCGCATTTACTAGGTACATGCTACCTTTTAGACGACCTACGTAGCAAACATACTC
>Ga0126342_10022388_pt1 | contig 10440 bp, 10 predicted proteins | sample Cyp1metagenome_FD_92528 | JGI IMG/M metagenome (GOLD analysis project Ga0126342, IMG submission 92528) | Coral microbial communities from Lord Howe Island, Old Settlement Bay, Australia - Cyphastrea 1 metagenome | ecosystem: Host-associated > Invertebrates > Cnidaria > Coral ...
ATGATTATACCATGATTATACCATGATTATACCATGATTATACCATGATTATACCATGTACCCCTATATGTTCCTCTTTTTTTGGGGGGGGGTGGGGTCTCCGCTATGCCGAACTTTAGGGCTTTCTCCAGCTCTCATCCCCTCAGGTTGGTTCAGAGTATGCTTGGTGCGTTCCTGACAGCCAGTGATGCTTTTGACAGCATGGACCAGGAGATGACACGAGGGAGATGTGGATATGCCTATATATGCCTGGTGCCTGGTGAAAAAGATGGGATGAAATTTGATGATAATGATGATAATGATGATAATAATAACCATCATTAACCATCATTAACCATTATTATTCATCATTAACCATCATTTCCCCCGAGTTTTCCCATGATTTCGTGGCTGATTCTGCAGCGGACTGCCGGCGCCTCAAGTCGCCAGGATCATAGCGATGATGCGGTGGCGACCCCAGATGGTACGATTGGTACGTTCACACCTTGGTTTGGGGTTTGAACTCCGACCTCCATCATTTGGTGTCCACTTAAATTTGTTCAAAAAATAAGATCAACTAAGTATGGCTATGGGTCAAAAGTTGAGTTTTAGTATCACTTATGAATTATGATAATTATGTTTAAGGTGCCCTATTATAGGATACCGGAACTGACTGTAGCCCCAGTTGTAACCAGCAAGAATGGGAAAGCGCGCCATCACCAATATACAAGTATATACATCATGTGCTACTTTAGGGAAGCTGTGCAGAATGTGCAGCCATGTGCAGCCCCAGTCCTGCCTGGATGGGCCGGAGAGTTATTGCACTGGTTAGCAACTGGTTTATTCCAATCCGCTATATTGCCCTCTGGTAATTTAACATAGCTATTGAAAATGGACCATTTATAGTTGATTTACCCATTAAAGATGTGATTTTCCATAGCTATGTTAGTTTACCAGAGGGTATGCCCAGTTATAAGAGGTTCTAAGTCGAGAAAACTGACAGAGACGAACGAGTTACTACTGACATCTACTGACTAACTTTAGCCGATCCATGTAGGGTTGCTGTGGGGTTCGCCGCTCTTCCCCAGCGGCTCTTTAGCCCATCTGAGTCCGTCATGGAGTTCAAAGAGACCTTGGCACATTTCCAGCCGCCCATCAGTGGCTTCCAAGCGGAACAGGCTTACACCGATGACATCCGATGACATCCAATGACTGGGTTGGTTGAAGAACAGGTATGTGCCGGAGAGCTATCAGTTTGTTGTTCTCCCAATTTCTTGATGTGTTTCCCACGGAAGCTGCTGACTTTCATGCAAATTTAGTTCATGGCTTCGCAGCAAAGCCATGGATTTTGCCATCCAAATTTGTTGAGGGGCTCCTGTTTCTAGGACTGATTCCTTATTCAACCAATTATTAAAAAAGTGTTTCAACCAGGCCTGTTCACCCAGGACTGATACAGCCTCCGTTGATTAGTATGATTCATCCTTTCCCCCCCATCAATAAATACCCCCCAGGGAAACCCTGCCTCCATAATTAGTGGATCCACACATGTAGGGCAGATTCAGTGATAGGCGATGGGGTTAATCGGGTGAACTAGAAAGCTCTCACCATAACGTTGCCATCCATGGATGATGCTTGGTACGGCAAACGAGCCCGAGATCGCCAACGTGTAAGTTTGGTCTTCAAATTGGCTTACCCTCTGGTTATTTAAAGTAGCCATGGAAAATAGCCCATTTATAGATGATTTTCCCAGCTAGAAACCTCCATTTATAAGGGATTTTCCATGGCTATGTTAGTCATAACCAGAGGGTAAATTCTTTTGGTTTAAAGTGTTTCCAATCCTTCCAGGCCATCATAGGCCATCTATCACTCCAGATTGGATTCAGCCAAACATAGCCAGACCCCTTCGTCCAGGCCTTTCGCAATTTGGACCGCGATGGCAATGGCAAGGTGCCGAGGGTCCAAGCTTCAGGACGATTTCACCAGCAAGGGCCACCAAGTTAAGCTAAGGGATATAAGATATAAGATAATAATAGATTATATATATATAATTATATATATATGTATAAATATGTACGTAATTATACGTGTATATATATATAGAATATTATATACATAAGATATTTCATATATAGTGAAACTAAATATATAGATTTTTTTAAGATATAGATATCGATATCGATGGTTCTAGCCCTGTTGGATATGCATGAGGCCCCAAGGTGGCCCCTTCCAGGTCTCGCGAGCTGAATTTGCTGTTCGAAACTGAGATCTGTTGTTGGCACACCCCATGAGTCCCATGAGACAGGAAATGACAGGAATTTGTGGCTTTTGTGGCTTTTGAATACCCTCTGGTAAACGTTTACATAACTATGGAAAGATCCACCATTTTTAATGGGAAAACTCACTATAAATGGCCATTTTCAATAGCTATGTTAAATTACCAGAGGGTACTTTTGAGCTTAAGATTGGGCTGTTGAGACTACTTTTGGATAAAAAATGCTGGATATGCTTCCACCGGTATTCCGTCAAGATCGGCTAAGTTTGCTTGTGAATGGCTTGAGCTGTTTGAGCACCAAAGAATCTCTATAGCAAGAAATGGCTGACCAGGTTAGATCAGCATCAATTCTCCTGGTCGCAGCTTGTTTGGGTTTCCGGCTGTCAAATGAAGAATATGTTGAATATTCCTGAATGGTGTTGCCCCTTGTAATTTTAAGAGTTCTCACTTCATGGCAGCAGTGATTGGAAGCAGTGGGGTTTTCACCATAAGCCAGGAAACCAGCCGAAGTCAGGTGAACCCATATGACCCATGAGTTTTTCTGGGGTAGAGCTTTGGCTTGATGATCACCAAGCACCACAAATCCATTATATGAGCCTACCAGGCCTACCTAATATATCAACATAGTTCAACATATCTCAACCATCTGACCATCTCCTTGGGCTCACCTTTTTTGAGACCAAAAAGATGGATTGGTTTAAGGGGAAAAATACAGGAACCCCCCCATATTTCACGGGAAAATTCCATGGTTTCCGGTTAAGATTTTCCCTTAAACCAATCCATTGAGACCATGGGTCCCGGTACCCCTCCGGTGATATTGCACATTCCTGGCTCTTGAATTGAGGTCTTGAACGCTGCAATGCCCACAGGCGGTTTTTTTTTTTGGGAGGCTTTACTCACCTCTGCTGTTTGATATAGTATAGACATCCATGTCTATCACACACACACATATATATAATCATGTATCTATTCATATATATATACAGAACATGCATCTATCTATATATATATATACATTCATTATATGCACTATTTACATTTATTATCATTTATTATTCATACATACAGCCATATCTGATGATTGGAACATCTTGAAACCACAAGCTCGGAAAGAATGGCACCCTTCCAACGACCGGAAATCTTTGTTTTAGGATCTCTCACTTTGTCATTTTGGGCTCGTCCGGACGAAGATGTGTTTGGGACCTCGCGAGAGGATCATAGGATCCCGAGTTTTACCACAATTTGCCTGCATCATAGGTGGAGTATTATGGAGTATTAAAGGGTAAATGCATGCCAATCTTCCGAAAAATAATTTGGCAGGAACCACTGGAACTCCCAAAATGTTGGAAGCGATGTTTTCGATAGGGATCTTCGACGGGGCAATCTGAGTGTCCAGGTGGCAGCTTAAATCAGAACATGCAGCAGCTGATGTCGAAGGCGCCTGTGCTGGGGCGGTCAGTAGATAGGATAGGATGGAGTCAGGGATGAATCTGAGTAGCAAGCTTGCGGCGACCCGATCATAATTGATGGGTTAAAGCTTATGCGTGATTGGGAATCATCCCAACTTGGCTTCATTCCGGCGGAATTGTGATAATTTGGCATGAAGAAGGGGTCCCGAAGAACACAATTAAAATCAATTAAACATTCAAAGTGAGGGACCTATTTTGATGGCGATTTACAGTACCGATTTGTTTGTTTGTAGTTTTTCTATGTTTCTATTTTGCGGCAGCCCCAAAGCATCATGGAGATATGATGTTTTTTCTCAGATGAGGATTTTGACGTAGGGAACCAGGGCCTAGGTATTTCCATTGACTATACAAAAACCAACGGAAATGGAGATAAGCTACTATAGCCCATAGGATCCATGGTGCTGCTATATATGGTAACATGGATCCCATCAATATACCCCCTTTATGTTAGCATATTTATACCAGCACCATGGATCCGTCATGGGAGATGGGATGCCACCGGGAGTTGGGTTTCCTCGTGTTGCCTACAAAAACCCACAGGCGGAAGAGGAGTTTCGAAAGCAGGTGGATTCCCGGTGTCGGGATCCACCACTTGTGAGTTTGGAAGATTTTTTTGGGTTTTGGTTGAGTTGCATATATATAATATCATAGTTGCCGGATATTGCCGGTTGATGATCTTTACAAACGCTGGATTTAGGGGCTAGATATACATGGATGCAGTATGTGTTTTCTTTTTGTAATGTATCTATATCTATACATACATGTACTATGTATATATATATATACAGTGTGCCAAAAAAAGCAGACATGTAGTATATACATATTCATGTGTGTGTGTGTGATGTGTATTCTATGTATATGTATGTGTATATATGCATATTATGTATATTGTAAGAGATATTGACAGAAAGACATCCATCAGTCGCAGCTCTTTCCGCAGGTTTCGAACCTGGAGCCCGCCGAAAAGTGACGAGTTGTATGGTTGTATTGATCAGCAAACAATTGAGATGCAGCCAGCAAAACATTACTAATCATTACACAAATTTTCGGAAATCATCCCAAAGTGCTAGAAAATTTATAGAATTTTCGGGTAGAGTCTGTTTTTCCATGTGTTTTTCCATAGGTCTTGACATTTCACAGATCGCCAGGCGTCCAAATGGGCTGGGGGCATGAAGCAGGCCTGCATCCAGCTGGGAACGCAGGCACGGAAACGGAGCCTGGGGACCAATCATCTGGCTCGAAGATTTACACATCATCACAGCAATAACAAACATGAATAAATAGATAAAAATATATACATATATATATAGATAAATATATAAATAGATAAATATATGAATATATACATACACAATTAATATCTGGACCTTTGGGATGGCGATGGAGATAGATACACAGTATATATATATATTACAATTATACACAGCATGTGGCACAGCCTATTGATGATATAAGCCCAGCACACCAAGTGAATCCACTTCCAAGCGTTGCGCTGCTGTTTCAGGTGTCTTTCCAACACTTTCAGTCAGCCATCCGATCCTTTGAACCCTTGCTTTCCGTGGGGACGCTGAGAACCGACCAGGGTTTCTGACCAGGAACTGACTGGGGAAAGTCGCTGTGTTTCTGAAAGTGATGGGAAACTCCACACGAAAAAACAAACAGTTGGTCATGTTCCAATCTTTTTCTGGGCAAAAAAAAGTTAAAAAAGGGGGAGAGCCAATCTTGAGTAGCACTAGCCGCGCCACATTTTTGGATTCGCACCTCAGGCAGAGGTGGCTCAGGCGCAAACGGGGGATCTGAAAAAGGATGGAGATTTACCGATTGGAAAATATGGTAAGGGAAAGAGAGAGGCAATTTTTCACCATTTTGATGTACACATACATACTGTAATTATATACGTGTATATATATACATATGCATGTATATGTATATGTATATGGATATGTATATGTATATGGATATGGATATGGATATGTATATGTATATGTACATTTATAATGTGGAGTATGTCCTAGCAGCTTGAATGTATGCAATGTATGCATTGATTTTTTGGCAGGATACTTAAGATATCCCAAGATTAATGAGTGGCCGTGTGTGCTTATTTCGCTGTTTTTGTCAGCCTTTTGGCGGTGATCCCTACCGGCTTGCCGTATGTTCACCGCACATGACATGGATCAACAAGGTCAACATCGAAGTAAACCCTGAACCACTCATGCTGCACAGGTTCCTTCCGTAAAGAAACAGAAGCCACAGTTTATCAGTTTAGTATTGGAGATGTTTATCTTGGAGTTCCTTTCATATCGTAAAAACCCTATCTGCTTGGTGGTTTGGAACATTTTATTTTTCCATATATTGGCAATGTCATCATCCCAACTGACTTTCACTCCATCATTGTTCAGAGGGGTAGGTCAACCACCAACCAGCCATTATATACCATGGTAAACTGACATAACTATGGAAAATCCACTATTTTTTAATGGGTAAATCCACTATTTCTATGACCATCTTTCGGAGTAAATCGATGGTGGTGTCAGGTCCATCTCATACCCAGAGGATGCCCGGGCTCCGATCCCAGTCCCAGGCTGTCTTCAATCAGATGGACAGCAACCACGATGGCTTCATCGATGAAAACGAGTGCCTGGGAAATCCTGGGAACGGTCCAACTTCAACTGTCCATTTCTGTGTGGATAGATGGCGATGGCTGGCGTCAGAATCATATCTATCCAACTCTAATGTTAGAATCATATGATTAGATAAGTTGAATCATTGATTCATTGATGGCATTCGGGCAGAATCATATGGCTCTGTTTTTTTAATGGCCTATGGCCCACCATTTTACTGGCTATTTCGTTGGAAAATTGATGATCAACCAGTCAAGGGGGAGCTTTTTGGCGCATCTGGGATCAGCACCAGTGCCTGCACCAGTGCCGGAGCTATTCTGGGCTGAAGACTTCAGCGTAGCTTACGCCGTTGGGGAAAAACAACCAAATAACCCAAATTAAATCTTAAATAATGCAATCCAGATAAACCATCAGCAAAGCCCAAATAAACCATAAAATTAAGCCCTAAACCAGCACCAAACAAACCCATGGACTATACATAACAAAAACCGAAATAGACTTTAAAACTATCCCTAAACAAAGTCCAAACCAACATTCAAACAGATCCTAAAACAACCCGAAAAAAACACCAAACCAGCACTAAATTCACACTGCAACAACTTTAAATCGACACCAAACAAACACCAAGCCAACCCCAAATCAACACTATAGCACAAGCCGAAATAAACTTTAAAAGAAACCCTAAAGGAAACCTAAAGCAACCAAATATAAACCGCAAAACAATTAGAAAAACACACGCCCAAACTAACCGTACAGAAAACCTAAGATCAACCAGAAATAATCCCCAAATACACCCTAACCAACCTGAAATAGATCCTAAAACTAACTCTAGACAATATGTTGCAAATAACACGACATGCTGCAGATAATCCCCTGCTTAATACAGCTCCAAGAGCCAAAACGCTTTAAAGACCATGCAAACTGCATAATTAAGTTCCAAAACCCTGCAAATATTGTACAAATAAGAGATTTCAGCTGCAAAAAGGTTCAAAGTACAGATTCTTAGTTTTTTTTTTTCCAGTGTCTTAAGTTTTTTCCAGTGTGGAGAGTAGGGGTGAACCTTATTTTTTTCCAGTAGTCAAAAGCTTTTTTTTCCAGTGTCTACCCCTTTTGGGGGTCTTGTTGTAAAGATGATTATTTCAATTTTTTGATTGGAAAATGTTAAAGTGTGTATCCGCCTGGTTTTGTTGATGATTTCGATGGTAGGTGGCTTTGAAATCCTTTGGGTTTGATGAGTTGGAAGATGGGCAAGGCCCATCCTCACTATATAAAGGGTAAGTCAGACGGAACCCATAGATCCCCCCAACTATAGAACGCCACTTGAACAGATAAGAACTAGCTAGAAGAAATGCTTAGTACATATACATATACATACATAACTACGTTTAGAACAAGACAATACACATATGTACATACAATTGGATCTACACAGCATACTATATACATACCGTATCGAACAATATGAACCAATTACATATATTTTGTAATTTACATATGTACACAGTAAATATGACGCACACACACATAGGTAATAGTGTATAATACATAATATTATATATATATATATATGTGTGTGTGTGTCTGTGTATATGTACATATATGTAAACATAAATACACTAATAGATATAATATACATACAGATAGATAAATAGATGATCCTTACATATATATATATACATATATATATATGGGTATGGATCAATACCTATACATACCATGTTTAGGGGATGAACATCCATTTACTGGCTATTTTCATGTTCACCAGGGGTACAAGGTTTTGACACACTGCCATATATATATATACACATGTTCCACTTGCATATCTGAGCACCGTGGCCCTTGTCCGACGTCGACGTTGGCGCGGGTTTTGCAGGTGCCATTTGTCCCTGAAGGACTTCCGCAAGACGATGTCCAGCTCCAATTCCTTGCGCAACACGTGCCTTGCGTCGAAGCGTTCATTGAAAGAACCACAAGTTGGTACCTCCTGTTGATAAATGATGATAATATACCCTCTGGTTATTTCACATAGCCATGGTATAGATGGCCCATGTATAGGTGATGTTCCCATTAATACCGCCATTTATAAGGGATTTTCCATGGCTATGTTAAATAACCAGAGGGTATATATATAATGTCAACCCTGGATTAATAAACCCCAAACGGTTGTTTAATTGGGAGGGTACCATGTAAGTATTAGATGAAATGACTATTGGAGGAATACCCCCTAATTTTCATAAACCATGGTTTATTAATCCGGGGTTGACATTAAGCCATGATTGATGTAATGGGATTGGGATGAGATGCAAAATTACCAGCAAGATCGGTTAACTAAATTAATTTACCCAAACCGATGTGCAATTTTAATATAATTGTGGGATTATACATGCATTTAAACCGGTTTTATGAATTCCAAGGCGGTTTTACATACATTTTAGAATGTGGGATTGAGATGCGAAAGCGACAAACGATGAGGATCTAAGGTGTTCCATGAAGGGTTTATAGAGGAAATGATCTTGATCATACAGTATCATACATGTCAATCATGAGAGTTTTGGAAGATTTGGGTTTGAAACACCAATATGGTGATGTTTGCGAAGCAGTTCGTTTTGGAATATGATGGGGCTGCAATGGGATGCTGCATTAGTGATCGCGGTAAGATCAGAAAAGCATCCTTTTTTTTTTCCTTGGGTGGGCTCCCCAATGCACTTAAAATCACAAATCCATTTTAAAATGGCACCCCCACATGAAAATCAAAAAAGTGCTTCTTGAAATACCCTCTGGTAAACTAACAGAAAGCTATGGAAAGATCCACCATTTTTAATGGGTAAATCATTTAAATCCACTATTTCTATGGCATTTTCAATAGCAAACTGTTGACCAGAGGGTAAATTAACCGGGATTGGCAGCCAAAACCAACTGGTGAATATGGAAGGAGTTGGTTGAAGCAACTTGTGAATCCTTTCTGAAAACATCCAGAAACCATCATAAAGTAAGTGTTACCCTCTGGTAAACTAACATAGCTATGGAAAAGCACCATTTTTAATGGGTAAATCAACTATAAATGGGCCATTTTCAATAGCTATGTTAGTTTACCAGAGGGTATATGGTATTATCATAAAGTCAGGCCTAGGCAGTCTGACTGGCAGTTTTTGTTGATCCCATCCCAAAAAAGATTGAGCTGGGTCCAGGAGATCGCCATAAAAAAAGTACATATCTTCCATCCGTTTTTGGGTTATGATAGATCTAGTAGGTCATCAAATAAAGATGGGCGATATGAAAATCCTTGGTTATACAGTATAAGCTAACATAGCTAACTGATTGGTGGTTTGGAACATTTTTTTATTTTTCCGTATATTCGGAATGTCATCATCCCAACTGACTAATATTTTTTTCAGAGGGGTTGAAACCACCAACCAGCTAATAGTCATTGCATGTCGTCATTCCATAAGCATTTAGCTGATCACCAATGAATCATTTGGAATGATAGGCATCTTTGGTCATAAACTAATGGTAGCGTATTACCTAAATGATAGTCATATCCTACTTGGAGTGATTCCCCACTTTTTGTCAAAACTGCCATTAGTGATGGGAATGGTTTCAAAGCCGGTTTATTTTCACCAATCGCACTGCAGACATATGGGTGTTGCCTAAATAGGGGTGCATTCAACATTATATTTCAGAGCATTTTTGTGTATTGAAACTGACGGTGGTGGTTAAAATTGTCCACATTTTGGAGAACACGCCTATTTTCACCAACCATCCGACAGTGTTAGTTGTAGATGTGTTCTAGTAAGCCCCAAAAAGGTATAGAAACCATAAGATGAGAATATGTACCGCTACATCGCATGATTTTTTTGGTGCGATGTTGCTAACCCCCTTACAATTCATAGTATTACAGTATTACCCTCTACTAAACTAACATAGCTATGGAAAATCACCATTTTGCATGGATAAATCAACTATTTCTATGGGCAATTCACGAAAGGTAGCGTCAGCTACCTGAGTTCTCCGTGCTTCAGCACAAGCTTAGGGGGTATTGGGGGGCCAGCCCGTGGAATTCATGGAATTCTCGCCGTTATGTATTGGATATCAATTATAA
>Ga0126342_10022389_pt1 | contig 10439 bp, 7 predicted proteins | sample Cyp1metagenome_FD_92528 | JGI IMG/M metagenome (GOLD analysis project Ga0126342, IMG submission 92528) | Coral microbial communities from Lord Howe Island, Old Settlement Bay, Australia - Cyphastrea 1 metagenome | ecosystem: Host-associated > Invertebrates > Cnidaria > Coral ...
ATGTTTTATTATATTATATTATGTTTTATTATATTATATTATTCTATGTTTTATTATATTCTATTATATTATACTATGTTTTATTCTGTTATATTATATTAGTTTATATTTTTATATTATATTATATTTTATTTTATTATATTGATAAATATTTTTATATTATATTATATTATGTTATATTATATTCTATTATGTTATAAATTAATATTATAATATATTATTTTATATTATATATTTTATTATGTTATATTTTATTATATTTATATTATATTATATTATGTTATATTATATTATATTATATTATATATAATTTTTGTTATTGCTGTTGCTGTTGTTTTTGTCATGATTGTTATTATTACTATTCTCAGTGGTACTATTGATTGTTATTATTACTATGATTTTTGGTACTCGTATTATTGATTGTCATTATCAATTCAAAATTGGGAATATGACGGGATTCTAATATGTTAAACGGTAGGTACTTACTGTATATATAACCTATTATACAATTGGACGAAGATGATACACCCAAGATCCCAAGATTCGACCTGATGGACGAGTCACGCACGGATGCGACCTTCAAAGCTTCAAAGCGGCAGGAGACCACGCCTTTGTCCATGGGATTTTCTTCTGCAACCTTGCATCCATTGCTGAGTTTGGGCGCCTTCCTCTTCTTCCTCATTGGAGGACCTCCGAAATGATCAAGATCATGTGGAATCGCCGGAGTTTTTGAGTTTATTTTTTCCTTGTTACTATGTATATATTTAAACAGTATAACAGTGGAGTACCTCTTGGTGTTCCGAGAGGTTCAGAGTTGTGACTGACAGGACAAGGCGGTTTGGTATTGCTGACTGTCATGTCCTTGGTTGACACGTCGGGCAGCATATTTGCATTTTCATCCAGTGATGTGGGCATGTTTCCGAATCCGCCAAAGCCATCCAAAACCTTTGAACCCAATGGAATTCTGCTGGAGTTCATGCTTGCCAAAACATGAGAATCCAGTTGACTGTGGATGAAGAAACTGTTGGAATCGGAAAAGTACTAAGCAGTGACCATCCCATGCTGGCGCCACAATGGTGGTTCCATCCCTGGCGGTCTGCAGCGAGGCACAAAAGCAGACTATCTTGGATTCACCACATGCCGTCACAGCCCTGCTAGGTTTGGGCCTTGGCAGATGGCTCTTGGGAGACTTCCCCTTCCACTTTTCCAGGCGATGGAACATCTCCAGAAGGTGTTCTGTGGATAGTTACCCTTTGGTAAACTAACATAGCTATGGAAAATTACCATTTATAATAGGTAGGTCAACTATAAATGGGCCAATTTCCATAGCTATGTTAAATTACCAGAGGGCAACAAAAAATCTAAGGCTGGATTCATATTGGAGGTATTTTGACGCTTATTCCCCAAGGGGAAAAAGTTATGCAAAATCCGTGGTTTGCTTTTCTAGATTCTGTATCTTCTGTTGCAGGGGTCACCATCGTGGAAATCAGGCCTGCATTTTGATGGGGTTTGGAAAGCCTTGAAGCCGGCACTGAGGGTTGTCCCTCCTGGCACTTCAAGCGCTTCTGCCGGTCTTCTTTGAGAACTCGCAATTGCGAACAGCACATGCCTTTCTAGGCCTTAACGAAGGGTGGGGGAACGACTGCAGGCAAAACCCCTTGACCATTTGGATGTTCCCTGAAGCCAGCTACGGAGCTAGAACAAGGATATCATTGACACAGTACATAGATCGTAGATAGATCAAGATAAACACGAAGGAACGACCATGGAACTGCATCAAGTAAACTCGGGCCGCTTTTGGAGATTGCAAGGTGCTCAAGGGCGAAGCTTAGTGAACATTTGCTTTCGGGTTAAACACCATCAATGTTTTGATTTGACGTGTGGATATGCATTTGAGAGAATTTCTTCAGGAGCCGGAGTTTCATGCTAAGGATCATATGCTACGAGGCTTATGCTCCCTGTGTTTTTCTGTGCCTTCGTCGTGCCCTTGATTCTTGTGTCGTGTCACTTCCGCCCGCATTTGGCCTTTGCGGCTGAGCAGGGTAGGACATGACCAGATAAACCAGATGACTCAGATTCTATCAGGTGGAGCCAGGATAATTTGCATAGGGTTTGCCCTTCAGACAAGCCGTGAACGTTGAGCCATGAAAGTTGGATGTTGGTATACCAGTTTAATAGCAAATTCATTTGCAAATCGATGCAAATGGATGGTTTCATGGGGGATTCCCCACGGACGGCCTTAGATTTATTTGAAGGGTAAGGAGACTGTAGGAAATTCATGGCGCTGTTCGCGTCAGGCTCCTTGCTGCCAGAATCTTCTCTAAAATTCTCCAGAATCGGCGTTTTTGTTTCAAAGGCTCCCCTACCATAGAGGTGGGGGGCTAGCCGCTGACTTTGCCCAGAAAGCCATGGGAAACTGCAAGAGCCTTTTCCGAAGATCAAAGGTGGGATGGGCCATTGAGGAATGGTGCTGAGGGCATGGTTGGGTTTTGAAGCTGCACAATACATGTTGCCTGGTTGTGATCAAACATAGCGGAAAAAATGTTGAGGAATCGGTGATTTGTCATTGCCAGGTTAGGTTGCTTGAAATTTTCCGAAATGGTATATGAATGTATATGATATGCGAGCATTGAGTTTCTTTAGGACTACAAGATATTGCAATATAATATGTTGCAATACAATACTGCATTGTTTTCTTTTTTTTTCAAATGTATTGTCTGGAGACAAAATTCTTGCATGCCAACCAGATTTGGGCGCCGCAGCTGAGGGGAAAACCGGCATAGACACGGGAAACTTACATGATGTATGAATATGGATGAATGTGGCCGCATATATATATATGTATATATATATATGAAACCTTTTTGAAAAAGAACATAATCCCCCCCCCCCTGTTAGTTGCTATAGCTAGGGTGATCATGCCCAGAGGGTGCCTCCCATGAGATAACCACAGCCAGGAGGGCGATAGCAACTGGGCCACGCGACGAGCGAATCCGAGCGCCATCGTCAATCATCAACAGGTGCCGTAGAATCCACTGATTTACCGCCGGGTTTTTTTGATCAAAATGGCCAGTTTGATTCAAAATGATATGGCCAAAAATTTGTTTCAATCATTATATGTTTGTCCAAATGTTTGGACAAACCCCAAGGAGTCTTGTTGTCAGCCTTGGGTGTAGTGGCCAATATCCTGTTGTGCAACTGTTCCTGTGAACGATCACTTTCAGAGAGCAGTCACACGCGCGCTCCCCAAATGTCAAGAGCTGTGTGCATGTTGGCATGCCTTAATTCCAGCCATGACACATCTTGCGATATTTCTCCTTCACTGGTTTCGGTAGCAATAGGCTGATGATGGGAATTCTAGATCGGGAACCAGAAGAAGCAATCCGCAATATGTCAATGATCATTTGATCATCATTGAGGGTTCCATTTGCATCTCTTGCTAGGTTTGATCGCCATTGTCGGTTGATGTGGCAAGTGCTGCCGGTTTTGCAACGCATAGTTAGACCGATTGGGTCATTGGGTTGATATGTGCGTTGCAGCATGCGACGCACCATTTCTTCTAGGGATGGAACCCTTTAGTCTTGACCCACCGAAGGTATACAAGGTGTTGGTGCCCAAGAATTCGTATGTATTCTATTCAGCATCTCTCCCCCCGCCCAAAAAAAAACAACATATTTCTTAGATAGTTCTTGGGGATTTGGTTGAATGTGGTCATGTGGTCACCAATAGTAAACAAACCCAAAATTGTAGGTTTCTGGTTTATGGATGTTCATGGCAATGAATCTATCAAGTCGCTTAAGATGCTTAAGCTTAAATATCCCAGTGTATCCCAGTATCTCCACCCATACTTAGCCCATGATGAGTTCCATGATTACTAGTCACATCCCAATTGTTCTTGGGCTTACCACAGCAAACAAACCTCTTGTAAGTCCTCCAGTCGCTGCCTTGGAGGCTTGCAAGTCTTCAGACTTCCCTAGGGCCTTCAGCCTTTGGGCCTTGAGTTGTCTTTGTTTCTTCGTTTTGTTGCGGGAAACTGTGAGGAAAACAGGAAAATGTAGAAACGTTGGGAAAACACAATAAACACGGGAGAAAGATGGATTGATGAAAAAAAGTTGCGTTTTTTCCCCAAGCATGTTAATTTGTATATGTCATATGTCGAGTTCTTTCTGCTTGCAAAAAAAACAGCCATAAAATTGCCTTCCATCTCTACAAAAGAACAAAACCAATTTACTTTATCGACAACCTTGCTTGGACTCCTACTGTGGCAAATCCTGTCCACACACGTGATTGTGCGCTGGTTCACCTTGGACCCGTGGTTTTCATCCCAAAAAATCCCAAAAAAGTTTCTTGTTCTTGGTGATATGGACGTTCATCACGCATTCCCGATGACTATACCAACATCAACAGAATGGTGGGCGAGATGAGGCGCCAAGCCCGCCATAGTCCGCCTGAGCTCCCAAACCCTAGGCCTCAGGTGCATAAGAAGCACCACTTGGTCACCAAGTTTCAGAAACAAACAAACACAAGAGGGTTGCTCCAGCATCTCCAAGCCAATGCGGGTGAATGATGGCCACAACGAGTCGGGAAACATTTCCATCAGCTGCACCGGCCCAGGCATAGGCCAAGCGTTTCACACGAAGAAAGGCATGACCAAAGTAGCACCAGTGAAACTGAACTGCAGTGCCTGCGGGCAATTCATCGTAGACGCCTGGTGCCAGACGGCTGGTGATGGCTGGTGGGAGGTTTACGCAAGGGCTCACAACTGCATGTCTTTCCCCCTTCTTGGTGGGGATATCTTTGGGAACTTGTCATTTGTCCCGCAGAAAAGACTTTCACATATTTTTACTAGATCTGATGGTTGGAGTGCTGGGTTCCACCAGCCTCATGCACGCGTGATTGGCAAAAGAGATAAACGAAAAAAAATATATTTTTTGCCTGAATGAACCAAGGCAAGAAATGGTTCTTTCTAGCATGCGTGGGTTCTGTTAAAACCCGTTGATGCATTAGCAGCTGAACTCCTCGAGAAGGCGATGGAGAGTGAGAGAGAGAGAGAGAGATTCTGCCGGGGCCATGTCAACAGACGAAAGGCCGTCCCCGCCGTTGTGGTTACCCAGGAAGCCACAGGGGAACAGAAGTTCTATGCCTGCGTCAGTTGCTGGAGGATGGGGCACGCCTTGGGCATTTGTACCACTTGCTTTCAGAACGAGAGGCCGGGGACAAGCACCGACATTTCAAGCTGGGTTTTCCGTGCAGGACGGAGTTAAGATTCAGAGATAATTTCATGGAACCTTGCTGGAACCCTGATGTAACTCCTATTCAATCTTATTGAGTATATTCCAGCAATGTTATATTCGATCTGCGAAATGTTTCATATTATTTATATAATATTGCTATATGACTTATTTCTAGGCTCCTATCTATCTATCGATCTATCTATCTATCTACCTACCTATCTATCTATCTAGCTATCTATCTATCTAGCTAGCTAGCTATCTATCTATCTATCTACCTATCTATCTATCTATCTATCTATCTAAGGCGGCCCTGCACACTGCCAAGATATCCCGGGAAACTTCCTGAGCATTGGCAAATTGGCAGGTACTGCTTGAGCGATTCCGAGGACGGCCCGGCACCACAACCGCGGGCACATTTGGCGAAACGCATCAGCAACGGGTCCATGACCGGATCCGTAGGCGCCTCTGACCATTTCCGAGAATCAGCATGGATGGTGGGTTGGCGATTGTCGTTTTCTTGTCTAGATGCGTTCTGTGCGGAAAATGAGAGGATGATGCTGGGTGGCTTTGTTTAAGAATGAGTTGCTTCAACGACCAGACAGAAATCCAAGTGAGTTTGCATGAGGCTACCCTCTGGCAAAGCAGTGAATAATATCATTTTCTTGGTATGTCAGATTTATATGGATATATATATATGTATGTATATATATATGTATATATATATATATATACAATTTTTTAATGATCATATTATAATATATATATATATATATAATCCATTTTTTTCTGGTGCCAGATTTCCCAGTTGCGTCCCCCACTTCGTCAATGGACCATCCAGGATCTCACCCACTTCATGTGCGCAGTTGCAGTTGCTAGAATCCGGTACCGTTTTGTCCTATGGATATTGAATTTTCTGTTTAAGTTATATAATTCTTCCAAGGGGGTTCCAATAAATGTCACGTTTTCGCATTCATTTTTGCTGAAATTTCCTTACCCTCAGCTCTCATCAAACACGGCAGGCTGGAAAATCCTCCATTTATAGATGCTCTCCCGGGATTTCCCAGCCAGCCATGCGAGTGTATTCCCCAGTATATTCAAAAGTCCAATTAAATTCTCCATGAAATACCACCATTGTTGTTGGTAAAGCCCCATTCTGAAGTGGGTTAAACGGTTAAACCCCTTTTTCTGTTAGTTAGTAAACCAATGTTTTTGATAGGTAAACCAGGTAAACCCACATTCTTGATAGTTGCACCCATTTGTCGATGGTTAAACCTGTTTTTTGTTGGTTAAACTGTGAAACATGGTTAAGCGGTTAAACCAACATTTTTGTTGGTGAAAACATCATTGTTTTTGTTGGCCAGCCAGCATTTTTGTTGGTTACACTTTTATTTTTTGGCTGGTCCAACCTCATTTGTTTTGATTGGTTGGTTAGACCCACCATTACCATCCATTACACATTTTTGATGTGGCATTCCCTGAGGCATTGAGACGGTGGTGCCACCCCCGCTGGCTATGGATCCTTCGCCACCCTCGAGCGAGTCCGAGGACGAGCTGCAACTGCCAGGCGCTGTGGTGGAGGAGAAGAAGACGCCTGACTGCGGGAAAAATGGGGTAGGTTTGATCATGGCTGATGGGTCAAATCCAACTTGCTGATGGTGAGATCCAACTTGATGCTAAGACATTTTGAATAATTTGGAGGCTACAACGTTGTCTTACAATATATCTTCACCGGAAAAATCCAGGTTTTTCAAGGTGCTCTTCAAGTCTTCCCTGCAGTCCAGTCCCTCCCTTGGACCCATCCCACTCAGGAAGACGGGCCGGCGGCGGCAGTCGACCTCCCGCGCCCGGGCACGGAGAACATCAGTGGAGTGGCTGGGCTAATGGTATGATGGTCATGTTATAACTATAATTTATAACAGCCCATTATAGTGGTTATTATACTCTATTGTTCTGGTATAAGTGTATAACTATAGTTATACCCCAATATAACATAGTATAACCATAATAATAAAGTATAACTGCACCATATTACATGAAATATTACCATAATAGTCATAATAGTTTTACAATTCATCATCGAAATAGTCACTACAACTATTTATAGTTGTGCTATGGTAATAACTATAATTACTATTTTCGTATGGCACTGCAGTCAACTAGCTGAGTGTCCTTTTGACTCTTTGATTTGTCTTGTACATATAGAGAGAGGTAGGTCATCCAAGGTTGGAAACTGAAGATCTCTCAGATTCGCCAAGCGTCACTTGGATCCGGGCTGTTGGGCGGTTTTTGGTGTGATATGGTGTGGGGATCCCATCCCCTTCATGTCAAATCTTATTCAAAGAGCCTCCAATTTGAATATAGCCCCAGTAATGAAGCAGGCTTAGGGCTTGGCGTATCCTCGTGTTTATCAATGCGGCAAACCTAATGCCATAAACATCCTGCGCGGGGACAGTTTACACCAACACCAAGATGGTTTATGAACGGTTTATGCCATTGGCTTGTGGCTGCCCCATGTTTACTATGGGCTGCTTTGCATTGTTTTGGGGGTACACAGGCACGCGTGTTTGTTTTGCGGCGCAGTAGGGATATGCGATTAGCTGGCGCATGTAGGAATCACACCAATTCATGCAGGTGTGTATATGAGCACCTGACCCTGTGATTTACTGTTCCATCAGTCCATCGGTCAGAGAATATCAAATGGTCACATCACCGTACAAGACATCCCAGATGACCCATATCAATTCATCTGCCAGAAATTGCTAGAGTCTCATTTATATAATCTTTCTGAAGGACAACAGTAAGCTCTACGCGTTGCTTCACCGCATGCTCGCCATTGCCCGTGGCAGTTGAGAAGGCGACAGCCCGAGAGAAAGAGAGAGAGAGAGAGACCCTTTGTGTTGAAGGTTTGCTCCCAAAAAAAAACTTGCAAACGCACAGTTAAACCACACACCAACATACTCAAAATAACCCATCTAGGGCCAACTATCTTGGCTTTGCCATTGGTATATCTTCTTATTTGGGCTTGCCCAGGTTTCAGATCCACCTGGCGAGACTTCCAAAGGAAACCTGGCTGATTTCGCTTCAAGAAGCATTCAAGAAAAATGGAGTATCAAATCTCAGAAAGGGGATTGACATGGAGTTGACTCTAACGTGTCCACGTCTTTTGTGCGGAAACTTGGCTTGATGATGTTTGATGCGCAACAATTCGAGTGGTCCAGACGCGCATGTGAAGAATTTACTCGTGCGATTGCCTCCATTGCATGATGAAGGATGCTGAAATTCTACCGCAGTGCTGCTTTTTGGGTTTCGGAAAGATATCGCAGCTGAGGAAAAGTGCTTTCAAGACGCTTCCCTGGAATCGGAGTTGGCCATCCCTTCCCCAATCTGGGTCAACCTTTGATGGGCACTCTAGTAAAGAATGGTTTGCCATTATTTCATGGGTATTGTAAACAAACTATATGTATGTTTTTCGCAGAGTACCAATCGGATTGGCCATGAACTTTGCCAAAGGATGTGTATGTTTATCAAGCGGGGTGACTCGAAATGGCCATACATTAAAAGTCTCAGACCCCTGCTTCACGTCCGTCATCTGAGGCCAGACAAGCATGAAGTCAACACAGTGGCCTGGATTTCATTAGTTGGTCATTTGTTGATTTCTATGTTGGTAAGCCTTCGGTATTCAAAGGCAAGTGAAATTCCCCTATAAATTGATCATTTAAAAGGAACATCCTCCCTCTCTCTCTCTCTCTCTCTCTCTCTCTCTCCCTCTATATATATACACATATATGAGGGCTTTTCCAGCGCCGTGTTTGATTACTCGAGGTTATTTCATATTCTTTTCCCATTCGTTCGGTATCAAGGTAGTTGTCAAACAAACACGAATCCACAAATCCATCCAGACTGGGGAACTCGATGCATCCAGCAAAAATATCATCAATTAGGTGGACCCTACACAACGTCATGTGGCATATCCAGTGATCTTCCAGTGATAAATCATGCCCAAGATCACCAGAAATGGGTTGCATAAACCCACAGCAACGGCCCCAAGGTTGTCGACTCAAGGGTCGATGTCTTCCTTTAAGTCAGGTTCCAGGCGGCTCCTGTGGCAAGAACTTCTTTGTTTCTTTTTAGTTCCTCCAAACTTTACGGACATTATACAGACACGGATATATACTATAGATATAGAAAGATGTGCATGTAGATATGGAAAAGTACATATATAGACTAGATAGATCATTGATAGGTCTAGAATGATTTAGATACATATTTTTTGACATGCATACACACATACGCATATCATATATATAATTATAGATCTACGCATATCTACATATATATATTCACATATTAATCGAAAATAGATTCCAACTTCATTCCCAGCTGGTTTTATGTCCAGCCATCCGAAGGCGTTTGTCGAGCCAGAACTCTTTATTGGTGCCTCCCAGTGATGGCAGCCCGAGCCCTCAGAAGCACCTTGGGAGCACGGTGCGTTGGCTGATTCGAATGATGTTTTCTGATGATGTTTGATTATAATAATGGTAAATAAGTGTTGAGAATCATGATGAATACTATAATATTATCACATTTATGATTATTAAACTAGATAGTGTTGTTTTACATGTTTGACTCACTGCCGATTGTTTATTGATTTCAGATTGTGACGGACATTTTTGGGTAATCACGAAAGCTAGCGTCAGCTAGCTGGAGTCTTCTTGCTTTAGCAAGTATTCCGGGGGCTGCTCAAGGACATCACGTGATTTTTCACGCGAAAGGGGTGGACCCCCCCCCCGTCCCACCCCCCCTCCCCCCCCCACCACCACCACCACCATCATCATCATCATCATCGTCATCATCATCATCATCGTCATCATCATCATCATCGTCATCGTCCTCGCCATCGTCCTCGTCATCGTCATCATCATCATCACCACCATCATCATCATCGTCATCGTCATCATCATCATTGTCATCGTCCTCCTCATCGTCATCATCATCATCGTCATCATCATCATCATCATCACCACCATCGTTAATCAATTACATTTTATCATTATTGGCAATTATTGGCATTATCACGAAAGCCAGGAAGGCTTCGGTTCGTTTAGGTTCGTTTCGGTTCGTGGAAACCTCAAACACGGGCGGTTCGGTTCATCCGTGTGCCGGTTCGTTTCGGTTCGTGTGACATGGCGGTTCGGTTCGGTTCGG
>Ga0126342_10022390_pt1 | contig 10437 bp, 6 predicted proteins | sample Cyp1metagenome_FD_92528 | JGI IMG/M metagenome (GOLD analysis project Ga0126342, IMG submission 92528) | Coral microbial communities from Lord Howe Island, Old Settlement Bay, Australia - Cyphastrea 1 metagenome | ecosystem: Host-associated > Invertebrates > Cnidaria > Coral ...
CCCATAGAAATATCATAGAAACATCATGGAAATACCTTGGAAATCCCACAGGAATCCAATAGAAATTCCATAGGAATCCAATAGAAATACCATAGAAATCCCATAGGAATCCAATGGAAATCCATAAGAATACCATAGAACTCCCATAGCACCCCTTCAGAAATCCCATAGAAATCCTCCAGAAATATCATAGAAACACCATGGAAATCCCATAGGAATTCCATAGAAACCCAATAGTAATACCATAGAAATACCATAAAAGAAAGCTTTAGCAAAGGAAAAGGTAAAGGGACTGTTTGAAAAAAACACACCAGGAAGCATCTGGACACAATAGTGTACCCCCCAAACAAAGCATACTATTGTGTATCAGGGTTGCTCATGGACTACCCCCTTGAAAAATTGTTTGAGTGATGTTTTTTAATTGGGTTTTAAAAAGGCATCATATATTTTGGGAAATTGGGCATTTCTGAGAATTTCAAATGAAAGAAACTAAGAAAGGAATTAATTAAAAGGAAAAAACTTTAGCAAAGGCATCAAAGGAAAGGGTAAAGGAAATGATTGCAAAAAACACAAAATCACCTCAGGAAGCAGCAGGACACAATAGTGTACCCCCCAAACAAACCATACTATTGTGTATCAGGGTTGCTCATGGACTACCCCCTTGAACAATTGTTTGAGTGATGTTTTTTAATTGGGTTTTATTAAGGTGTCATATATTTTGGGAAATTGGGCATTTCTGAGAATTTCAAATGAAAGAAACTAAGAAAGAAAGTTTAGGAAGTAAAAGAAAAACTTTAGCAAAGGAAAAGGTAAAGGGATTGTTTGAAAAAAATCACCCCAGGAAACAGCTGGACACAAAAGTGTACCCCCCAAACAAACCACACTATTGTGTATCAGGGTTGCTCATGGACTACCCCCTTGAAAATTGTTTGAGTTTTTTTTAATTGTTGTGTTTTAATCAGGCATCGTATATTATGGGAAATTGGGCATTTCTGAGAATTTCACATGAAAGAAACTAAGAAAGGAATTAATTAAAAGGACAAAAACTTTAGCAAGGGAAAAGGTAAAGGAAATGATTGCAAAAAAAAACACATCAGGAAGCAGCAGGACACAATAGTGTACCCCCCAAACAAACCATACTATTGTGTATCAGGGTTGCTCATGGACTACCCCCTTGAAAAATTGTTTGAGTGATGTTTTTTAATTGGGCTTTAAAAAGGCATCAAAAATTGGGGGAAATTGGGCATTTCTGAGAATTTCAAATGAAGAAACTAAGAAAGGAATTAATTAAAAGGAAAACGACTTTAGCAAAGGCATCAAAGGAAAGGGTAAAGGTAATGATTGCAAAAACACAAAATCACCTCAGGAAGCAGCAGGACACAATAGTGTACCCCCCAATCAAACCATACTATTGCGTACCTGGATGTAATTTTCTGTGGGAGGCATCTGGAAAATTTCACTGATGGAAAAGAAAAAACTTTAGACAAATGAAAAAAAATGTTTGAACAGAAACAAGACCAAGACACAATAGTGTACCCCAGACACAAGACCAAGACACAATAGTGTATCCTGACACAAATAAATAGAATGTTTAAAATTGTCAAAAATTGAATGATAATGATTATATGTATATATATTTATATTTATTATATATATTTTTATTTTTTAAAAATGTAATGTTTAAATTTGTTAAATTAAAAATTGAATGATAATTAATTATATGTTTTTTAATGATAATTAAATTTCATTTTAAAACAATTACACAAAAAATAAATTTAATTTAAAACAATTGAAAACAAAAAACAAAAAATGAAAAAACAACTTACACCAAAATCCTGTGGACACAAAACTGTACCCTCGATCATTTCCAAAGATACACAATTATTTTGGAGTCTGTGGACACCATTCTGTATCCCCACACTAATCTGTATCCCACATTAACCAGTGTTCTGCCTGACAAAACCGTGCCTCGCGCGCTTCCTTGGTCGAAGCCCTGAACTTCAGGAGATGACGGAGTTTTTCATCTATGTCACTTGGGCAAAGTATGGTTGCCATGTCCCACTGTCTTGGCTAGAGCCAAGAATGCCAAGAATTCAAAAGGAACGAAGCAGGCCCCCCCGATTGCCATTGGATTAAGCAGAGGGTTTGCAATCGCGACAACAGCATTAAAGCTTGTATGTTCAAGATTCTTAAACAAGGTAAAACACATATATATATATATAATTTATCATTTTTTGAAAAAAAACACTAGTGCTTGCCGTCTCGACTCTCAATTTCTCTCAACTCGGTGGTTCACCTCTCACCTGGCTTTTCTCGAGGTATAGGGATTGATGGAGGTGTGCTCCATGGTCTCCGGCGAAAGGCTGGCCTTTCTTGACGATGTCGAAGGTAAATCAGCAAGGGTCGTGAAACAATCCCTTGCGGTGCAGCTTGGCATCCCCAGATTCCGGCAGCGGGTCCTGGTCGAAGATGGATCCCAAGAGATTCCAGATGAGGAGGTGTTTGCTGCCGCTCCAGGGAAGGTACTGCTGGTCCTGTTGGAATTTGCGGAAGCTGATGAAGAAGCAGGCTCACTGATGCGTGAGGCATGTAGAAGCAGCAATTTTATTGGACTGGAAAAGTTGCTCCAATGCCCGAGAGATCCTAATGTACAAGATGAGTCTGGGGCAGTATTATTAAGCCATGCCGCTGCTACAGGGCATGTTCAGACTATGAAGCTGTTGCTTGAAGCAACTGCTGATATAAATTCACAAGACATAGACGGGGCAACACCACTGCTGCATGCACTGTATCAAGGGCAAGACCCTGTCCAACCTGCTCGCCTTCTGATTGAAGCAGGTGCTAGCAAGGACCAGGCCAACACAGAGGGTGCAACTCCACTGTTCATTGCATCTCAGATGGGTCACGCCGCAGTGGTCCGCCTGCTGGTCGAAGCGGGTGCTGACAAGAACCAGGCCAAGACAAATGGTGCAACTCCATTGTTCATTGCATCTCAGATGGGTCACTTCGAAGTGGTCCGCCTGCTGATTGAAGCAGGTGCTGACAAGAACCAGGCCAAGACAGAGGGTGCAACTCCATTGCACATTGCATCTCAGATGGGTCACTTCGAAGTGGTCCGCCTGCTGATCGAAGCGGGTGCTGACAAGAACCAGGCCATGACAGAGGGTGCAACTCCATTGTACATTGCATCTCAGATGGGTCACTTCGAAGTGGTCCGCCTGCTGATCGAAGCGGTTGCTGACAAGAACCAGGCCATGACAGATGGGGCAACTCCACTGTTCATTGCATCTCAGAAGGGTCACACCGAAGTGGTCCGCCTGCTGATCGAAGCGGGTGTTGACAAGAACCAGGCCAAGACAGAGGGTGCAACTCCATTGTACATTGCATCTCAGAAGGGTCACGCCGAAGTGGTCCGCCTGCTGATCGAAGCGGGTGCTGACAAGAACCAGGCCATGAAAGAGGGAGCAACTCCATTGTACATTGCATCTCAGATGGGTCACGCCGAAGTGGTCCGCCTGCTGATCGAAGCGGGTGCTGACAAGAACCAGGCCAAGAAAGAGGGAGCAACTCCATTGTACATTGCATCTCAGATGGGTCACGCCGCAGTGGTCCGCCTGCTGGTCGAAGCGGGTGCTGACAAGAACCAGGCCATGAAAGATGGGGCAACTCCATTGCACATTGCATCTCAGAAGGGTCACGCCGAAGTGGTCCGCCTGTTGATCGAAGCGGGTGCTGACAAGAACCAGGCCATGACAGATGGGGCAACTCCACTGTTCATTTTATGTCAGAATGGACGGTGAAGTGGTCAGTCTGCTGATTGAAGCGGGTGTTTCGAGTGGGACAGCCGACATGTGTTGTCAGTACTGTGGCTTGTCATTTGCCTGGTGAGTTTTTCTGGGCGCTCATGCATCCGCCTTCAATCAGCCAAAGGGCATGATGGCAGAGGAAACGGTGGCCAAATTGCAATGCAGTTGAAACTTGGGAAAATGCAGTTGGTATCATCTTGCCTTATCTTGCACTTGCACTCGCTACTTGTATGAACATAGCCCTCGCGCCTCCTTTTCAGAGCTACTGAGCAGGGTGGATGATATTGATATTTAACATGATTTATCTCTGAAATATGTTAAACAAAATCTGATGCATGCTTGGCAGCTAGTGTAATATCTGCAGGTAATTGCAATACTTCTTCTATGGATTGATGCTGTGCCACCACTTACTACCTACCAAACCCCAGTGAAAGACCATGAAATGTGAGAATGGTCAAGTAACTCTTCTTGCGCAATATTCAACATTTCAGACCCACAAAATATGGGAGTTTGTAAAAAAACCCGCGCCTATTCGTTTAGTCTTCCATGATCTCCCATGAACATACATGAACCATATTTAGCCTTCACTCGAAAAAACGAGAAGAGGGAAAACAAACGATAACGTTGGTTATGTCAATGATCTGTGTCCAGACTCTTGAAATCCAAGGTTCTTGACTTTTCCATCGTTCTGCGGCTATTTAGTGCTTTTGGTATCTTCCTTTGAGTGTTTGTTGTCATAATGGCGCAGATTCTGCACAAGGAAGGTGCCTGGCAGCCTGGTAGCCAGAAAAAAAAGGAACACACACAGGATTCACGAACGATGACAAAACGATAACGAAAACGATAAGTTTTTGCATCAACAATGGTCCGTGTGAGACACTGCCTTTTTTTTCCCTTTTCCTCTCCCTTTCCTTTCCTTTTTCCTGTCTCTTCCTTTACTCTTCCTTCACTCTTCCTTTACTCTTCCTTTACTCTTCCTTGTCCTTCTCATTTCCTTTTTCCTTGCCTTTTTCGTTTCCTTTTCCGTTCCTTTTCCTTTCCTTTTCGTTTCTTTTTCCTTTCCCTTTCCTTTTCCTTTCCCTTTCCTTTTCCTTTCCCTTTCCTTTTCCTCTCCCTTTCCTATTTTTTCCTTTACTATTCCTTTTCCTTTTCCCTTTCCTTTTCCCTTTCCTCGCTCATGTGAATTTTTTGATCAAGGTGCGAAGCCAGCGCAGAAACGATAGCCTCTGGAAAAACCATTTGAAAGGGCTCGGGGCTTTTACAAACCCCCATATATATCCAAATATCACAAATCTTGATGAGCAAAGTCTTAAATGCGTTTAATGTTGGTAAAACAGTGTCCCCAGTCATCACATTTTTTGTAGGTGGTATGTTTAACATTCCATTTATAGAATTTGATAGATGGGATTTTCCATGAGAAAATACGCCAGCTATTGGGGTAGCATGACTATGGACAGCCCCATGACCCGCGAGGCCTGTCATCCAACCAAGGCCCGCGAGGTGAACTCTGCCATCGCGGAGCTGCGGACGCGGTCCACGGGGCACGTGTCCAGGCCGGTGTGAAGCAGCGGGTGGGGAGTCTATGGGAATTTTAGAGGGATTTTTATCAGGAGATTTTCTAGGGATTTCTATAGGGAGATTTGGTGTGTTTTTTTCTCATGAAGACTTATATAATGAAATATATGGGAATTTGATAGGGAAGCAGTGATTAATCCTCTCTCCCTGTTACTAACACCCCCCCAAAAAGGTAAACACGGTGATCTATTTTTGTATTAGAGCGTATTTTGTATTAGGGTGCCCTTAATATTCCGATGAAAACCCTGATAATAGAAATTTTAAAGAATGATTTCAAATTATATGAGCCACCGCAAAAACCCCGGCAATACTAAATATGTATTGGACGGGCATTGGTTTATGGAAATTGATGGAAATTGTTAAAACACACACACGGTAAGCGATGGGACCTTTCCAAATTAACAATAACCCTTTTCAAGATTCTGTCATTGTCATTGTATTTCTCTAATATCCACATTAGCGATACCCAAATTGGACGTTGATTTCCGTGAATTGTATATATACATATATATATATGTAGCAGTTTCCTGCAAGCGATACCCCCCAAGTTTACCTTATACCATTGTTGTACAAAGGTGTGGTAAGCGATGGGACCTTCCCAAATTTGTGGATGTCCTTTCCGTGAACCTAGGGTTTTCAAGATTGCTCATATAGATTAAATCCCTTCTAAAAATCTATATAACATATTGCCAAAAACTGGATTTTGAAGCTTTCCCCTAATATTGCAATGAACACTGTAATTGTAAAAATAGGAAAGCCCGATTTCAAATGTGATTACTGTAAATCCCTTATTAAAAAATTATATATATAACATATTGCCAAAAACTGGATTTCGAAGCTTTCCCCTAATATTCCAATGAAAACCTTGATAATAAAAATGAAAACGAAAACTTATGAGATGGGACCCTAATAAAAGAAAAGATGGCAATCAATTTTTATTAATAGGGGGTTGAACCTATTGTTTCACCTTCCTGTTCTCCTACTGATTCTCAAGTACCACAATTAAGAATCCAGTTGTGCCCATCCAAAAAAAACGGAAGTGCCACACCAATCCTATTTTTTTTGGGGGGTGTTTTAGTAATAGGAAGAAGGGATCAGTAATGGTGAATCAATGATGATAGTTGGAACTTAAAACTTAATGGGATATTTAATGGACTGCCCTCCGGTAATCAAACGTGACTGGCTGGAAAGTCCCTTATAAATAATGGAGGTTTAGTTTAATTCCTTATATAGGTGGATCTTCCATTGTCGCGATTTGCCGCCACATTTGATTTCAGGAAGGTAACTTAATATATTGTGAAAAGAGGAGAATATATACAGTAGTGGTCATATAGTGTGGGCGATGTATTTTGGTGATGATATTTTGCGGGGATATTTCATTGGATAGTTCATTGTATTTGTGTGGTTCCTTGAGATTATCTGAGTCAACCTTGGTAAGATACTTTAGGGCGTAAATCTTGTGCTATCAACGGTAAAATATTCCAACGAACTAACATTACGTTTTTTGACAGTTAACTAAGATTCACCATGTCATGATGGAATATCGAGAAGGATTGGGAAAATGATACCGCGGTGTAATTTTGAGAATCGTAAAACTTCATTGTGATATAGCAAAAAATTGCATCCCCCCAAGATTTTTTTTTAAACTTAAGTAAATGATCAGAATTTTCATAGGACTTTGTTGTTCTATCCTTTTTTGGTGAGGTTACTCTCATCATGAGAATCTCATCCCGTCCAGGCTGATTTCGGCCAATGACTTGACGGGAGTCTCCAAGTTTCCGGCGGGGAGAGCAGGGGCTGGTGGTTACCCTTTGGTAAACTAACATAACTATGGAAAATCACAATTGTTTATTGGTAAATCAACTATAAATTGCCATTTTCAATAACAAACTGTTGGTTTACCAGAGGTTGCCTTGGCTTTGCAAACTTCTAAAAAGATGCGGAACAAGTGGGAAACTCCAACTAAAATAGTGGTTACATGTGATAACTTAATTGAATTGTTTTTATTTGTTTTGGGGGGACTACACCCGAAGATGATGTAATGGTGGTTTCCTGAATATACTTTAGGTTAGTTTATTAGAGGGCAACCACTTTGGTCAGATTCTCAAATATGCAAGGCTTGATTGTTAAGCGGCTACCAATCAAAATCAGCTATACCCACCAGAACGGCAGGGTGTATCCAAAACTGAGCAACTTGTATCAACATTATTTGGTCCCCTGCGCCTTTAATTATGCTTCATTCTGATGTGCAAGCATGTATGTTTTACTCAGTAAAATTGCTATTGAGCATAGAAACACATAATTTATCACGTTTTAAATCAGACTTGGTTGCCTTAGATTTGTTGAAGTTTTTTGTGACTCCCCCATTGATTACTTCGCAAGAACCGAAAAATCTTCTGCGCTTTAACATGCTTTAACCCCAAATCAGCAAATCCAAGGTTATCCCAAAAAAGAAAACTGAGGATTTTGAAAATTACTACACAAAAGAATTATGTCAAATCATATTCGTTGGTCCCACTGTGTGTGGGGCCATTGTTTGGGATGATGATGTTCTGCTCATGGTCTCATTTTAACCGTCTATGTTTTTTTCTTTCAGATGATTAGCGCATTAATTACTACTACTGTAACACATTGTAATATGTCCAGGGACTCCCCTAAATTGGCGTTAATAATAGTTCACTAATTTCCATGTGAAGTTCAGTGAACTCCCCTTTTTTTTGGATGAATTTGGTCCGTCGCCAGGACCAGGCCTTTCAGAACGCTCTCACCGGCTCAGCGAAAAAGGCACCGATGAAAATTTTTCCGGGGCCGGCTCGGAGGATGGGATTCCTGCGGTTTTTTCGTAGAATCAATAGATTGTAAGACTATAGTACCCCCCAAAATGGAGCATTCATTCACCAGCATTTCAGAAAGATTTTGCTGTATCTTTTTTTGGGGTTGCTATGTACATACATGATTCTACTATAATCATGATATATCGTACAGATATTAGTGTATATGTATATATATATATATATTTATACATACTATGCATGTCCAGCATTGAAAACTGGATGAAGGACCTGCTTGACTTTCATCAAATCAAATTGTGACTACTGACTACTGCACAGTAGGCTCAAACACATCAAACACCGAGTAAATTCTGAAGTGAATTGTGAATGGCTCTAGATTTTGAAGGCGTTTGGTGCAAGCGAAGCAATTGGTGTTTAGTACAATCACAAGAATCATCCCTGAAGTGAGAGCAGATTCTCCTCTGGTTCTCCATCCCGAATGCTCCATGTATGGTATATATATTTCTTACACTTGCCCACCCAAAAAATTATTCAAACGTATCCACATGTAGGAAAAAACATATGCCATATGGGCCATACATGACACATTTTGGCACATGTTCTCGCCCGTGGAAGATGTGGATGTCTTCCTGAATGTCTCACCTGAGGCAGTGACGCTGTACCCGGGCTACTCCGGGCCAACGGTGTTGCTGAATTTGCCGTGCCGTCCTTGGGGAGTATGTGATACATGGGGAGGGCCAAACATAATTTTTCCTCTGAAGGTGGGTCTTGACCCAACAAAGCTGGTGTTGATGAAATTTAAGTGGGTCATTGAAATTGACCTGCAATAGGTCAATTAGATATTTCAATATGTTCTAGGTGGTTTTAATAGGTGATCCTGCAATGTTTATCAATATTTTAGATAGGTAGATCTTTCACAACCAACAAAGCTGGTTTATGGACTCGGCCCTTCCAGCACCTGCCAGCTGTTGGATTCAGGGATTCCACTGCCATGTAACTGATCTCCATGTTTGGTGCTTCAGCGATTTTCATCCAAAACAGCTATGATATGATAATATATGTGATTTTATACCTATATATATATATATCATATAATTTCATTTATATATATATATATATCATATTGCATCTTCCTCCCATTGGCACTGGCCTTGGTTTGGTGGACGATGACCTGAGGTGGTTGGCTCGGATGTTGGTCTCCATCCTGACGCCGCTCTTCCCCGGGGCGGTGCGGGAGAAGCCCGGAGACCCGGGATATTTGGTAAATGCGACCTCACTGCCTAGACGCTTTTAGGAACGATGGTTGTTATTGTGTATATAAAACACATATATATATATATACATAACATATATATATATATTTCTATTTAACATTATGTAACACATATATAATATACAATATAACATATATGGGTAGAGATGTTCAGAGTTGCATGATTTTGATTGGCAATGATTGGGTAAGCTTTTCATGTTGATCAACAATCCTCTGACCTGTCAACATGACTGACAGCTCCACACACCTTCTGGGACTGTTTTTTTGGTGCTAGTTCTGGGGCAAATAGGCCAGTCACCTAGAATTTTATCTATCATTTTGAGGGGATGAACTGGATGAACAATGATGAACATCCATGTATCAGCTACTTTGGTGTTCACCAAGGGTATTGGCTTTTGACCCCAGATGTTGATCACATTTTTTCCCATCTTGGAGCTGTAGGCAGCTGCATGCTTGCCCCAAGGATCAAGTTTGCTCGCGGACCAATGTCGTACATGAAGGACTTGAAGGAGCTAAGGGGCGCACAGCCGAACTTCATGGGTGCGGTTTCGTGTAAATTCTAAAGAAGTTTGTTTGGCTTATGTAATAATTTAATGACATAGTCTGATTTGCCCAGATGGCGGGTTTCCTGATCTATCAAATCCATTCCCTTGTGCATGAGTCATTTACTCAACCAGAGACTCTTTTGCAAACTGCGCTAGTATGCCGGTATTGACTCATGGTTTCTTTCAGTCAATCACCCATACAAACAAATTATGAGACTGGGACTTCCAGTAGGTGTGGTTGTTTCTAAGAATCTGGAACCTACGGTTGTTGGCATGTGTAGTCTTCAACCACCACATTGTTTGGTACCGGAGATTTTACGAACACCCCACTGACATATATACATAGGTATACATATACAACATGCATACTATATAATATATAAATATATATATATATAAATACGTATACATACATGCGGTACTATTATGGTTGGTGAAAATTCACG
>Ga0126342_10022391_pt1 | contig 10437 bp, 13 predicted proteins | sample Cyp1metagenome_FD_92528 | JGI IMG/M metagenome (GOLD analysis project Ga0126342, IMG submission 92528) | Coral microbial communities from Lord Howe Island, Old Settlement Bay, Australia - Cyphastrea 1 metagenome | ecosystem: Host-associated > Invertebrates > Cnidaria > Coral ...
ATGCTTAGTAATGCTTAGTAATGCTTAGTAATGCTTAGTAATGCTTAGTAATGCTTAGTAATGCTTAGTAATGGTTAGTAATGCTTAGTAATGCGTAGTAATGCTTAGTAATGCTTAGTAATGGTTAGTAATGGTTAGTAATGGTTAGTTAATGGTTAGTAATGGTTAATAATGGTTAGTAATGGTTAATAATGGTTAATTAATCATTAATTATCGTTAGTAATTATTAATAAACATTAATAAACACTAATGGTTCATCATCATAAAGGTTGGAAATGGTCGATAATGGTTTGCGGTTAGTATGGGACTATAGAGGTTTAATAATGACAATGGTTCATAAATAGAGCTTAAACATATATATATATAATTATAATTTTTAGCAACCCCAAGTCATAGATAGAAAAGTGGGAAACCGTTTTGAACACGTGGATTTTATTTCTAGTAAACCATCCTGGAAACTCTGTTCTATCTTTTTGGGGGTTTTACTGTAACCCCCCGTAATTTAAGAGTGTGCTATTGAAAATTGCCATGTAGTTCGTTGATTTGCGCATTAAAAAGCTGGATTTTCCATAGCAGACTGTTAGTTTACCAGATGGCATCCCCATGTCCTGTTTCAAAAAAATGTAACAAAAAACATTGATGGTGTCTATGTCATTTGTATGTGTAATGTAAGTGGACGCATAGAGCTATCCGTAGCATGAAAAAAGTCGATAAAGCGTATGTACAGTAACTATATACGTGTGTGTGTGTGTGAAATGCTCCAATACGTATGCACTTCATGTTGTGATTCCATATTAGTCCGCTAAATTATTGAGGTCGCCAAAACGTGGTATATACTCATGTCTGACTTGGGGATGTAGACTGCCAAATTCAAAGAGCTCTGCAAACAAGCAACCAATGGCGATATCTTTGGGATCAAAGCGTGCAGAATCGTGAAGGATCCGATGGTACACATCTTCACTTGCGCGAAGCCTGGGAGGTGGCTGAACATGCCTGAAGATGCCCATTGTCCATGTGAAGCAAACCTAACGAACAACAAAAAAAACTGGGCATATGATGGCAAATGAACATCACATCAAGAAGCCATTCTGATTGGCAAATTCAGTACGGTGCCGTTCAGTCCAGCAGATTTGTGAGCTCCAAATAACTCAAGCACAAAGTTGCGCTAAGAGACTTTTGAGACTTTTGACTCGCTCCTTTCGCAGAAGTTGCGTCCACCTGGCACGCACGGCAAGCACAGCCGCGCCATTATATAGCTGACATGCAACACTTTGGCATGGTAAATCAAGCGAAAGCACAGAAAAATTCATGTAGCCGATGTGGCGGTTCTTGAAATTGAAGTCACACTAGGAATCCCTCAAATCATTTCATGATGATCCATCAAACGTCGTTATTTTCAGCATTGAATCCAATGTGATTTGACAGGTCCCAGATCTTTAAAAACAACACACGCACACACACACATATATGTATATATATATATATGTGTGTGTGTGTGATTGACATATTTAAAAAAAAAAAACATATAGTATAAATTATATTATATTACATTTATATTGTATTATATTATATCATACTGTATTAAATTATATTATATTATATCATATTATATTATATTATATTTTATTGTTGTATATTTTATTATATTAAACTATTTTATATGTGTATATATATATATATTATTAATGTATAAAATAAAAATAGAAATATATAATAATATATATATATAGTAATATCTCCATCACCATCTCCAAGAGTCTATGTATATATATGTGTGTGTGTGTATGTACATATATATATATCCTGTCAATGTGGGGACATCAAGCTCTTGAGCCCACCTTCTTGGCGTGGCCCTTCACCTCTTTTTTCGCGTCCGGCTTTGGGACTTTCTTCCCATCAACTTTCTTGCCTTCGGCACGGCTGCTTGATCCTGGCCGTGGGTCCAACTGTTGGACATGACCTCATAGGGGATGTTCCATGATCGTTTGGATGCTGGACTAAAAACTCACCTCAAGAGAAGAATTTCAGAAATGCTCGGCTTAGCACTGGAGCCTCCATTGCGGGACACACCAGCAAGATAAAGTTGAGTGTCAGCAGCTGCGATCCCGTCCCATGCTGCTTCTCCCGATGGTAAAGAGAGACCTTGGCAAAAACGAGGAACGCATTCAACAGTCTTAACAAGCAATGGAATTACATGTTGGCACATGTTTCATGGAAGGGTTCGGTCTTATTTTGGCATACCTTCTCGGGGTTGGGGCAGCATCGGCGATACGAGCTGGAACAGATGTTCCATGCATCAAAGCTTGTTCACATAATCAAAAATGGCAGAACGAAATCGTCCTAAAAGACCCTATTGAATAGGGTCCATGGCCATGTTGAAGTCGAAGACCCGAAGTTGTCCATTTTGAAGGTGCCCATAGGATCCATAGGTGCCCATGAAGAAACCCATAGGTCATAGGTGCCCCAACTGCCCCATCTCCAAGGGACATCTGGAGGATGGCCACCAGCCCATGCGAATGCCGCTGCCACGGTGCCACGTTGCCAGAGTCTGATCCTCAAACCTCGGTCGTCCAATGACTCCTGCCCCCCACAAGAAAAGCCCAGATAGGTCAGATAGGTCGAGTAGAATTAGCAGAAATGGGTCAGAAAACCGAAGAACTGCCAGCCCAGCCCCATGTGTGCTCATCCTGTGCTGTGCGAAACGTTCAGCTGGGGCACTGAGCTGACACGCAGGAGTGCCCGGGCAGCAAACACTTCACACTTACATCGCGGTCAGCCCGTTTTGGAAGTTGGACCTCGCAAAATCACTTGCTGGGCTGGGTTCTTTCAAAACGATGCGGGAATCTTCACCAAACTTGGCCACCAATTCTTGAAAGTTGACATCACACAGCCAGGAAAATCGTCTTTGGCTTCATAGCTTCCAACTATTGTTCCCAACATCCTTGCCAAAAACTCAAGGCGCCAACAGTTTGCAAAACAACTTTTTAGAAATTTTGGCAATTACAACTGGTTGAATCCCCATTTTTGATAGTTGAATCCTATAATCTCAATCCATATGTTCATTTTTCCCTAACATCAGACGGCTTCGTCTGCAAACAGGGTACCCCCCCAGTAAATGATGACCAGCATTCCCCAGTAAAATAATGTCAACCCTGGATTAATCACCCTTAGGCTCATGATTGGGAGGGTACCATTTAAGTATCAGATTATGACTATTGGATAGTATTGGGGGAATACCCAATTTTTATAAACCATGAGCACATTTTTCCTGGGGAATCTGGGGATCTACAGCCATTGTTCCAAGGCACCCAGCGGCTCCAGCGCTCCATCCGCAGGTCCATCCACCACAGCGCCCCGTCGCCGGCCGCCAGCACCGACGTGTCATCAAGGCGCGCCAGGGCCTGGCAGCGGAAGCCGCTGGGCACAGGCGCAACGTTGGACCTGGGCGGCACGAGTAGGGGAAATACAGGTAGATAGATGTGGCAAATATATAGTGTGTGGAGATATATATATATAAAATAGAGAGGGAGAGGGAGAAAGAAAGAAAGAAAGAAAGAAGGAAGGAAAGAAAGAAAGAAAGAAAGAGAGAGGGAGTAACTCCCGAATAAGATGGAAAGGAAAGAAAACAAGTATCAAATGTTAGTGGCGAATGAATGTAAATGACGTGTTTACCTTTTGAGGAGCTATTATATAGGTTTATCATTTGCCACATGCATGCGTGCATCATGATGCATTTTCGTTTGCATGCTGGTATGTTTAGAAAGAGTACATAGTTTTGTGTTTATCCTCCAAGTGTGTTTTTTATCTCAGAAATAACACATGGAAGATAGCTGAACACATGGGGAAGTCGCAACGCATAGCCCAATTTTCAGCTTCGAAACGGCCTCCTGACGTCCCACAACAGCCATGACGTTCCAGTGGCCACGGCCAAGAGCTGCTCGTCCAAAGGGCAAAGCACAGGGTCGCACAGTGATGGCAGAGACTCTGCAGCACCCGACTGCAGTGGGCGGCGTCTTAGTGGTGAATGGGTCATGGGGCCGTACACAGTAGATCCCACTACATCCCAATTGTTTAAGGCCAAGCTTTTTGGAGCGGCTGCGTCGAAACGTCGAGATCTATCGATTTATCTATCTATTCGTCTGTCCCTCTGTCACTCTGCCCGTCTGACTATCTGTTTGCGTGCGTGCATTAAACTTCGCTGCATGCTCCCGTCGGCACCTCCACGTTAATCAGGGCCACCTTCTTTGGGTAGGCCACCACCGCACGGCCATGCATCCAATGCACTGCCAGAGCATGTCCATCATCCTTTTTGCCTAGGAGTTCGTTGTTTTTTGCCGGTTCGATGTGCAAGCCTTTCTCTGAAAAAATTGGTGTCTCACTGATCCCAAGCATTGGTCTTAAAAACGGAGTGTGGACAGCCATGTTGTCAGAGCACTCCTGTCCACAAAGTTAAGGTTTTGGAATATCATCCCATAACGGGAATGGCTGACAACCAGGCGAATTCTTCGCAGTGAGGATACAAATGGGATACCCATGGTGATCAACCCCATAAGTTGGGATATCACCCACATAAATATGTTATCATAAGTTATATCTCCACTTATAACTGGAACTGCACTTCCAAGTACATCTTGTAACCCACTTCTAAGATCTCAAAGTCAGTGAACATGGCCGCCATGGCCCCTATTCTTCCAAGGCTCCCAGTGAAGTGGCCTGGCTTCGAGGATCGGTGAGGTCATGAAGGCTCAGGCTGCCTCCTTTTTTTGCCACAAATCACAGGGAGATGGGGAGATCAAGGGGATGTTTAACTATGTTTAACTGATATAACCGTAATATAACCCACCAAGAATGGGGACCAATGGCATGTTCATCCATTTTCTGGTTGATCAAAGCTTTCAACATGCTTAGTGAATTTCAAAACTGGTCAAGACTGATGGGTGAAACTCCTATTGATAAAGATTGGGTGAAACAAGTAGTACAATTGTCCAACTGTAGTGTCAATTGCAATTTCAGGTACCTAAACTGGAGGTACTGTGCCATATAAAGCCATATGTTGGGGTTATATCCTCTTACATAGCCCTCAAAATAAACCTTATATATTGTAGGTATCTCCAATTTAGGTTCATGAAATGGCCACTGACTGATAGTAGCTATATCCATCAACTGGTGGTTTATCAGGAGTTTCAGCCAGTGCACCAGGTACATAATCCATTTAGTCCCTACCCAGAATCACCCACCAAACAAGACCCATGTGGAATGAATTGGATCTATTCAAAACCCTATGAAAACCACTATAACCAATTTAGCCCAGTGTTAAACTCCATTAAATCACACCAAAACCCCGTTTAGACCCCACCGGCGAACGGCAACGCAGAGCTCCTTTGCCCAGCACCAGCAGCAGTTCTTCCCAAAGGTCGAAACTGGCCACGTGGCCCTTGAGTTTGTTGAAGCGTGGCTTCTCGTGGCTGTTGAGATTCCACAAAGCTAAACCTGGGATAAAGACTTGGGGTGCCAGATTCTGAGTTTTGTTGGGGGGAATGAAGCAATAAAAAACAAGTTGGGTATTTTACCTGGTTGAAAAGATGATGTTCAAGTCTTGTTGTACCTCGTGGTTATGAACGATTTTGGGGTTGGTCCGAAGTAAGCATTGTTGGATGTGCAGGGTTCAGCTGTCACACCATAAGTTTGAGTAATTTTGCTTGCGGCTCACACTTCGAAAGCTCTTCGCAACCTTTTAACCTTGAAGGCTCAAGACGTTTGAGCCATTACTTACTACATTACCACTTACTACACCACGTGCTAACCACCCAAACGACGCAACAAAATCGCCAACTCTCCGTGAAACAGTGCTGAGCAGTTTTCGCTATATGCCCAGCTAAACCACCCAGCACAGCTGTGGGTTCAAGTGTCTCGATTCTAGCAGCTATACCCCTTTGCCTTGGCGAAGGCACCAGGACTGTTGAAGCCCCATTTTGAGCCAATGGGTCAATAGCATTTTTTTTCAATGGGCTCATTTCGTTCCGAGTTTCCTCATTTACATGTCATTTTCCTCGGCTGTCCATTTGAAAGAATGATTCTCTATTGCCATGTTAACACTACAGCCTGATATTTGCCCCCCGAAAGGTAGCATGGAAACCCAACAACAGGGTTTCCAAAATGACAGTCCTTTTCAACACTTGCAATTCTAGTGTTTCATGTTGGTTTTCACAGAGCTTCCCTCAATATTCGAACTTTACTGCCGAAAATGACATTCTAAACCCTGCATTGCATTTTTCTGCTGGAAAAACTGATAAATCACTCTTGGATAACATGTTTCTCCATATCATCAATCATCATCCATCCCATACCATTTTTCCCCCAGGGGTTAATGGCAAACCCCAGACTCATAGACCATGGTTTATTAGAACGCTACTCCTCAAATACTTCGACCTCTTCAAAAATCTCTTGCAATGCTACACCCTGCCAATTCAACAGCCGTTGGATGCCATGATTCCACCGCTGCTTCCACCGAGGGCCGAGTCGCTACTTTCCTTGCCGAGCGCCCCCAAAACCGCCACGCGCGAAGAGGTGTGGCGCGCACATCGCGCAGAGCCACTGAGTAGCGGGACGACCTCACGCGCCTGGGCGATGTGCATGACTTTAAGGCATAGTTAAATTATAGATAATAACTATATAGATGTTGATATAGAGGTAGAGATAGATATAGAGACATTAGGAGTGGATATTATATATATATGATACATATGTATGTGTGTGTGTGCGTGCGCGTCTTTCGTTATATCATATATGTCGTCAATGTTTGGATCCTTGGATGGAAAAACCATTGGTACAAACCCAACGAGTGCAAGCATGAATCGTGCATCAAGAATAAAGAACGGCAAGTTGCATGTTTGGATTTCACCAGCCAAGACACAGAATCCGCTCTTCAGAAAGAATCATGAGCAATCAACCAAGCATGTTGATGACTCAGAGTCATCATCCACAAGACGTGAATAAAATATCCAGCCCAATTCAATGCCCTTTGAAATTGAATGGCTTGAATTCAGAAATTTCCGCACCTAGCAGGAAAACAAATTATTGTCCAACGTGATTTTCTCTTGCGTTTCATGCTTGGCTTTCATAGGTCTTTCATTGTGCTAGTGCCAGAGATGCCCAGTGAATTCGAGGTTTGGATATCCTTTCCCCAAAAAAAAATGTCTTTTTATAGTATGTTATAGTAGGTTTCCATCCATTTCCCCAGGGCAGGAACCGAGGCGCCGCCGGAGGATCCTCGAAATCCTGGACTCCTTTGCAGACCTCGACCTCGCCAGCGGAGTTCGGCACCGCCGCCCAGGAGAGATTGGAGGCAAAGCCTGGGAGATCTGGGAGCTCTCCCACCGAAGCAGTGGATTTCATAGGAAAAGATTGGAATAACTAACATGAAGTAACAATATCGTCGAACATGGCGATAGTTGTGGAGATATTCATGGGGATATGTATAACGGACCTAATTGATACATGATATTATGGTGTGATTGAAAATGGGTTGCAATATGCCTTGGGGGCCCTTTCAGATGGAACTCTTAGTAGCTCCTGGGCTCCCCATTGAGTAGGACATACAGATGCTCGGATAGCAACAGTCACCATCTACCGAAATCGACCAAACAGGCAATGACACGCAAAAACCTTTTGTTATTCGAAGACAACTAAAGACTCAGACTACTTGAAACAGCTATGAGGAGTGGAGCACCCAGAGTCTGTCAAGGAAACGCTCGCTTCTGCAGGTCATGTTCGAGTCCAGCCTGCGGCTCCCACCAGCGAGCAAAAGGTGCTGAGCCCCTGGTTGATCTGGTTGCACCTGGGTCGCTGACCACAATCCGAAACTGACACCGGTCAATCCGGGGTGGATGTGTGGTTTGAACATCTTCGAAAAAGGAAAATGCCAAGAAACCCCCCATGTTTGGGTCATTCATCAGCAATGACACGCCAAGTGACCCCTCGCCGAAGAAATCCTCGGTAAGCTCGGACCACCAGTCTGCTCGGCCCACATCCTGAAGGTGGGGGTTTTCCGTGCCAAGATCAGTCAGTTTATGACGCCAATAGGAACGGGAATATCACTCAGTCACTATCACTTTTATTTTTAGATTATAACTATAATATACATTAATATACTATAATTATAATTGGGATACTATGGGTTTTTTGATGTTTTTTGTTTGGTTTGAATTGCCAATGTCTGAAGAAATGCCCATTCCACTCCTGGTGCTCAAGGGCACGCGCCATTCTGCTGGCATCCCTCAGGGGCAGCGCCTGCTGAAGAACTTGGAGATGAAATTGATGACATGGGATGAACGCTCCCAAAAATGGGATGCCTTGCGGCATCAAAAACCTCAATATGTCAATAATATGTCAAATATTGTCAAATAATATGTCAATATGTGGGTCTGAAAATTTCGAGCCAACCAAATCACCTACTACCAATCGGCTTTGGCTGAAATTTAGCTTGGTCCGAAGCAACGGCCAAAGGAGACCAAGAACATCCAAAAAGGATCAAAAAAAACACTGTTTTGCACCATTCTGATCATTCTGGCTGGCAATCTGAGAGGGATGAGAATGAAATACCTAAAAGCCTAAAATGGTATGGTTATGACGGTTATGTACTAATTTCGCTCATCCCATCCCAAAGATTGACTTTTCCTCTCCAGAAACCATGGATGGTTTCAGAACCGAGTTGGGGCGGCATCGTATTATAGCAACCCCCAAAAAGGAGCAAGCTAGAAGAGTTGGAAACCTGGAAATTACCCGGAAAACATCATCTGAGCCATGCTGGAAATACGTGTCGGCATCTTTTTTGGAAGCCCTATCAATAAAACACATTAAAACACCGTCAATTTGAGGCTTGTCAGTGGGCATACCTCTGTTTGGGACAATGACCCCCAGTGGTGGTACCTTCAGCACGCTGCGCCATGCCAAGGATGGGAGCCGAGAACCAGCCAAGCGAGGTGGAGGTTCAAAGGGCCTCAATCATTTAGTTCGATGATGTTTTTTCAGCGAACTCAACCTCCAAATTTGTAGTGGATTTTCTATTGCCATGATTGCCGGAGGCTATCCATTAAAAAATCACCTGAAACCGAAACCATGGTTTCCTGATGTTTCAGAACCAGGGTATGTGCATATGGCCAATTCTAGATTCTTAGCTACCCTTCGGCAATCAACTGGGAAATCCCCGACTAAATGGAGATTTAAGGATGGGGAAAATGCTGGCTAGCCATGTTTGACTACCCGAGGATACCAAGCTCTGGCTACAACGAACATCAAAATATCCCCGCAACCTTTTCAGGTAAAGCATCAACAAGGAAAACATATCGAAGTCCAACAACCAATCAGGACTGGCAACAGTTCCGATCGATCCATCCCAGTTGAAACATCACTGGGAGGGACGAGGCCTTGGAATTGCCAGCTGTGGATTTGCTTAAGGGGGTCTCAACAAAAAATGAATTCCCTACAGTACAGGTTTCCCACAAAAGTGGATATCCCATTAGGAAAAAGATGTCGCTTCTGAGGGAGGTGCAAACCCAGCAGCTGGACTCCCACCCTCTTCGGCACCTGCTTGTCTCTGCCAGCTGAATTTCATGCATGGGCCTTGGGGGCGAAAGCTGAATTCAATGAATTTTCCGTGGAAAATCACGAAAAGGCCATTGTTTTCTTACAAACAACTGCTAGGGCTGGTAGGCTTTCCCGCAGATTTCCCCTTTCAACCAAGTTCAGGATACAGTGCATCAAGCCATAAAGAGTAACTACGGTGGAGGTCAATCCAGATTCTGCGAACGGTATGGACCAGTGGCCAGTTTGCAAAAAACATGGCTCGCTGGAAACACCGCCTTTTAGTTCGATAATGTGCTCCTTCAAACCCATTAAAAGATCCATTTATATGCGATTTTTGAGGATTTCCTAGCCAGGCATGTTTGATTCTTGGAGGTTATCACTGCGCCAGCAGACTTCAAAGGCTCCGCAGAGCTGTGACAAGCCATCAGTGTGACGCTCTCGCAGCGCCACTTCAGAGGCAGCTCGAGACTCGATTCCGCAGAGTTCACCAACCTTTCAGCCTGGCGCAGGTGAATGGAAAATCCGATCGTTTTTAGTTCAACCTATCGTTAAATCCCAACTTTCATGTCAAAAATCTCTGTTTTTTTCTGAGGTTTAGGTAATTGAACATTGCCATTTTTGATCCACATCTCACATCCCACATCTCACCTCCCCCAGCGGCAGCTGCCCAAGGGTGAGGTGAAACGCGTCACCAGCGTCGCCAGCCTCGCACTCCTCACTGCGCGCGAGCTGCGATTGTAACTATCATCTTCAACTGGTAGGTTTTTTTTTTTTGGGGGGGGGGTCCCCCATTAATTCCTGGTTGTACTTCTCTGTTTCCGTTCGCTTCCGTTGCTCTCTAGTGTTGCGTTC
>Ga0126342_10022392_pt1 | contig 10436 bp, 11 predicted proteins | sample Cyp1metagenome_FD_92528 | JGI IMG/M metagenome (GOLD analysis project Ga0126342, IMG submission 92528) | Coral microbial communities from Lord Howe Island, Old Settlement Bay, Australia - Cyphastrea 1 metagenome | ecosystem: Host-associated > Invertebrates > Cnidaria > Coral ...
ATTTCAAATGTTATGCCGTTTTTGTTTTTCCCATAGGAATTTCGAGTGTTTTGACCTTGTTTGTTTAATAGTCCCTAGTACCTTTGTTATTTTCCCAATAGGAATTACGGTAATTTGCAACATCATTTGTTTGTGAATGGGAAACCTCTACGCTGCAACGCCTGGGCAAAACCCAGGCGTTGCGCGTATATATACGTGTATGTGTATATATATATATATTTATATACATACATATATATATATATATGCATATATATATATATATACATATGTAAGTGATGTTCAAAGAAAACCCCAAAACAGGAGAATCCCAAGCCATGATCTCCTCCAAGGTTTCCTCGAAGGTGGCCCCTGCTGGGTCTCCACCAGGTCGGTCATCATCAAAGTCATCGCCGCCTCACCGGAAAGCCACAGGTTTTTTAGTCGGGCTATCGTCCGTTCACTGGGGTTTAGCTGTAACCAAAGACCATGGATTGGGGGTTAAGCCCCTATCACTATAGGGGGTTAGGCTGTTTAAAAGCCATGAATTGGGTCTTACGAGGAGGGTTCCGCAAATGGCTTGAGTCTCCCAGTCTGCACAGCTCTTTAAGCAGTGCCTGTCGAGCTGTTTGTCTTCTGAAAAAATGGAGTTTCACGGCATCTCTGGTTTATCGTCATTCTTGCCATCAAAGTTGCCATAAAGTGGAACGAAATCTCCATTTGGGATAAACCCATATAATGGTGTTCTCATGATGTTTGATATGTTGGTAAACCGTCATTTTTGCTTTCTTAAGATCCGTTAAAGTAGATTAATGTCTATTAACATCCGCTAAAATGCACTTCATTCATCAATTAAATTTTACTAAAATCCATTCAGATCGGCTAAAGTCTGAAGTCCATTAAAGATCATTAAAGCCCCTTCAAAAATCCTATCAAAAATCGCTGGCTCTCGTTCTGTTGACAGCTCCTTGCCCAGGTCGAGTGCAGTCTGCTGCGCAGTTGGAGCAGGCCTGGTGTAGTCCCGGTTGACTCATCTTTTTGGGGGAGAATCTATAGTAAAAGATTGATGATGAATATATCTATAATATATTCTATAATCATCTATACTCATCTATAATCTATACTAGATGATCCTGGAAAAAGCATGTTTATCTTTTAGGATATTTATAATACTAAAGTCGTACGAAACTGGTGAATAATACCAAAATCTGGAGGTCCGGGCCTCTATTTTCTCCCAATGGCGAAAACTCTAACCCACCAAGCCTTTGTGCAACTCTGTCGAGCTCCCATGGCGGCGCGGAAGAGAGCTTAGCTTGACAAACGTGGGATGTTTTCTACGGCTGAAGACTGTGGGTTGCGTGATGCATGGATTGAAACCAAGAGTTGTCTGCTTTCAGTCTCAAGGAACCAAAGAAACTGCTCTTCAAAAGCTGAACCATGGAAGAACCAGTGCGCTGAACTTGAAAGCAGCAAAGCTCTGTCAGCTGAGTTCGTAGGCATTGCATTGTCTTGACTGCCTTTGACTCCAACCCAAGTGTGACCGGAAGATCCAGAAGCAACGTTGCGGGCAGCATGCAGAGTCATGCGAATGATGGGACCACAGCTGCCAACTGGTACGAATCTGAGACGATGCAGCCGGGTCATCTTTGGACAAGCTGCATGATCATCACGGCTGTCCGCTCGAATTGGCATCAAGCCAGGTGCTTGATGGCCTACACGTGCTAAACTGATTCCAAACCCCCGGAACCTTGACACCACTGCACCATATGGCCAATCACCATATCCCATGTCACTGGAGTTCCAAGTGGCTAAGTGGGCCCAAGAGTCCCTGGGCCTGCAACTTGATGCTAGCCCTTAGCCCAGCCCATATCTCCTATCCAGTGGCCTTATGGTACCTGTACAAACGCAAACTTGACGCTGCCAAAGCTTCATCGGCTTGCCTCGGGACTGACCAATCTGTCAACCCTGCACCACTGATCCATGGGTCATCCTTTGCTGTTGGTACTGATTTGGGCGTGCACGATTCCACATTGCTAGGACAACCCTGACTTTTCCCTACCATGCAGCTGCCAAAACTCAAGCACCAAACCGGGTCAGACTTTTTAAGGCTGGTACTTAGGTGAGCAAGCTGTCCACCAGTTCGCATGACTGCGAACTAGGCCGGCCTGTCATTTGAATTCGATCTTGTCTTAACCCTCTGTTAATCAAACATGGCAATAGAAAATCCCCCATTTAGAGATGATGTTCCCACTTAGATGTCCATTTACAGGGGTTCCCGTTGCCATGCAATTCTGGAAGGTAGCTGGATGCTCAAGAGTTGTTTCGTGCAGACTTGACATGCGCTTTCCGCTTTGCAGTTTCCCGTTTGACCTGGATACGTTTTCAGGTTCTGTGAGGCGGACTGGTTACTACTCTTTCATCGGTGGAAGAGTAGCCTTTTTAGGGTTTCATCGAACCTGGCCAAATCCAACAAGAAACCAATCATTTGGGGATGACAAAAAACATCACCCATTCCATTTATAGATTAATATAGATTAATATTGGGGATGGCTGATATGGCTGATGAATGCTGATGATTTAGCCAGGGGTTTACCAGCTGAAGGTCAGCCAGGTCCGCCAGGTCCCACCTTTCCACGCTTCAGCCAAGGTGAGCTGTCGCCTGGTCAGACACCCGCACGAGCGGTCGACACCTTCAACTGGGGCTTTGTCCAACTAGCCATTTCCGGTACAGTAAGTGACATGATTTTAGACTATCCATTAGTTTAGTTGAACTATTCAACTGATATAGTTCAAACTGGGGTCAGTGATTCAGATTCTATTCGTGCTGGGAACATGAAACCTCCCACGGTCGCAGATCATTGAGCTACTGCCTGGCGATGCTCTGACTGCTTGAGATGCACCTCATACCAGGAAGTCAGGAGTGGATGTTGTGCTGAGGAGCTGTACATAGATTGGCGTGGCTCAAAAGCTGTGGCCCAACACTAACAACGAAAAAAATCTGTGGGTTTCAGGTGTTCAAAATGTCACTCATACCACATACCCAGATAAAGCCAGATCATCTTAAAATCAGGTGCTATTGATTTTCCACCAACTTAAATCCGCCTTGGTAACCTAGGTGCACTGACGGCGCCGCAGGCGGCGCAGGCGGCGCAGGCGGCGCGGAGCAGCTGAGCGCTGCGTGCCGGCGCTTCTTGTCGGGTCGAACCTGGGGTGATCAGTCCCGGGGGTTGGAAACCTTGGAAACTAACCCCGAAAATAAAGATGGAAATCCGAGTCTAAGCCAGTGGTTTGCTTTCCTATATCCATCTTCTTGGGGGTTGCTAGAGTGGAAAATCGACAGGAAATCTCTGAAATCAGATGGTAGGAACCTTAGGAACATGCGAAAAAAGATTTGTTTCTTCCTGTTTTGCTTATAAATCAACCCAGTGGTTAAGGGAACTCCAAATCGTTCAATGATGGTTGTGTTGAAGAAAATTTTCTTGTAGTTGGGAATTTCACCAAAAATCATCTGCAGACAACCAATCGTATTTTGGTGGCTGGGATGCTGGTCTTCCAGAAGGTGGTAAGTCCCTTCGCGTTTGCGAACAGTGATAGAAATGATAGTATACAATCGTGCGCAAAGTCCAAGAAATGGAAGATGTGTTGCAGCGGTTATGATTCGTGGAACAACCATACTGATGCTTGGCCAAATCAGTTCTTGGGTCATTCAAGGCTACGAATAGTACGCTTGGCATGAACTCCCTAAATGATAGAAAGATATGAAAGATTGTGTAGCTATCCAGTATTGCCCTTCAATTGCCATGGATGAAACAAAATGCCATAAACAACACATTCTCGCATCAAAATCTGTCGCTTTACTACCTCCGAAATGTTTACCAAACCAAACAAGGAATGGCTCAAACCTTGGTACCCTGGTAAATGCCCAGTTGTTTGACATGGTGCAGGGCCATTGATAATTGAAGTCATCGCTATGGGTCAGTTCACCCTGGGCGTCACCTACGACATACGCAGCCAAAGGACATACGCAGCTTCCCGTCGTTTCACCGGAACCTTTAGCCGTGATGCAGAGCAGCCCAAAAAGGCGTGACCAAAAGGTTTTTATGCCCCCGGGGGTGAAAGGCATATGCTGACCTTCACACAAATGGTACAGTATTTGAGAATATTTGTGTATGCGCGTGTATATATATATATATATTTATCTATTATTATTTATTTATGTACTTATTTATGCGAACATGTATATATAATATACATTTGTAATCATACAGATATCGTATGTATGTAATTGTGTACATATATATATATTATACTTTACATTACATGTCACATACGACGACAACCCCAGAAGCGGATTCAATGATCAAGGAAACTATTGGCACGGGAAACTGACTTGGAGGAGTCCTTTCCTTCATAACAACCCAGGCATGGGTTGGTTCCAGAAATGTGATTTTCTCCCTTTCAAGAGCAGTTTTAAAGGGGTGAATATTGCGTATATCAACCACTGGATTTTTTTAGGTATCCCATGGTCACATGGTCCCATTTTTGGACCCACATAGCTCCTTTTCAGGGTGATGCCAAGTTTCTGGCTGTTTCACTTAGCCGAAGACTGCCAGATCTCCATTTTGTGCCCAGACTTTGTGGACAAACTGCGTCCCCAGCTTCGCAGGTCGCGCAGGGTTTGACACGCTGCAACGCAGGGACGTGCCAAGTCAGCATAAAATTGCTGAAAATCCATGAAATCCAGATACCATGTCGATTAATTTATATGTAAGATTTTCTTTGCATGACTTTTGACCTCATTCCTTCATCCCAAATGGCCATATACAACTGTTGAAAGGATCGTTCGATCCCAAATCCCACAACTGGTTCCGCGAAAATCACAGTGAAACCTCCAGGATGTTGCCGGTAATTCCCACCGGCTACTCAGGTGGTTCGACCTCAAAATTCACTGCTGTGAACATCAGATCTTCATCCCAACAAGTATAAAAAGTGTCATTCCTGTCATCCATGGATTTTAGAGAAAATCTATACAGTACAGGAAGCCATGATCCAGTTCCCGAAATTGGGAGTGGCTCCATGTCAGCCACAACGAGGAGCCAACCGCCGCGCAGAGCTTGACGGATCTCACGTGATTTGCCACCTGGACCCAAAAAGCTTCGATGGTTTTCTCAGTGAAATGTCCATTGGAGGATTCAGCCATGGATTACCGGAGGATTACCCTCTGGTAAACTAACATAACTATTGAAAATGACCATTTATAGTGGATTTTCCCATTAAAAATGGTGATTTTCCATAGCTATGTTAGTTTACCGGAGGATTATCAGATTGAAACACGTCTTCCCAGCCACCTGCACGATGGGGTACAAATACTGATCCGCGAGGACACCAGCATCTGCCACCATCAATTCCCGAACGCCATTCACCGTGAGCACCAGAGCCCCGCTTGGCATGGCCTCACACCGAGTTCATCACAAAGAGGACATGGACTCAACAAAATGATGCAGAAATGTAGAACTGAATAGGCTCCACACCAACAGCCCCAACGTATCTCCCTCCTGAAGAGCACAGGACCAGTCCTTATCAAATAGCAAGACTTGACAACACGAGTCTAAACTGCGCCTGCACAATGATTGGAGGCGAATTGTAGCTTTTCATGATACTAGTATCCTCGAGCTCGAGGTTACACAGCCCGGTAGCAAATTTGGGGATTTGCTACAGGGGGATTCCCAAGTCACCGTGGGTTTCAATACTGAAATGAAGGAATTTTGGATTTGGGGTACCTCAATGACAAAACGGAAACCTCCATTTCCACAAGCTGAGGACCTGTCGAATTGCCGTTCCACATGACCTGGTCCTTTGCACAATGGAGGCCACACACACCTGAGCAGCGACCGCTGAAAAGGGGTCATCTGCCCATGGTAATGTCAACCCAACGATAACATTGACCCAGCTGGATCATATGATCACTACCCTTTTAAGAGGGGCGACGTACCCTAAATGTAAGCTACATTTTAGACGTATTTTCTAGGAGGGGGACGTAAAAAATGTTAGCATACATTGATTTTTCAACGTACGTTCTAATTGCAATCTGCGTTTTGCTAAGGTCCTCTGTGTTTTTTTCAAAAACCTAGGGACTTCGAAAATGTAAGCTTTCATTTAAAAAAAAAAATGTAAGAAGGTGTTCAAAAAAATGCAAAATGATAGTCCAAAGGTCTGCAAATAGCTGCGTGTTGATAAACTGGTGGTGATTGAATATCTATCCATCTTGATCATGTTGTACCATCAAATGATGCGGTTCAATACCATGTAAATACACGGTGTACGATTCGACGATTCTCTCATTCATATAAAGCCCACAACTTAAACGAGTTGATCAATAGTTGGATCTGTCATTAACTGTGGTATTAACCTAATTTCTTAGCCAGTCCCAAATGACTCAAACCATTCTTGATTATGGTAGCTTTATGGCATCGGAATTTCGAGTTTCTCAATAATACTGTGGTAAACCAAAGTTTTAACCGGGGTTTTTATTGGGTCTAACACATCATATGTTAACACAAGTTCTAGAATGTGGTTCCCAAACAAAATAGACTGTTAATATGTTGCCATATTTCTCAATATTCCCACGTTACATTTTACCCTCTGGCAGTTAAACATAGCTACGGAAAATCCCAATTAAAATCATCGAATTAAATCGGCTTCCATAGCAAATTATAACAAATTGCCCGAGGGTAACTACAAAAATCCACTGATAACCCAAGTCAATGAAAGTTCATAACCAATCCATCAAAAAAACATTAACTGTTGCATTTTTTAAATAGTACATTAAATCTGAAAAATCCATGAATAACCCACCGAAACCCTGTTTTCAAACCCAGAAAAAAAATCCAGCCTCAGCTGTGCACCATGCGAGGCCGCTTGCCGCGCGCGGTGCCAGGTGGGACGTAGCTCGGGTGTGGCGCGCATCTGACGCAGAAATTCCACCAGTGCCAGTGGAAATGCCAGGGAAAACCGCGGAAAAAAATGAAACTGATGTCTTGGAATTTTGGGGGTTCACTGATCCTCAATTTCCAGAATTGCTTGTTGATGGATGTCTCTAACCCCTCCCCAGTTGGAAGTTCAAGCTGTAGGCAACATCCCTCAATCCAAACACACCTGGCTGGTGGGCCGATGCAACTGTGGATTGGGCCGCCCCCTCTGAGAGAAGAACCACCTGGCAGCTGTGATATGCTGTGATATCAAATAAGGAAAAAGAACATGTTCTTGGATCAACTTGGATCAACTTGGAGACTCAACAAAGTGAACGCAACTGAAGCACAGGGCACCCATTGGAAGAGATACACCAGGAGTTCGCCACAGTGGAGATATCCTTCGCCAGCCTTTGGTGATTCAACAAATTGGAATCTTGGCCAAGCATGCGCACCATTTCTGCAAAAATGCTCGCATTGTCGTGTATTCGATTGGCACTTGTGGTAGGGAAATGTTCTAACAGCGCGAATAACATGAACCAACGTCCATCTTGCTCCGGTGTCACTCTGGTAAACACATCATCAGCATACCAATAGTGACGTTTCAACCCACCTTCCAGTCTCGACCTTTACAATCACATAGTGACAACAAGTGAGAATTTATGGGATCTATTCGGATTTGTATATTGGGATCTGTAGGGATTTCATGGGATTTCATAACATTTATCTGACTTTTCCATTTTTCCGTGATCATTCAGTCACCAAACCTGTCCAGCTGATCCTGGGCTGCGGACTCGTCCTCTCCACTTGGCCGAGCGCCTTTGAAGCCCAGCACCACGCCTTTCGGGGCGTCATCGGAATCATGGTAGATTTCTATGGAGATCTAACGGATTTGATAAGTGTTCAAAATGGGATTATCACGGGATTTCATGGGTTTATGATGGGATCTTCGACAATCATTGGTTTTTGTTATTCAATCACCATGGCTTGAGAATGGTGATTTGAAAATCGGCAATCATGAGGAGAAAATAGAGAGAATTAATGGGATTCGAGCCCAATAATACTGGGGGATAGAACCAACCATTAATAACAGGTTGCATGATTTGTATTGAAATGTATTTGAAATCTGTTGAAGTACGTAGGAGATTTGACTCTTCGCACATTCCAAATTGGAGTTGGGCTGTGGAAACGTTCAAGTCACATCCATATGGACAAGTGGTCAGGGTTTTCAACAAGGCACTTAAAACAGAGCGCAAAGCAAGTACACATGGAAGTTCAGGGAAAAAATAATGGTTTGATTTCAAGTACATATTCGATGTGTACAACTACCAGTTTGAGCTGCAAAGCAATGTATATACTGAATCTGCAAACCGAAACCATGTTTGATTCATTCTCACACAATGTTTCAGACACTCAAACATTGTGTACACAATGTTTCGACACTCAAACACAAATACTGGCCATGTCCTAAGAGTGTTGATCATGGAAGAAGGATTTTTCATGGTTTAAGGTTAACACTGCTAACACTCTCGCCAAAAAATCAGCATTACCACCACACTTCATCTCCCACCTGCTGTTCGACCATAGGTCTCGCAGATTTTGGGCCTGTGGAGATTGAACTGAGATCCAGTCTCACCACCTACATGCTACAGCTGCTACATGTTGTAGCACTGGCCCCGGGCATACCAATGTCCAATGGATTGCTGGTGTCAACCAGTTGGGTCCAGTATCCCAGTATCCCAGCCTGTCAGCTGCGCTCACCGACTGGAAAAGGCTCATCACCTTCACTTCGAAATAATGGCCGCTAGACAACACCTCGAGTGGACTTTGGGATGTGCTGATCATCTAACGGGGCCTGGTTGGTGGTTCAGACACTGAATGCCAGATCACATTTAAAATTGAGGTTTAAGGTCATTGATATTCATGCATATTTATACATATAATATATACATATATATATGTATATACACTATTAATCAAAATAGTCAGAATCAGCCAGATGGATCCACATGGGCCCTTGAAGTTCTCTCCGCAAAAATGCACAGCGTCGCATCTGAGTTGGCCACTGGTGCTGGCTCAACAGAGCCCACCATGGCAGGAGGCTGGCAGGGCCATTGGTTACTTGTCATATTGCCTAATGGTTCCATTATCCAGTGAAAAGTACCTACATCATGATTATTTGCGAGTATCACTTATTTCCTCCATTGCTTTCATATTGCTTTCATGCCATGTTTCATAACAAAACATCACAAATGTGTCACCAGGGGGTGGTTAAACCACCAAACCACCAGTCGTCTTGATGTGTCACCATCGTTCAACGTGGCAGGACGACCATGGTCTTCCTGGGAAGCCTCTCCTCTCGACGCACGCACTTGCCACCATCCAGGATGGAGAACTTGAACCTCCCCAAGTGATTTCGTTTGTTTCCCATTTGAGCTGGTCAAGAAACATTAAAATGTAAAAAACATGGAAACAGGATTCATGTTCAAATGTCATTCAATTTCATTGAATCATCTATACACTATTAGTAGCATATTATACACTATTAGTAGCATATTATACACTGTTAGCAGACACGCTTCATCCAAACAAAAAATGTCGCATACATTGGCCGAGCGGCGTCGAGCCCGAATCCATGCCATCCAGGCGGATCAAGTGGCTGGCCGTGGTCTGCAAAAGGAACAGGAGAGCTGTTTGGCACTCAACGGAGAGCAATGGGTACGATCCTATATATACATGTATATATATATATATACATACATACATACATATGTATACATATATATATATATACGTACATATGTAGTGTATATATATATTTATAGATACATACATACATACATTACATTACATTACACTACATTACATTACATTACATTACATCACATCACATCACATACCATTACATACATACCATTACATACATACCATTACATACATACCATTACATACATACCATTACATACATACCATTACATACATACCACTACATACATACCACTACATACATACCATTGCATACATACCATCACATACATACCATTACATACATACCATTACATACATACCACTACATACATGCATACATACATACCATTACATACATACCATTACATTAATACCATTACATTACATTACATTACATTACATACATACATAACATAACATACATAACATACATTACATACATTACATACATTACAAAACATACATAACATAACATAACATAACACTACACTACACTACATGCATACATTACATTACATTACATTACATTACATCACATCACATTACATTACATTGCCATACATTACATACATACATACATACATACATACGTACGTACGTACGTACGTACATACGTACGTACGTACGTACGTACATACATACATACCATTACATACATACCATTACATACATACCATTACATACATACCATTACATACATACCATTACATACATACCATTACATACATACCATTACATACA
>Ga0126342_10022393_pt1 | contig 10435 bp, 11 predicted proteins | sample Cyp1metagenome_FD_92528 | JGI IMG/M metagenome (GOLD analysis project Ga0126342, IMG submission 92528) | Coral microbial communities from Lord Howe Island, Old Settlement Bay, Australia - Cyphastrea 1 metagenome | ecosystem: Host-associated > Invertebrates > Cnidaria > Coral ...
ACTGAGCTGGGAAGTTGGCGAAGAGCTTGGCGAAGAGTTGGCAAGGCGGAAGTGGAGGTGGAAGTTGATGCAGACATGGTCGAGGAGAAACTGGAGGAGGAGGCGGAGGAGGAGGAGGAGAAGCAGGAGGAGGAGGAGGCGGAGGAGGAGGACAACAGCTCTGATAAAATCTAACAACCCTCACCTGGCAGGTGGGGAAAAAATTGGATGTATGCCAATGTATGCCAATGTATGCCATAGAATGGTATTTTTGCTTATTGTTCCACGTCACATACCTGAAGACAGGATTCTATGGTAAAATCTGTGGGCGAGCTGGTGAACCAAGAGTCTTCACAGGCCCGATTTGGATGGGCATCCGAGTTAGTAAGATACTGGCTTTTACCCCCAAGAGGATATTTAACACAATATGTATGTGTATATATATATATATGTATATTCTTTTTGTACTTGTAAATCTTGGTAACTGATCGCCCGTTAATATTTTGACCTGCTCCCAGGCTGCTCCCACACGTAAGTTGTTTGGGCAGTTCCTGCAACAACATGTTGTATGTTGCTCCCACGGTGGCAGGTTGTCATGGATGATGACTTGCGCACGCCATGCGGGCGCCAAGTATTGGCCCAAGAAGCATTTCACTTATGCTGATATTTTTCAACAGCCATAAAGTCCATCATCTCCCTGCTCAAGCGGCTCCCAGGCTGAACGGACAGTCCCAAGCCTCGCAGCCAAGCGCAGACACCTTATCTTTCCGGGGAAGGGAATCTTCCCATGTGCAACACTTCAAGTCAACTTGAGGTTGAATTGTTTAGGGTACTGGACCTTTCGAGGTGCTGCCCCTGAAGATTTGGAAACACCCCCGAAGGTGACAGAGGTCCGGTGTGTGATTGCCACTGCTAGTGGCATGAGAGGTATCAAGGCTCGCTACATGTGTTCAATCGTGGCGCAGAGCTACATGCAACAGGCTGACTCCAAAAGACTCCGCCTGGAATACTTGGTCAAGCAAGCTCAGCTTTTGAAAATGAAGCAATTGGCTCATCTTCGAGAGTTAAAGTCAAAGTCAGACATGTATTCACAGAAGGGTGGTGTCTTGTTTGCAATGCGCATGTGAACTCATGTTGTCCTTTGCGTGCGCGCGCGCATCCATGTTATACGTCAAAACACGTGTTACTACGTGCAAACATGCCTGCTTTCTGAAAGCAAATTCCATTGGAACTGTGCTTAGGACGCTCGGCAGATGACCTTGAGACGCAACCTTATGATGCAGAAGCGGAAGCAAAGCACATGGTAGCAACATTCAAGTGGCAGACAAAACAGCCATCAACAGAAAGCCTGCTTCGCGCCCCCACCTTAGAGCTAGGCGCGCCATCCCCAGCGAGCACGCGGCCCGCCCAACCCGCGGAGGATCCCCCCTTGCAATCATTGAGGCCCTCAGGTGAGAAGGAGCAGTCAGCACATCCAACAAGGGAAACTGCACCAAGTCCAGCCACAGCAGACAGACAGCAAGTTCCAGCAGCAGAAGGGACACACAGCAAGGCAGGTGAACAAACCAACGCGCAGAAGCGCAAACAAGCTGGCCCAGCAGCAGAGCATCCCCAGCAGCCACGACGAGATGCAAGCGCCCCTTTGGAGAACACCGGCAAAAGGAGCCGCAAAGATCAAGCAGCAACGGCACCAACCCCTCCTGACCAATGTCAAGAAGCTACAGCAAAGGCCACCCAAGGGAAGGACATGCAGCAAGCAAAACAACAAGCAAAGCGAGCAAAAGAACCTAAGTCTTTAGATGATAGGCCAGCAAAGGCAGCCAAAACTGCAGGTGAAAATGGTGCAGCCAAGCGAAAGCAGCAATCCATGCCAGCAGACAGCAATTGCGACTTACCAGAGTCAAAGGGCAGCAGGGGTGACTTAGAGGAAGTCGCCTTGGCAGCAGCAGCAAGAGCAACACAAGATGCAATCGATGGATTGGAAGCTAAAGCTGTAGCAGACCCAACACAAGATGACCACCATCAAGCTGGACCCTCCCGAGACAAGAATTGCAATGTGCATGGCAAAGCTTTGCCAGCAGCATGGTGTGCAATCCCATATGTTACCCCGGGGGACCAAAACAAAATTGCCCCCAAAGCAAAGGCCAAGGCCAAGGCAAAGGCCAAGGCCAAGGCCAGCGATATGCAGGAGCCAGCAGCACCAAAGCGTAAAAGTAGGGCAAAAGCGAAAAGCAAAGCGAAGGTTCCCCCAGGTGAGGAGCATGAGGAGGATGTGCCAACTGACCCAAAGCCAGCAAAGCCCGCAGCAAAGTCAAGCAAGAGCGGAGCCAAGAACCGACAAGTTGCAAAGGACAAAGAGAACCGCCCGCCACCAGACAATGCATCCGAGCCACAAGAGGTTGAGACCGGAGCAGTCCCAGCAGTCCCAGCAGACAAGCCCTCCAGGAAGGCATATGAGAAGACAGCAGAGCAAAAGGCAAAGAACGCTAGGAAGTCAGCAGCATACGCACGAAAGATGGCCGAAATGCTTCGCACTGGGATGAGCAAGGATGAAGCCAAGGTCTACGCAAAAGAGGCTAGGCAACAATAAGTTTGAAATCAACAACTATGTGCGTGCACCTTGTTTCAAGTCACACATGTGCGTGCATGCGTGCACATGCATGTGGTGTTGCAGTCCGGAGGCTTACAAAAGCACAAGCTGATACTGAGCCGGGCTCAAAGCTTTTCAGGGGTTGCAAGTGCTAGATCATTTGCAGGTTTATATATATTTTGGAGTGGGAGCATGCTGTGCTTTTTTAGGAGCAACGGCGTGCGTTCATGCAATTCAGCGCAAAGCATGACCTTGCTTTGCTTGTGAACCAATCCATGTCACCATCAACATTCGCCGGAAATCGATGGAAAGACCGGCAGTAGCTTTGCGATGAGCAGTTGGCCGTTGCCTTTTCTTGATCCTTTCACAAGAAGACCCTGATGATTTCACATTGTTCATTCATGCTTGATTGCGGCTGTTCTTCTGTGCAGGTTCATGCCCAAAGCAGAGCGCTGGCTCACGCGCCAGTCCTCGTACAAAAGCCAACCCTGCTCGCTTAAAAGGCCTTGTGAGACGGCAAGTCTTGTAGTACCACTCTGATTTTTTGAGTGCCTGCTTAATTCGAACTTTTTTCATCCCCAGTGCCAGGGCCCAAACGTAGGTACACTGCTAGCTCGCTTGAAGTCCAAAGGGGGTCTTGCTCCAATGCCGGGGCGCCACATTGAGAGTATCCCTGCCTCCCTCCTGTCGATTCAAGCGCCCAAGGCCGGGGTCAAACCATGAAATCATAGCATATATGTCTCCAAAAGGGTGCGCCCCTAACTTTGAAAATTTCAAAACTAACATATGGCCTTGGGGCACCCAATTTTGAGACATACCACATGCATACTAATGCATATACACGCAGGTATCTTTAGAACATGCATCGCCCTTATTCGACCTGGTTCTGTGCTTACAAATGCAAATAAGCTGCATTTTTTTGCAACAATGTTTGGACAGGTGCTGGTGGGCATAGTCCCGGCCTCAAACTTGAACCACCTTGGTTTTCTCAGCCTCCTTCTTCTTTCCTTCATTATCTAATTGACTCGGCCCTTCATTTCTTTGAGGTACTCCTACTACTATGGACGAACAGTGTGGAGACAACCCCCCGCTACACACTGGTGGAATACTTCGCGGGTCAGGCCCAAGTGAGTGCTGCATTCCGTGGCCGTGGCCATTTGGTTGCTTCCTATGACAGCGACTATGGGGAAGAGATGAATTTTCTATCACCATCAGGATTCGCGTGCCTAACCTGAATGGCACATGTTCTTCGGTCTAGATGCTCACCAACTCTAACCCTAAGGTGGCTTTTGTCCCAGGAGGGCTTATTGAGCTTTCCCATTCTTTTAGATCATTTGGGCATCGATGGTTGGTTCCAGACAAATTTGTTTTGGGACACTGTCTACAGTGCAAAGATATTGAAATCTTCGCAGGAATATGCGATGGTCAGCCTGCTTCTGAGGTTGGCACTGGCATTGGCACTTGCCACGGTTCCTGGTGGCCTCCACGTATTGGCACCCGATTGTTCAAGCTGGACAAGGATTTCCCGGGGTAGCAGCTTAAGGAGCCAAATTAATGTATTTGGGAACACCAGCAGCTCTTGGGTTTTACGAGGATGTATGATGATTGCAAGGTGCCCCACTTGCATTGAAATTAAAAGATTGAGGTACTTTTCAAAGCCGAGGAACAGATTGACACTGGGCTGAGGCTAGCTTGCATTCTATTCGTCAGCACGGCTGCCCACATCCATTATGTCATTGAGCAGCCTGAAGGGTCTAAGGACGTCCTCTTCCACCACCCCAGGTTAGACTATTGGTCTAATTGTGTGGGGTATGTTTCTTGGTTGAAACCCTAGGTATAAATGACCGAAAAGCCTGGGGAAGCTTTGCGTCTCCACCTGTCTCCTAGGTTTACCGTACATCTTTCTGGATGATGCACCATGGAGCTAAATGTGCCAAGCGCACGGTGGTATGGTCAAATGCTCCCTCCTTGATCCATGGGCTTGCCAAGGGCTAAGCATCATGCACGAAAAGTTTACATAGCACAACATGATAGTGAGCTGTCCAAACCTAGTCTGCAACATTCTTGGTGCGATGTTCTTGCAGTGTAAGGACCTGGGAAAGCTTCCCAAGCACGAGAAAGATTCCAAGACAGAAATCAAGACTACGCGCAGGATACTGAGGTGTTTATGCAGACACACCTGGGCCCTTATCCAACCATAGGTCCATATGATATCATTTTGGCCTCCCTGGCCATCCCAGGTAAAACCAGAGCAGCCAATGGAAAAACTTCTTTCACTGGGACACGAAGCTTGAAGGAGACTGCGCGTGGTACTCAGTATTTGATGCCAACTCTGGTCCTATCCCATAGGCACGTTTGCTGTTACCTAAGGGCCTACCCTCTAGATTTTGGCAAAGCTCTGGAAAAGTTGCTTCGGGAGCAAAAGCCTGTCCCGGACTTGAGGGGAAAACTTGAATTGCCCGCTGGGCTTTCCGACAGAGAATTGTTTGAACAAACGCCGACTGGAGACCTGTGGTGGGATGCCAGCCTTCCATTCGTATGGGAGTACCTCTATAAGAACCGCAAGTGTGTCATCCCAACGAGCTGGGAAGAGACTATGAGTCGATTCAATGCTGAAGTTATGAATGTAACTTAGCAGAACCCAGCTTGTACTACCTGGAGCCCTGTTTCTAAGACTTCCCCTTCCATTTCCCAGCCTCTAAGGCAAAGCGGCCAGGGTCACTCGAAGAGTGCTATGGGCTGCCAGCCTCTAGTGCCTGAGCAGGTTGACTGAGCCAGCCAGCTGTGGAATTCTCCACTTTGCCTAAATTTAGGAAGGTCCAGGTTAAAACCCAGAAAGTTGTTCTTTCGGAATTTAGCGCACCCAGAATTACCCGCAAAAAACCCGCAAAAAACCCACAAAAACCCGCAAAAACACACAAAAACCCGCAAATCCTGAAATCTCGTTATTCTCGGTTTTTTCGGGGCTTTGAAAAAGACTACCTTTTGCCAACTTCTGGGGTATCCTGTGCCTAATTCGGAGTTGCTCCACTAGTTGCTCTACAATGGAGCATGCGGCTGCCTAGTGTGGAACATTCCCACACAGTGCAGCAACCCTTTTCAATCAGATAAGGAAACAACGTCACACATCCCAGCATGAATCTAACTGGAATGCCATTTCTGAAGATAGATGCTCCTAGGTTGACAAATGTTGAGTAATCTATTCGCTAGTCATTTTGGATCAGGCTGTGGCCCGTCATGAGTGGTGACAGGGATAACCTCCTTCGTTCTTGCTCTACCCTTGAGGGGGGGTTGGACATGATCTCACGACAGAATGGTGGGGAAGAAGCTGGCTGTTACGATGACATGATCGCAGCAGCTAATCTGCATAGCAATTTTCCAGCTGCATTGGCACCTGAAAAAAGACATTCAAACCACCCATATGGAGCTTAAGTATTTTATTAGACGTTCTTTTTTCAGGTGGCCATCCAACAGGCATATCCAAAGTTACCGAGGTTCAACTTAACTTTGTCGCCCAATCCATTCCCAAGGCGGCCGAAGCTGAGATTGCTGCATTGCAGCAAGAGATTGGAGGCAATGTTGGCCTGGCACAAGGCTTCCAAGCAGGTGGGACTAGTGTAGTAGGCTTTAGTGAAATCTAGGGCTGGCATGTAGCACGCGTTTTAAATGTTTTTATCTTGGAGCCAGGAGCACCTGGTAAACCTCCACTATACCATGAGCCCCGAGCGGCTGGTGCTCCTATGATGGCTGGGTATCCTAAGGCCGTCTTAGCCGGCATGCCCCCGAAAGCTTCACCGCCTGCCCCCCGACGCTTAGCGTCGACACTCTCCCTGCAAGCCCACCCTCCCGCAACGCCAGGGAGCCACGCACCTACTTTGCCAGATACCACAGAAGAGACACCCCAAACCCCAGAAGAGTCACCGCGAAGGGACACCCCGCCCATCGAAGTTGAAGATAAAACACCAGTGAAGCGATTGCCTGACAACCAGCAAGGAGATAGTCAGCTATACCCCCAAACACCAAGAGATGAAAAAGAGGCTGAGAACCAAGCGCCCCAGTCACCAAGAGATGAAAAAGAGGCTGAGAACCAAGCGCCCCAGTCACACAAGGACGAAGATGCTAAAAGTGAGAAATCTTTGCCTGCCACAATCCATTTTCCAAACCCCGACAGCCCTGTGCCAAGTCCAAGTAGTATGGCATGGGACCAATCTCCTACAAAGTCCGAAGAACAAATGACCCCAAAGACGCCGCCATGTGAAGAAGAAACAGCATCGAAGAATACTGAGAAGAAGAATACAGAGAAGAAGAAACGCAAACAATCCGAGCTGCCGGATGAATACAAAGATGGCTCCTATTGGAAGATTCTTGGTTTAGATAGCAAGACAAGGAAATAAATCGGTCCTGATGTCAGCGCAGTTGCCCTACATACCATGTCTGATACCCTGCCATATCCTTGTGACAAGGATCCAGCGGCACTTTGTGAATGTGCGAAAAAGAACCGGGTCTGTTGCGGCCAGCGCGGAAGCACTCAAAATTTTCAATCAGCCAGGTGGCCGTAGCTCAGCTCTAGCCTTCTTGATTCCACTTGGTGCACATGCAGCTTGAAAATCGAATTTATTTCTAGTCATGGCGCATTTGGATATCAGCCCAGGTGCGAAGATCCATGAGATGCTACGTGCTTCTGGGGGGAACTTGGCCACTCTTGAGTTGACAATCAAAAAACAATTTGAACGAAAACAGGTAAACGAGTTGGAGGGAGAATGGGTGAGTGAACTGATCCTGGAACAGAAGGGTTGGGACGAAGATATGATCAAGACATCATATCAGTGGGCAGTGGCTAGAGGATGGACCAGGAAGTCAGAAGTTCATGGGAGAGATGAATGGCAGATTCCTCTCAAAGAGACCTTCAAGTTTTCAAATACGAATACCGAATCTGGAGAAGCTACAGGATCAACGGAAGTTCAGGACTGGTTGTCAATTTGCCTGCATATCTTTGGCCAGGAACAGCTGCCTTTCAAACAAATAGTTCTTCGCTGCTTTCCAACCTCGAAGGACCCAGCTGGTGTCTTCACGAACTTTGAACTATCTGCTGAGTCTGCATTCGGGCACCTAGATGAAAATATACTTTGACATGTGTTTCCTAAATCGATTTTAAGCACACTGACGCGCTCCTTAGGCAGAACCTGACTGGTGCGTCTGGGTCGGGATCGCAAACGGTTGGTCAACAAGCTATGACTGCTATGTCGACACAAAGTTCCAAGAAAGCGAAAGTTACTGCCTTGCCAGTGATTCAAAGCAATGACCCTGTTGGTCGCTTGAAAGCAATCGGAAACAAAAAGGAGAACCCAGCCGACAGCCCCACAAGGCCCACCTTGCATCCGTGCCAAGGTCAGATCACCACGTTCATTGACATCCTGGGGACGCGGCTCGATGGCTGTGAGGAGATGAAGGCTTCCAGGAATGGGGGGGCACCATTCCTTGGCATTCCAAAGGCCTACTACCAAAAAGAAATCCGGGCGCATTTAGGATCCCATTTTGTAAGGTTTCCATGGGGACAATTCCATCATGCTAGGACAAGTGCGCAGTGAATGCTCACAAAGCATGCACAGTGGAGTGCTTGTCACAGTCTACCCTTTGATAGGAGAAGTTGGAGAGCTACAACATCGATCGCGCCAACAAGTTCCTCCCTTAATGCAGGTGGAAACTTGTGAACAAATGGGTTACTAGTGGCCTATTTTACACCAAGGGCTTCACTTAGCAAGCGGTTTGTTTGTAAACAATTTTCTTCACCAACCCTTCAAGGCTAGTCGCTGAGCTGGAGGAGAAGAGACAGCAGTTGGAAAATGTGTACAAGGAATTGTTGACCAAGCAGACCGCTTTGATCGAATCTGACGGCGACGCTGCAAAGCCATGCCCCCAGCAAGTTTCTCCTGCCACCACTAGCCCATGGGATAATCATCTCAATGTGCCCTAAGGGATCTGAAAGAAGAGATCGTCAAGTTGTATGTCAAAGTGACGCAGAAAGACATGGCCCTGAACCATGTCTTGACTCGCTGCAGGCTTTTGGATTTGTTCAGTTTACAGTATGGAAGAATTTGCGCGTAGCTACGCCATTCACTCAGTTGCGTTCTTTTTCTTGGTCATTGCTGCAGGGCCTGCAAACCACCAAAGAAGGAAGCAGAGGCGAAACCGAAGGCAGAAAAGAAAGTGAAACGTGAGAAACTGAAGGAAAAGAAGTCCAAGCGAGATGAAAGCGCGGAGCCAGCTCGCAGCAAGAAGCGTAAACGCGCAGCCAAAGCCGCAGCTTAGCGGAGTTGAGCGCACTTAAAGTGTAAATTTTGGGGCATATGTAGCTGCACTGGCATTGGTGCCTAGTGCCTGACTGAACATGCTTTGCCCGACCGGGAGCTTGAAGAAAAAAATGCGCACCAGATTGAACAAGAACACGTTTGCCCAGAGTATTGTTGCCATCACGGGCTGCTTTCCTGGAAGAATGCTCTTCCCAAATTTACAACAGAAACCTTCGCATCATGTGGCCAGGTGCTTTCCAGAAGAATGCTTGCGAAGGCTGCTCGGTCAGAAACTCGATACATCTCAACCACTATAAATATCAATCCAACAAACGGACGCCTAAGGCCTAAGGTCAATGGATTGGTTGTTTCTTTTATTGGAATGAGCCAAATCAAACCTTCCCCCCAAACATTTTTGACGTTAGATGTTTCCACTTGTTCCTTCCTACGTTCTCCACACTATTGCCTTGTCATTTGTCCCAGGCCTGGATTCTGACGATGAGGCGCATGAATGCGATCTCCTGGCTGGCGAAATTCTGGAAGACTATTTCTGGGGAGTTTCTCGCCGAACATACTGTCTCGGTGACAAAACGGGGTCCCTTTACGCACGCACACACACACACACCCCGACAAATTGTATTTTATGAGCCAACAACATACACACGTACCCATGTAGGCAAATCAAGATACAGATACACAGCAACATGCTTATGCACATATCAAGACAGGGAGGACATATACATATATATATATATATATATAGATTTAGATATAGAGATATAAGAATATGACATGATATATGTGGTAGGTGTTTTGCTACTCTCAATGCATGATGGTTACTACGTAAGGTGTGTATGTATACACATACATATGGTTTTCTATGTATGTATGTATTTATTTGATAATTGTATACATACATATATTGGTAATCAGGTGTGTGGATATTTCCATATGCACACATGTGAGTGGTTAGTGTGTAATAAATATGTGTGTGTACATGTATGCGTATATACTTCGATATATGATGTAGGAGAATCCTTAGATATACCTGTGCATCTGGGACAAGCCCAAATTTGAGACAGTTTACCATTTTGTTTCCACCTCTCAGATTGCGTGGCTTAAGTTGTTTGGGGCTACCTGTTTGTGCAAATGGGTTCCCATGAGCATCCGCCGAGGCAACCTCAGCCTATCAGTCTGCAAAATCAGCGAGGAGAATCTGCAGGGTAAGGAGACGAAACTTAACGAACATTACATTACTTCGAGTTATCCCCACCATGACATTTATACGTTTTGTTACTGGCAAATCTTCTGGCATTTTATCTGGCATATCTTCTGGCATTCTATCTGGCATATCTTCTGGCATATCTTTTGGCATTCTACCTTGCATATCTTCTGCAATATGTTCTGGCATATCTTCTGGCACTCTATCTGGCATATCTTCTGGCATATCTTGTGACATTCTATCTGGCATTCTATCTGGCAAATCTTCTGGCATTCTATCTGGCAAACATTCTGGCACTTTATCTGGCATACCTTCTGGCATTCTATCTGGCATATCTTGTGGCATTCTATCTGG
>Ga0126342_10022394_pt1 | contig 10435 bp, 9 predicted proteins | sample Cyp1metagenome_FD_92528 | JGI IMG/M metagenome (GOLD analysis project Ga0126342, IMG submission 92528) | Coral microbial communities from Lord Howe Island, Old Settlement Bay, Australia - Cyphastrea 1 metagenome | ecosystem: Host-associated > Invertebrates > Cnidaria > Coral ...
GGGATCACTTAGAGCACCGGAAAGTGGATCACTTAGAGCACCGGATCACTTAGAGCACCATGGGATCACTTAGAGCACCAAAAAAGTGGATCACTTAGAGCACCAGAGAATCATACCTTTAGGTAACACTTGGGGACACGGGGCTGGGACATGGGGTGGGTTTAGGGACAAGTGGGGACACGGGGCTGGGATATGGGGTGGGTTTAGGGGACCAGCATGGTGGAATGAGACCTTTAGGGTAACACTTGGGGACACGGGGCTGGGACATAGGGTGGGTTTAGGGGCGAGTGGGGACACGGGGCTGGGACATGGGTCCCTTTAGGCCAACCCCTCACTTGTGCACCCAAATTTCAATCACTTGCGCGCCCTCACTAACTTGCGCGCCCACGAGCAAAATGTCACGCACTTGCGCGCCTTGATCATCTCTCATTCATGTTCCAGTGGGGTAGTGTGGGGTGGGGTGGGGTAATAACGTTCATGTTCCTGTCCACACACAGGCACAGCAACCTCATCATCTTTCTTGCTGTCCTGCAGACACAGGCACTGCACTGCTCTTTCATGATCAGCTACCGGTGGGGTGGGGTGGGGTGTGGTGGGGTGATGTGGGGTGAGGTAGTTTTCCCCGTATTGAGGGGGCCCTGGATTCTAGATTAACCCTTGTGGTCAACAACACAAGCTGCACTCTTTTCTACGCGGAAATGCAGTAGTCTTGAGCCAGCGAAGTGGCGCAGTGGAAATGAATTGAATATACATGATAAACATGTCAACATGCATGAAAGCATTGTGTAGACACGTGAACAAAAATAAATGACAAACAGACACAAATTTTCTTCGTGTCGAAACATGCAGCTATTTGTCACAAGAAGTGCTCAGCACGTCTGCTGTGAAACGTCCGAAGACAAAAATCAAAAGCTACAGGCAACTACTGGCTGGCCGCAATGCGGCACATTGGCAATTGAAGTACCTACAGGTTCGAGGCAAAAGTGTATCCATAAAGGAACAGCTCATTGTTTTTTCTTTGATTGCGAGGCTGGTGAAAAGAAATCGATTGTTCAGGCGTTTGCGGAAGCAAATCTATCCATTGGCCATCATGCTTTCGGATCCATCTGTCTTGTGGAACTTGATAACCAGGAACATATTCAACATTGTAATTTCTTGGATTTGTGCGATGATAAGGCTGCTGATAAGGATGACCGGGATTTCGGTACGAAGTTGAGCTGGAAGAAGGCTCTCTGTAGCCTTGGTTTAGCCACTGCGAACCCGACATGCGGCTCGGAGGCGGCGGTGGCCCAGGAACTCCGGCAGGACGACTCCTGTTAGTCCAGCTTGACCGAGATTCGGTACGTGTCCGTGTGTTGCGTTCAACCGGGGTCTGAGATCGCTCACGACCTCGAGCAGTATTCTGGCGCTGCTCACGCTCTCGCCAAGGCTGCGTATTGCCAGATATTCCCACGGTACGTGAAGCAACAAGTGGATCAGTGCTTGGTGATCTTGCAGACCGCGGAGGCGGTACCAGTGGTGCTTTGACCGGAGATGTGACGGTTGGTTGGTGCTGGTTGCAAAAAGCTGGGAGCGGCTTTAAAACGTAGCTGTGACGGTGGCGTTTTTGGTGGTGTTTTTGGTGGCGTTACTGGCTGTCGAACTGGCGCCGGTGGCGGCTGTGGACGACGTGCATCTCTGCTAGGAACGCGGCTGGTAGAACGGGATCTCTGTTCACCAACATTTCGGTAGGAATCTCGCCGCAAAGGCGGCACACTGTCCTTGCGTTCACTGCGTTCAATTTTTCTATCATCACGTTTTTCTTTATATCTCTCATTGAGTCCTCCCCAGCGCTTACGTCTCCGGTCCTCGGATTCTTTTGACCTGATCCTCATGTTTTTAAGAGCTTTCAGCTGTGCAAAGGTCAACAAGGGAGAATGATAAGCACAATCTTTTTCTGCAAGACCCATATCATATGGCAAACGGTGCTTCAATTGTTCTACATCGTTCAACATGACTTCATCGGAAAAAGCTGAGCCTACAAGTCCATCCGCAGATGCGGAATTTTCCCTGCCTCGAGCTTCGGAAACGGCAATCTGTTTACCATAGAATAAGGAAATTAAAATCATAGAATCACAGTTGGCCTCTTTGCCTTCCATGCTTCGAATGTACTCACTTGCCATTGTGGAGGAAACTACGTTAGACATAATGCGGTTGATAAGATTTCGGTGCAAATTGATCTGCTGCAAAAATCTTTCAAGAATGTCAATCATGATGGATGTCCGAAAATCGGAATGCTCATCTTGTTTGAAACTGCGTTGGGCAAATAGGTTTCCATCTCCTGAAATAAAATCACATTGGTGTTCAACACAACATGCAACAAAACTCAGCCATTTCTGGCATGCTTCGGCATATGCTTTTGTCCAGGCGTAAGATGAAATGTGGAATACCGCAACGCGGACTTCTGCTAAAAGAAGGCGTTTCACATCATGCGTGTCTGCGCCCGAAGCAACAGGGAGAATTTCTGCTTGCGTGACATCAATCGCTCCATCAACTTCACAAAGGGCATGTTCTGGAGTGTTTTGTGTGCTGGCCAGCGGACTAGGATTTGGCTGCACTGACAGATCCTCATTCGGAGTGATATCAGGCATTGCCATTCGAACTTCCTGAGGTGTTCTTGCCATAACAAAGGCGAAAAACTGCTCCATGAAGTAACCAAAATTTGCTTTTCTTACTCTCAGTTTCACATTGATAGTGGCCAAGCAATTCAATAAAAGTTCCAACTGAATGATCTCCTCTGATAAAAATTGCGACCGACTGAGAATTGATCTCTGGGTGCACAACCATTCCAATCATGCCGTGATCTCTGGCAACCTGCTGATGAATTGCAATGCCGCCGTGTTCATCGCTTGCTTTGCAAAGGCATGTAATGTGTGCAGCGCGTCGGAAAACTAAATATGGAAGAGCACGATACTGAAGGTCATTTCTCACCCACGAAGGGAATTTTGAACTTCCTCCGAAAAAAGGAACTCGGTTGATGTGACCTAAATTAAGAGTTAAAATACCGAGCTGATAAGAATCCTTTTGGGTGTCGTTGATGTTTTGCTCGTTACGCATTGCCACTCCTTGGACGGCACGCTTACCCAAAAGGCAGCTACGGAAAAGCTCAAGCAGTCTTTCAATCTCCTTCTCTGTCAGGTCTCGGCCGTCAGGATACTTGAAAAAGACTTCAGGCCTCCAAATTGGCAAGGCTGCTTCATCTTGCGCATCAAGAAAATGTTCCTGCAGAGTGGGCACTCGATTGCCACCTGGAAGCTTGTAGATAAATCCAGTATAGTCGTAATCTTCGATTCCATGCTTCACAAAACTCTGCAGGTAGGAGTTTCCAAGTTTCTGGCCATTTTTCAAATGACAAACAAGGTCCTCATAGTTTTCTTTCCGCGTTTGAGCTTGTTCACTTCTTGTGGCTCCAAAGTATGCGGAATCAGCAAGAACAGAATCAATAATGGCTCCAACATTAAAAGGAGAATCTTTTGAACCAATGCTGTCTGGCAAAAAATCTGAGGAAATTTCCGAAGAATAGTTGATGATGTGATGGTCACATGCCAAGCCTTGGACACGGCAATTAAGGCAATATGCAAAGCCACAGGGGTGGCACCAAAACATTGCATCTTCGGCATTACACGTTTCAAAGTTTTTACAGCATTGAGGTCCAGTAGGACGTTGATACCATTCAATCGCCTCAGTTTCCTGTTTAAACTTAGTGAAAATTTTCTTAGCAGCATCTGCATCCTTGAAAAGTTCTTTTGCTTGGGTAGATGTTTCTCTTGTGGCCGCTGAGCCCCTAACTGGGTTGCGCCTTTCATCTGTCGCCGAGGATTCGGCAGTTCGAGATGCGGATGCTTTGGAACCGGATGCTGCTGCAGAGCTGACCGTTCTTGCGGTACCCTTCTGCGGTCGCTGAGGCTGAGGCGGCGGCGTCGGCATCGCCTTAGCCTGAATCGGCTTTTTCTTCGGCTGCTCGCTCTCCGATGCAGATGAGACGTCATGCGTCTTTTCCTTCTGCAAGTGTTTTTCGAACCTTTTACGAACCTCTGCGCGAAGCTGATCGACGCGTTCGTCATCCGATGTCTTCGGAGGGCCACGAGGTCTATCATTTGGAGTGGAAGTGTCGCGGACTGGCCTAGCCGGTGCGGCTTTTGCCTGTCTAAAACTGTTAAGAAAATTGGCTGCAATAACTGTATCGGAAACTTGATCAGTAACATAGTGCATATAATCAGTGCGTTGCCAGGTAACATTGTTTTGATCATTTTCATGTTTCTTTTCCCAATAAAACTGATGATGGCAAATATGCATAGCAATGTCAATATCGGAATTGTAATCATTCATTCTGGAAAGTTCTCCGTCAGGCGGAATATCAATCCAGGCACGGTCAATCAAAGACCAAACTCCACAAAAACGTTGCAACGGTACAGTGTGAGGAGTTAAAACATATCGACTCTCCGTGATAACGGGATTCAAGTCGGCAACAACTCCTGGCCTGCAATCAAAATACAATGTGACTCAGGACGCAATGCGTCAATCATTGAGGTCAGCAGGCAATCAAGAGCAAAATGCACATGATTCCGTCCTCCTCTGGCTCCTCCGGGAAGTAGTCCGAGACGTCGGATCGACGGAAGGTTTTCTCGTTTGTGCCATGCACAAGGTACCTGAGAGGATAAACATCGGGACGGAATGGAGTATGTTCAATGCTGGTATTGTTGGAATGTCCACTCTCAAATCTGATAAAAATACTTGCAATATCTTGGCCATCGAGATAATCGGCTTGTTGTTGTCGAGCTTCATCATCGCCAAAATCGGCAGGTTTAAACCAGGCATCCGGTTCCGGATTTTTCCCTGGTGCGAAGTTGTCAGTTGTTAGGAAACCGACCATTGCTCGAGATTTGTTAGAATCACAAATGACATGGGCCAATGGCATGAGGAAGCGAATGGTGTTATTTCTGCTACGAAGACTAGCCGGTATTTCGGCAACACTGATCTGATTGAGTAATTGGAGACCGTCCTTATGCATGGCCCTGATCTTACGAGCGGTCTCAATGTGGCTCAACATCTCGTTTAAAGACAAGGAGCCGTCTTCGTGCAGCAAATTAGTGTGACGAAAAATATATGATAAATGCCTTGACCCCTTTTCCTGCCAAAAATCCTGCAAAGCTAGGTCATGGTCAATTTCATTTCTGACTCCAGATTGTTTTCGGAGAACTTGCAAAATACATTGGGCAAAACATAAATTTATTCGTTCTGATTGAATCAAGAGTTGCATTAAAGACATAATCAATACCGCGGGTGCGGTTTTCCTTGTTGGAATCATCATATGCTCGACGTCTGTCCGAAAAGTCCGAACGTCCGCCTCGAGGAGCGGTCTCTGTCCACGCGGTGTACGGAATCCGCGAGGAGTGCTGTCCGCGGTTGCGGAACGATCTGTTCTGGCTGGTCGCGAAAACTTAGGTGGCATGCACTCGGCAGGTGCCGGCAATACCAGAATTTAACTGCCACAGGCAAGAAGTGCCGGCAGTGCAAGGGTTCAGCGTCGACGGTCGGTGTCAAGTGATTTAGATGGTTAACGAACCCTGTGAGCCGAGAGATTGCAGACACAAATTTTCTTGAGACAAAAATTTACTCCTCGAAGTACATCATGGCAAACACATAATCTGAAATGTCTTCACAGAAAAATGTCAACACATTGTGTGGTTCATGCAATGTTTCAATGACCCATGTTGCCAAAAACGCTTTGTGCTTCAGTAACGACCGGAATGGCGGGTGCACGTCTACGTTCTCAAGTTTGCCAGTTGTAATCGATGACACTAGTTGGTCTGGTGTTGCGGTCGACTTGGTAAGTGGGTCTGCCAGACAATATTCACTTGCAATGTGACTCAAGTCGTCTAAGTGACCGGTGTTACTTTCGTGTCTCAACATCTGTATTAAATGATGGGTCTCCTTTTGTTCAGGTAAATGTGTGGTCTGAGCAGTTGTGACTAAATTATTCGCGTCCGTCCTAATGTGAATCGGAACGATTTCGCCGCTAATGTCGGCCCATAATGCTCGCAACAACAAACATGTACCAAAGCATTTCATTAACGCATTTAATTCGGCAACAGTAGCGGACTGCGTTGTAGTTGTAATCTTGTGACTTTCATAGTCAATGATCGATCCACGTGTTGCTGATTCGGAACCATTAAGACGGTATGCTTGCTTGTCGTAACCGGAATTGCGGTATGTTCCCTTAGAAGGCAATTTGCGGTCTTCGGCTAGGAAAATGACATGAGCACGCTGACTAGACTTGTCACTGTTGTTGCGATATGAAGCATCGGGCATGCCAAGGATACGCTGAGTACCCTTAAGAGGCCAAAATCTGCCATCAACATACTGACTTTTAAGGGTGCGAACAACTTTGTTGATTTCCCTGACATCTCCGATATTCGGATTAGCAGCGGCTGAGGCACAACGCGAAAACTTGTAACAAATATGGACCCTGGTGTTCCTGGAGCCATCTGAATGAATCCAGAAGTGAAACTGGCTCCCAACACGTTCAGCAGGAACGTGATGAGCACTTGTATCAATTAGCCCTGGGTCTTGTGCTGTATCGACATCAACAAGACCATTGCCGTCACATGCATTGGGAGCAACCTGCCAGATCTATCATGCTTCGCACGCCCATGTTGCAAGACTGCCCAATTTGATATGTGTAAGGTAGGAACCATGCGAGACCCACAAAATCAAATGTTGTACAAGAAAGGCATGGAGATTGCAACGACATCAGAACAGTTCTACTCTCAATTCCATGGAAGATTTTGTAATTGTAACAAGCAACATGACCATCAACAATTGTGTGGGGAAACCAGCTTCAAGGGCATCCGTATCAAAAGGACAGAATTCTCCGAGAATTACACACGAAAGTTTTCACGAGCAGTTGCGAAGGTGTTGACATCCATAAAGAGTGTGAAGGAAAAGCCTTTCCCATGCGAAGCAGTCTTTGCAGCCTTGTCTAAGAGATCAGGCAGGGCCTTTGCTGAGTCGCCGCCGAAACGAGCAAAACTGAGGAATAGTGAGCTGATAGAACCAAGTCAGATGCCAGCCAAGAGGCGGCGCCTCCGTGAAAAAAGCTCTGAGGAAGTCAACATCGCAAACCTTTGTGAAAGCATTTGTGCCAGAATCATGAAACAAGCACCTAGAGTTGGAAGGAAAGAAATTCATGATCCAAGAGTTCTTGAGGATGTCCAGTCACTTTTCCATGACAAAAGAGTGGTTCGTATCATGATATGCAAAGGAACTGAGCGAACAGTCGTACCCCCAAAAGATATGGTCCCCGATGAAGCTCCATTCCGGCGAGCCATAATTATCCAGCGTACGAAGAAAATTCAGATTGAGGATGAATGGGAAGAATGGAAGTACCTTTCAGCAAGACAACAGTGGAGAAGATCACACCCAAGCTTCCTGAATATAACAGTGTTTGCTCGCAATCATGACCTAGATCATGTTAGCGCAGTAATTCAGCCAGCTGAGCCTGCGAGAGCGACACAATCCCAGACCTTGGAAAGGTCACAAGCAAGTAGTGTGCCTGAAATAAGAGCAGAGGCACCGTCGCCCATGCCAAGTCCAACAACCCAGGAGACATCGCTGATGCCAAGCCAAGTAGATGAAATCAGCCAAGATCATGGTCCCAAGTTTTTATCAATGTCCACTGAAAACCGAAAACTAGCCCTTAGGTTGCATAAAAACTTAGGACACCCAGAGCCCGCCAAGCTTTGTAAGATCCTTCAACAGCGAGGATACACCCAAGAATTGTCACGGGGGATCATGGACTTGAAGTGCTCAGTGTGCCAAATGCAGCAGCGTCCCAAATTGCAAAGGCCCAGCACACTCAAAGAGGAACTTGAATTTGGGGATAAAGTAGCAATGGATGGGGTGAAGTGGACTAATAGACAGGGACAAGAATTTCACTTCTATCACTTCATCGACTATGGAACTAATTATCACACTGCGGTAATTGCCCCCAATCGAGCAGAAGCTCAAGAGAGACTGACTACAGGATGGCTCAACTGGGCTGGTCCACCAAATGAGATGCTTCTTGACTCTGCCACAGAGTTCTCTGCAGAGCATGAATGTGCACTGCCAAGTGATCCCACCAGATGCACATTGGCAGTTGGGCCGCATCGAACGTCATGGCGGTGTGTTACAGCACATGTTGGCTAAGTATGAACTTGAACACGATGTCACGACTTACCAGCAATTGCAACAAGCGTTGACACACTGCACCATGGCCAAGAATGCATGTAGCCTGAAGGATATTCACCAGAGACATTGGTCTTTGGCCGTGGCCTGCGAGTGCCTGGATCCATTGTAGGGGATATACGCTGCCAGCACATGCCAAGGCTGACAGTGAGGATCAACCAGGCATCAGGTTTAGGGACATGTTAGCCAAACGTGAAACAGCTCGAAAAGCATTCCACGCAGCGGCCAATGATATGGCATTAAGGCGAGCTGCCTTAAGACGTGACAGACCACACCGGGGTGCCTACAGTTCTGGGGAATGGGTAATGGTTTGGAAGAACAGAATCAACAAAGAGTCTTGGATTGGTCCTGTTAAAGTAATAATCCAAGATGGGAATAACACTGTATTCTGCAACAACATGGGGTCTATAGCCCATGCTGCACCAGAGCATATTAGACCAGTGAGCGCCGTAGAAGCCAGACTGATTCCCTTAAGAGTCCCAGATCCAAACCATCAGGACATCTCAACTGCCTGGAGTTGAAGGACCCCAGAATGGATCAGGCAGTGATGTGAGTCTTCCGAATCCAATGCTCAACAGTGCTGATCCATCACAGGAAATACCACACCTCACAGATCAGAATGACCAACAAAGATTCAACAGTAATGTGTCCTCCGAACAATTGATCAAGAACCTGACAATAATTCTCAAGACAATAACGTAAATAACTCCACTCCTCACAGTCCTAATAACGACAATTGCAATCCACAGAATGACAATCTTGAACTTCAACCTCACGAAGTCCCTGTGCCTGATGAGAGCAGTGATGAACTGCTGTGCGATCTCCTGGTGAGTATAGAATGAGAACCGTATTGGTCCAGGCGGCAAAGATGTCGTATGGAGAGCAGAACTCGAATTCTCCAAAGATCAGCTGAATGCAGTGTGCCATGTCAGCCATCAACCATCCGAAGAAGAATTGGTATTTCTTGCAACTGCGACAAAGAAGCAAAGAACTGAGGTAAAACTCAGCACACCGGATCCAGCCGAGAAGAAGGAGTTTGAGTTCGCCAAGGCCAAAGAAGTGAAATATGGCTTCAAACTGGGAGCGTAGGTCGCATGTTCCGACATGAGTTGTCCCCTGAACAAGTGTTGCGCTGTAGGTGGTTGTATGTTTGGAAACCAGTCACAGAGCCTGCAGATCAAAAAGCCAATGGTGGAAAGAGCCGAATTGCCAAAGCCAGATGCATCGTATTGGGATATCAAGGTCCACAATTAGACACCATTCCCAGAGACAGTCCAACTCTAGGAAGAACGTCCAAAATGCTGATAGCACAGGTCATTGCATCCATGCATTGGACATTGATGTCATTTGACATCAAACCTGCATTCCTGCAGGGGAGGACTCAGGAAAACCGAGTCATAGCCATTGAACCCGTGCCCGAGATGGTGGCTGCCATGGATCTCAAGCCCAACGAGGTATGTCGTCTGGTCAAGTCCGCATATGGCCTGATAGATGCACCATTTTTGTGGTTCACTGAACTGGACAAAACGCTCAGGTCTCTCAACTTCATCCCATCACCTTTTGACCCTTGTCTATATTTGTATTACCATGATGAATCCAAAGGGCCTTCAGGAATTCTTGGGGTACATGTAGACGATGGACTTTGTGGGGGAGATGAGCATTTCCAAGCAGCAATCCGTGAGTTAGCTGCAAACGTGCGCAGAAGGCTTCAAAGAAAATGACACTTAAAGTTTTGAAACTTCTTTTGGGAGTGTGAAACCACAAAGAATCCCAGTCTTTGTCCATGAGCCCATGCAGGTCCTTTCAACTATTTGGTGGTCCTTAGACCTTTTGCCTTGGAGCAGCTGCAGGTGACTTCAGATCGTTCGGCCTGTGCAGTTTGGGAAAACAGATTGAGCGGGGAAGATCTGAGGTATTTTCAGTTTTGAGCTACCAGTGCTGACTCCAATCACAATATATATATATACAGCTATGTACGTATATGGATGTACATACATGGAAACCAAAATGAGGAATTTAAGCCCCAATATGACAACCCGTTAGTTTTTTTGGGTGGTTTACAAGTAAGAAACGACTCCCGAACGCACGGCACCTTCTGAGCCGCGCAACTCGGCTACAAGTGGATACACTGAACTCAGTTGTTTGGTAAACTTGCCATAAACCCCCA
>Ga0126342_10022395_pt1 | contig 10434 bp, 11 predicted proteins | sample Cyp1metagenome_FD_92528 | JGI IMG/M metagenome (GOLD analysis project Ga0126342, IMG submission 92528) | Coral microbial communities from Lord Howe Island, Old Settlement Bay, Australia - Cyphastrea 1 metagenome | ecosystem: Host-associated > Invertebrates > Cnidaria > Coral ...
AGGCAAAACTGGGCTGTGTTCGACGAGGGGTTAAACATAAAATGCTCATTTAACGAGATCACTAAATGTTCCGGTTTCACGATTTAAGCACGAGATGACGAGGTAAGATTTATTCTAAATTGCACAGATTAATTATTCTGATTCTCAAGATATGGGGTATGCCTAAAAAGGGGGTACCCCTCAATTCATGTATTTTAATAGGGGTGTCCATTATAAACCATTCATTTTGGGGATGCACCCCATGTGTATATATATATATTATCATTATTATTATCATTATAATTGTCATTATCATTATTCTACTTATTGTTATATTATATATATATATATCATATTATGATATATTTATATTATATGACATATATATATATGTATATATATATATGTATATGTGTGTGTGTTGATATTACCTTTACAGTTCCATTCTTCACCCATGTGTTTTTGTGTGGCTTAGCTCGATCAGATCGATCTCCTCAGGCGACAAAAAGGCGCAGTTGGCTGCAGAACTCGTGGCCAAGTTGGACGCCAACGATGCTGGCACCAGCGAGTTCCTCGCACGCGGAAGTGGCGCCGAAGTGGCTCCCATACGGAAGATTTCTGGAGATGGTGTTCGATATATCCAGTATAATGTAGCTATGTGTATACATGCATATATGACATCTACATATATATATATAATTATATATTAATTTATGTGTGTGTGATTAGTGGATAAAAAAGTGACTTTGATGATCATTTCGGCCAGTGAAATTGGGAAGCACATGGCTCGAAGGTACGCGGACCTTCCAAGTGCCATGATCCCGCGCATGGAGAAAGCAGTGCCGCGGGTCCGAATCAACGGAAATCGGTGGCGCCACCCTCCAGTGATGTTGTTTTTTTCATAAACCCCATTAAAGTTATTTGGTCTATTTATTTGTTATATATATATAGAGATAAAACCATCATATACATATTAACCTTATTTGTAGATATGTACGTATCGTTAGATATACGTATACGCATATATATATATATATATATAATACATATGTGTGTGTATCGTAAATCCTAGTTATTGGAGTTGTTTGCACCAACGTAGCGTTCACGAACTGGCGCACCACCGTATGACGTATGACGTACTATGAGTTGATTACGCTGCCCTCGTCAAGGTTGCCCTTTGTCCCTCGATGACCGATCCAAGGAATGAGTACAGGAAGGATCAACAGGCCACCCTGGAGGGCACCAAAAGCAACTCGTCGTAACATTGAGGATCAAAATCTATAGGGCTATAGGGGTGAAGATACATTTTGACAGTTGACACGTGATATATACATTGGACTATTTACAAATCATTCAACATCTTCAAGCTTAGGATTCAGAAATGGCCATCATGGCCATCATTGCCATGGCTGAGGTGCCATTGCTTCAGCACCTTTGCACGTCCTGGTGACTGCACCAGTGGGGCCCTGTCTGAAGGAGGAGCCACCCGTGGATGGTGTGTACCTGGACATGGGCTCAGCGATGACGGCCATCTCCATGTGCTCCTAGGCTCCAAAAACGATGGAAGCCATGGAAGCCAGGTTGAACTACATAATATGGATAATATGGATTTCTGGTTGGTGGCTTCAAGCATGGCTTTTATTTTCCATAATATATGGGATGTCATCCGTCCCATTGACTTTTAAAGATGGTTAAAACCACCAACCAGATTTGGATATTATGGATAATATGTGGATATTATGGTGATAATATGGTTTTGGCCTACTTGTAATTGAGTTCAATGGCGAATTTGCTTCGGAAGTTCGATGAGTGACTGATTGAACACAGCATATAATATAGATTTCCCATATCAAACTGTTCAATGATGTTCAATGATGTTCAATGATGTTCAATGATGTTCAATGATGTTCAACTACAAGAGGTTACTGTAACCCCCCAAAAAAACAAGTATCAAACAAAGGTGGGGACGGATTTCAGGTGAGTTTCCACGCCTGAGGTGCGCAGGATCTGGGCCTGGGCGTCCACTGTGACTTTGCGGTGGCGAAGTATGGCAGCGTCTACAAAGAGGTCCTGGGCGACGAGTTTCCGGAGGAGGGGTTGAGGATGGGGGTTGATGCTGTAGACAGAATGACAATGAATCTACAAATCACATACTGTAGATGATGGCCACAAAAGGATTCATTCTAAATCATTCTAATATAATAGAACAGACGTTCTAGTGATGTTCTAATACTAACAATCAATTCTAGTAATAGAACTTATTTGTTGTAGTGATAATAATTGATAGTAACAACTAATAGGAAATACTAGCATTTAGAACCATAATTATAGCAAAAATGCAGATCACTGACCACTTTTCTCATCAGCGCCAGGATCACTTCGTCATTTGCGGCATCAGCCTGGGCTATGGTCATGATCCACAGCCGGCGGCCTGTTTGAACAGATTGCCCGTGGATGAGACCACGCGATGCTTGGCGTGGCAGAAGGTCCATTGGTGAAGCCTCACCAAGTGAAGAGTTTACAGTTTACCTATAGAGAATCAATCAAAATACCCTCTGGTTATTTAACATAGCCATAGAAAATCACCATTTTTAATAGGTGAACCGCCTATAAATGGGCCATGTGCCATGGCTATGTTAAATAACCAGAGGGTATATCAAAATCCATGTATTCCATGTGAATTTGAATCTCCTAGGTGCCATTTTAGAACCCATCCGTTTGTGCCAGTTTACATCCAAACGTTAAGTTGAAACTTAGGTTATTCGCACTATTTTGTTGTTTGTCAATAAACTAGAGGGCTGGTCTTGACATCAACGGGATCCTGTAACAGATTTTCCAGAAACATGCAGTCCAAAATCTGATCCTTCGAAGTACCGGTTCATATTTGGATTTCATCTGTGTTTGTATCCAATGTGGGTTATAGTTTTGGCCCCCAATTACAAGATTCATTCGTATTAATTCCCCACACATTAGTAATGATTGGGTCATTACTTCCGTATTTGATTCAAACATTCGTACAATTATGTTGTGCCCTGAGTGAAAGATGTTCTCAGGAGCTTTATAAATATACTTAAACCATATTATAAAATTACATACGCAACACGTACAATGATTTACATCTAAGGGCACAACATTGTATTCAATGGATTGGTTTTCTTGGGAAAATCTTAACCGGAAACCATCGATTTTCCCATTAAACATGGGGCTTTCCTGTAAAATTTCCCCATTTGATCCCTGGATATCCCTGGTGCATTGAGGATGGACGACTTGCGATCCAGCTTGGCTAATGGCGCCAGCCACTCCTGCGCCTTGACTTATAGGGGCTTTATAGTGGATTATAGTCATTGTATACTACCCAATATCTCAAGAGAATTATATCAATATGCTAACTACCCAATACGACTCTGATAGTTTCTTTATGGGGAGATGTGATTTCAATATTTCGTAGAAAGTGAAGTCATGTGAAGTCTCATTTATTGGATCTATTTTCCATCGATGATCCACCATTCTATAGAATTTTTTACCTCCAAAAATCGTCCAAAAATCAGCCATGTCCGGACGTTTCTCATGGCAGGAACTATGCCAAGTAACTTGGATGAAGGGAGAATTCGCAGAAGCCCCGTCTATTTACACAGCCTGCTGGAGTACCATCTCCAAGTTCGGAAAAAAAATCCTCCGGACATGCTGTAATTCATGATAATTCATGTTCTCAAGTGGTTTCATGTTGATGTTTTGCAGTGACTTAGTACATCTCCGGTTTTTGTCCGTGACACCGACGGCTGAGGTGCCACCTTCAGCCTATGGTTTGATGCACCTCGTGTCCTCCCGGCATTGCTCCCATAGTCTGGACGTGTCCAAAGTGGTGCCCAAGGAGCCAAGGGAGAAGAGGTGGAAAGTTGCCTGAATTTCATGGTATTTCTTTGGTATTTACATGGTGTTTATCTGTATTTATTCTGCATATATGGTATTTATATGGTATTTATATGGTATTTATATGGTATTTATATGGTATTTATATGGTATTTATATGGTATTTATATGGTATTTATATGGTATTTATGTATTTATATGTATATTTATATGCATTTATGCTTGCATATACTATAGTCAGACCATATTATTTATTAGCATTCATATTAGATGTACTACCACGGTCATGATGTCACTTTCTATGATATTCATGGTGTCACAAATGGGTATTACTATGATACTACTATCTTACTACTATCTTATTACTATGGTATTGCATAGGTATCATATATGGGCTTGTTTGAGAATGGGGTGCCATTTCAGCGTTCACACTGGCCATTTATAATTTGAGATATTTGGGTGGCTCGGTGGGTCAGTGCATGTCGGCTGTTGCCTAAAGTAGCTAAGTAGTATGTCAGTATGTACTTTACAATATTGTATATGTTATACAAATGTTATTACTAATATATTATAGTTGCGACTTTAACTTTTGTTACCAGATTCTCCCGTTGAATATTTGACTGGCTAAGCTAACTGGTTCGTCGCCAGTGATCCTAACCACTTACCGTGGGATGACGCCTCGAAGATCCGCAGTGGATTATATTGTATGGCATGAAATCTGGAACCTAAAATTATCTTACTAATTCACTAAAATGGTTATAACTTGTTCTAAATGGTTATAAGTTATAAATGGTTCTAACTGGGGTTATCATGTTAGTTATCATTCCACCAATTTCGGGCCACCTGTAGGACCTGATCTCCGACATCTTGGCGGCCGCCCGCTGCGTCACGTCCATCGCGAACTCGCAGCCCTGGGCTGTGACGGTGATCCAAGGGGAAGCCAGGGACAAGCTGCTGGGCCATGGCGGGCTATCACCATTAGAATCCCTATATACCCACGTGGAATTTCATGGATATCCCCATTAATAATATGGATATTACTGGATTATATGATTAAGAATATCATTATTACCCCATATAGGGATTATATAGCCATAAATCATGGATTGTATCCCAACAACATGGAATTTCATGGAATTTCACCCCTATCAGATTATATATATATATATATGGGTAAATTTCATCACGACCAAACCCTGCGACCGAAGCCTGGAAATCATGGTTTAGGATTCGGGAAATCCCCAAATGGCCGAACTATTCAGGTTAGTGAAATATTATAATTTACCCAGATCAATGGAAACATAAACCATATAATGGACACATATTCAATAAACCTCCATATATAACATTATATAACTACAATGTTATAAACATGCTATTATACGGAGGTTTCCATGGTCATGGGAATACCCCAATAGCTGGATGGTTGATTTCATGGAAAATCCATCTATAAATGGATGATAACTAGGGGTACCCCTATTTTAGGAACCCCCCATATAATCCATGGGTTAAGCTACTCCTGCGCTTTCGAATAGTTCAACTTCCCGTAGTTACCCTCCAGTAAATTAACATAGACCCTGCCAGATAGGGGTTGGTTCAGATGAGTTTCCTCTAAAAATTGGTGATTTTCAGGGTCAACAATTTTAATTTACCAGAGGATAGTAATATCCATTAACCACCATTAACCACCATTAACCATCAACTAACCATCATTAACCATCATTAACCGTTCTGTTAACCTCTTGCAATAACCAACCAGCCAAGGCTCTCCAAGGCGATGCTGGACTACTTCGATGCAGGGAACAATGGCGGTCAAAGTGACCCGCCGAAGAAGCGCGACGCGAAGCGAAAAAGCCATGGGGGATGATCCACAGAATCCCTGGATTGTGTTTAATCACCCAAGAAATCCAGCTGGATTTTGTGCTTGGGGTCTTGGGATGTGTTGGGTGGTTTCTCCAAAAAGCGTTTGCTGATATGATTTGTCAAATGGCGACAGTGCCATCATGGTTTTGAGTTCAGAAGTACGCGACCCGCTACCTTTCAGCAAGGGTTGTTTGCCTGCAGGTTACAAGAAGTACAGCACCCAAAACACCGCCAGGATGCAGAAAGGCTGGGACAGGAAACATGTGTACCATTGTCAAAAGGTTGGATTGCTCAGTTTCTTCTGGTGATGGGAATGTATGAAAATATGTCAATCCATTTCTATGGGGGCTTCTGAAGGGTTTTTTCTCAAACCCAGGATTTGGATGTGGGGAATCCCTAGTGACTGATGTGACCACGGTAGATGTAATTTGTATCTATTGAATTCTATGGATTGTTCCGATTGTTCCAGCGTCAAGAGAAAATTTCAGATCCTGCAGCTGAGCGAGATGAAGTGCGGCTGGGCTTTTAGAACTATTTTTTAGAACTCCAGGAGGGGGGTTGTGTAATGGCTGATGTTATCAATGGTAGAATATATGATATGAATGTTAATACCCAAACGAATGTGATAAATATTTATGATAGACAAATCTGATGTTTGCATCACCAATCAGAATAGCAATCAATCATGTTATAGTAAAATTACTACTTGGTGGCTCATCCCACCAATCGTAAGTGGGTTATAACCCCAGTGATTTCAGTGGATTAACCCTACTTATAAGCCATTTACGATTCGTGGGTAGTTCGCCACCAAGTAGTTCTCTTTCTCAAACATGATATGGCTATGGATCAATACCTATACATCCCATTTTTAGGGGAATGAACATCCATTTACCAGCTATTTTGATGTTCACCAGGGGTACAAGGTTTTGACCCATCCCCATATCTTTGACATCCCTGTTTTCCCACGGTTCACAAATCGCCTCCGGTGACTCACATGGCTGGAAAATCCAGCCCACGATGAGCTGGAGATTATCCCAGCTCTAAAGCTCCATTTATAAGGGATGATTCCAGCTATAAACCAGTAATAGGATATTTTCCGGCCATATTTTACTACTATCATTAATAGGAATAAGCCATTAATAAGATATTTTCAGCCATATTTTGTGGGAGATAAACCATTAATGTAGCTGATTCCCCAATCATCATTTCCACTAAAATCTCCCACTGTGGCGTTGGCTGAATTCCCATGACCCATTTGTCTGTCATCCGACAACCAGAGGCCGCCCCAGCAGGGAAGGCATCCCAGTTAGGCATGTTTCATGACAAAACATGCTGGTTGCTGGTGACTGGAACATGCTGGTTGGGATAATCCTGGTTAATCATGGTTAATAATGGTTGATAATGGTTAATATTGGGAGAATATAACTGGTTGATGGTGACTGGAATTTTATGACTTTCCCATCATATTGGGAATGTCATCATCCCAACTGACGCTCACTCATCTCTTTCAGAGGGGTAGGTTGAAACCACCAACCAGCATGTGAACCATGGAACCATGTTGTGGTCTGCCAGGCAAGGACCAGTACGGTTTCGAGTTGTACGAGCAGCGCCACGGCCTACAGCGCGACGATGCAGACGGACGGCGACAGAAGTATCGGCCCAACTATGAGCCACTCGGCATAGGGCAAAGGGCGTAGTTTAGGCCATTTTCTTTGGGAAAATCGATGATCTGGTTGGTGGTTTGGAACATGTTTCCATTCAGTTGGGAATATCATCATCCCAACTGACGAACTCCATCGTTTTTCAGAGGGGTTGGTAGGTATACCACCAAGCAGTGAAGCAAGAAACATCTGGATCATCTGGGATTGAAGCAGTGAAATTTCACCAACATTTTGGATTTTTTTCAGTGAGACATAAATGGTGATCTACCCACTGGAAAAAGAACACAAAACGATGTGGAAAAGCCATGATTTCCAGTTAAAATGGTGGGTTTTCCACATCTATGTTTGTTTAGAGGAGGGTTCCGTGTTCTATACAGAATGTGAACGCCCTATTTTTCAGACTTTGGATAACAATTTTCTGAATTATCCCCCAGTATATCATATCACCAGAAAAATTACGTTTTCATCCCCATTGAAGTCTGATTTTTATGGCCATTTGTGGGGGTATTTTCATGGGGATACCGGGATGATAAGTCAAGAGATTTCATGGGCTATTACCCTTTGGTAAACGTTTACATAACTATGGAAAATCACCATTTTTAATGGGAAAACTCACTATAAATGGCCATTTTCAATAGCTTTTTGTATGTTTACCAGAGAGTAAAATATGTTATATCTACAATTTACGACGGCTTTACGGCTATTTTTCATGAGAGATCGCAATATGGGATGTCTTGAAACAGGGGATGTTGTTTCCTCCAATTTATGTCCTAACTTGAATTTCCGGGCTCCTGGTTTTGGAAACTGCATAAGTTTCATGAAGTTTCAAGATGTTTGGCCATCAATTTGAGAAAGCCCAATTCGATATTCTGAGTGTATGGGTAGAATTCTGTGGATATAGACACCTATGGAAAAATCCAGAATATCTCAGAATTTCAACAAATTTGGATATTCTGGGATATCAACAAATTTCTATGGACATCTATGGAAATTCTGTGTGGGATTTTCGTGAAGTTCGGCGCGGCCAAGGTTTTGGGGCGCACCAGCTCCTTGATTTGTGGGAGCCATGGAGATGATTTTTGATGATGATTTTTCATTGGGCACCTATAGGATGGAGATATAGTGGGATATTATATATATATGGGATATAAATACTGATAAATGATATAATGTGGGTAAAACAATGCCATGAACCAGTGCTTAGTCAATCCCGGAAAAAACCCATTAATCACTGGATATTAATAGATATTAATGGGATAATGGATATTCATGTGGGTAAAACAATTTCCTGTTTACCATCCCCCAGTCATCTACATGTTTATAGGTGGTATGTTTACCATTCCAATATATGGGTGGTTTATGACATTGTTTTAGCCACATTACAGCATATTACAGCCATTTGTTTACTGATAATTGTTATTCTTATAGCCATTACCATACCATATTATACCTATTATCTAATTGTCATTCTTATGCCCATTACCCTCTGGTGAACAAACATAGCTATTGAAAATGGCCATTGATAGTTGATTTACCCATTAAAACTGGTGATGTTTCATCCCAACTGACTTTCATATTTTTTTTTTCAGAGGGGGAGGTATACCACCAACCATTTATACCGGTACTTATAATGAATCATTCATAAATCTTATACAATATACCAAATTATCTATACCATATTATTGATGTTATTCTATTTTACCGTACCATATTATACCCATTACTACACCTATGAAATCATGATGAAGGTGCTAAGGTCACCTTCCAGTCCTATGGATTTTGCTGGTCATTTGACACAAAAACATCGAAAAAGCACGGCAAAAACACTGAAGGCGCATTACAATGGCATTGGATTCTGATGATATAACCGTATGTATTCCATGGTATTCCCTTATATTCCCATGATATTTTGATATGTTATGTCCATTCTATTCGCATGGTGTTCCAATGATCTTCATATCTTCGGAGTTTTTCGAGGTCCTGTTGCTTTTGAACCTACCAAAATCCTCGGTGGCTGGAACTTTTGTCGATGTGGGATCCTTTATGCCACCTGCACGGAGAGGGGGACGGGACGGAGAGTGCATGGCATGTGGGCATGTGGTGGTGAATGATGGCTGGTTGGACATGTGATTTTTGTTGATGTGTTTTGGGTGTTTCAGAACTGGGTCAATCCACTCTGATGTTCGATGTTTCAAACCAGATATGCTGATAGCAAGACGGAGCTGGACTTGCGTAAGCCCCAGAGGTACTTTGATAAAATGTCGTGTCTCTCTTTTTTGGGTGACCACAGCTCTTGCCCCTTGCTGTTTTCAAATTCAAACTCTGGAATATGAATCTGGGAAGCCTTGCGCAAAATTGCGCAACATCAGGCGCCGATCATGTCTCACCTGCATCACCGATGGATCACCCTTGGTCCTATCAAACCCAAATGCCTTGATCAATGTTTGATGCATCACCGATGGATCACCCGGTTTGATCAATGTTTGATGCCTAAATCATGCCATGAATTACCTTACATCACCATGTCAAAGCCTTGACTGATTTTTAACTCCCATATCTTTCCCATCTTCAACCCATTTTCCCATCTCTTCCCTTTTTCTCCGAAAAAAAACGGTGTTTTTTTTTCCCCAGGTACGGCCTGCTGGTGGCGATGCACAGCTACGGCCTGGGCGGCAAACCCTTGGGCTCCGTCGCGAAGTTCACGGAGCTCTGCCGCCAGGTGCTGGGCGAAGCGGCGATGCCCTCGGAGGAACATCTGGTCTGTGGCAGCCTGGATGGTTGGGGGGGCTGGGGCTGGGTTGGATGTACTAATGTTGTCCAATGCTTATGGATGTTTGATATTGTTTGATAGTTTTTGTTTTTGGTTCCCCACCTGCCAGGTGAGGGTTGTTAGATTTTATCAGAGTTGTTCTTCTCCTCTTCCTCCTCGGCTAGCTGTAGCTATCCTCCTCCTCCTCCTCTTCCTCCTCCTCGTCCTCCTCCTCCTTCTCCTCCGCCTGTTTCTCCTCGACCATGTCTGCATCAACTTCCACCTCAACTTCCGCCTTGCCAACTCTTGGCC
>Ga0126342_10022396_pt1 | contig 10434 bp, 10 predicted proteins | sample Cyp1metagenome_FD_92528 | JGI IMG/M metagenome (GOLD analysis project Ga0126342, IMG submission 92528) | Coral microbial communities from Lord Howe Island, Old Settlement Bay, Australia - Cyphastrea 1 metagenome | ecosystem: Host-associated > Invertebrates > Cnidaria > Coral ...
TGCCCTCCGGTTTGTTCAGTGCAAAGAGCTCCGGCTCTGCGTTGGCAATTTCGGCGTCTTAACTACTTCACTTCGGTGAGGAGCAGGTTGACGTCCTCCTCCAATCCAATCCAATCCGACCTATGTGACGAGGGCTTGGTGTATCTTCGAAAGCTACGTCGCGGCCTTATTATTTTTTTTTCTGTCCAGAATCACGTGGGCGCACGTGGGGTTTGGGTCAAACTTGGCGTACTGAAACATGCGTACCCAAACATGAAATATGTTTACTACGAAAAGACGACGGACACCTCTAGTTGTCAAGGTCTTATAAGTTTGATCCTGTGATATTTTTTGCTTTATATAGCAAACTACATGTCGTGATTTTTCGCTTTTTCTTTTTTGAAATATACGTAAACAGCGAGTTGCAGGCAAAAGGGCCAAGCGGGGCAAAACGGCACAACACAAAACAGCCACCGTCCTGAACATGGAATGAGGTGTGTATCGCGCAGGAGATACCGATGAACATCATACTCCCCAACACGGCTGAGACCTTTTTCCGGGAAGCTATGGAAGCGGGCAGGCGACTTGCCAACCCAAGCAAGCGCCACCAAACTCCATCAAATGTCAGATCAAAACGGTGCCAATCAATGCCCAGATTTATGAAAATGATTTAAAAAAATCTGATTAGAATGGCTGCCATTGAATGGAACCACTTTTTCATTGGCATGAGCTGCTTCAGTTGCCTTGATGACGTGACAAGGATCAGAGTGCTGACTGGCGCCGTGGATGAGCTCAACGTTCGGCACGCAAGGGCGGGATCCGAGCAGGACGAGGCAAGCAGAAGCCAAAGTGGTGAAATTCGCTGTGAAGCTTAAGCATTTTAGAGGCGGCATTCAGCTTCTCTTCTTTGTGTATTTTTGACAACATGCCCTGGTAGTCCCAGCAGTGTTTTCAGTCTTCTAAACTTCCGTTTGCTGCACAGTCTGACAGTCTGAGACAGGATATGATTAAGCAGATCATCCTCAACACCACTGGTTTTGATGCCGTGAATCGAGCCGTGCGCTCCCGGCTGATAGACCAGTTGACAGTTTTGCTCCATGGCTGCAAGCTTGGTGAATTCGAGGGGTGATAGCATCGAGCATTCACTGATCGATGATGATGATGATGATGATGATGAGGATGAGATCATGGGGATCATTGTGATAGTGACGGTGAGGATACTGAAAGGGTTGCCTTTTATCCTTGCATTTTTATCATTTTTACTGAACCAATGGAATAAGATTGTCACCCACAAATAAAACCATGGACGCACCAGTCGAGAGTCACGGAGCATTCCAAACTGATTGATAGAAATGGTGGGAAGAAATTGTGCGATTTCAATACTGGAACAAATCCACAGGATGAGAAAACATGCTGAAACACACACACACACATATATATATATATATAAATATACTTACGAACCTGCCAAAAGGTGCTCCCGGACAGCCATAGCTATGTTCGCGCAACGGAGGTTTCGCGAACTTTTCACGCCGCAACCGTCCTGACAGCAGACTTGTCTTCCATGCGAAGGATTTGCGGCGGAGATGTTCAATATATTTATGAATGTCTAGGCCAGCTCATGATGCAGGATGATAATCATTGACTCATTGTCGATGTATCTGTTTTAAATGCTACTGTAATTAATTAGAATGACATGATATGACATGATTATAACATATTATGAACCTGTGGAAGGAGGGTTGTGATCTTGGCTGAGATTTGGAAGGGATGTTTCTAAAGTCAGTCATTGCTTCGTACATCATGAGCCACCGAGCACTCCCAATTCATGAATTAATTAAGAGGGCAATGACCCATAGTTTGATACTGCTTGATGCCAGCGGCTTTTGATGCTCTTGGAGATGGTGGGCTGGGGTGTTTGGAGTCACAACCGGATGGAAAGGCAAACTAAGAGCGCCACAGAAATGATAGCGCGAAACTTACATCACGAAAACCATCTCTCCGTCTCCTGATGCTTTGCAGCAAGTGCATTTATTCGATGGATTGAAAAGGCAGAAATGGCGGATGTGGGGGTGTGTTTGTGGTTTTGTGGTGTTTTGTGTGTGTGTGTGTGAAGTTCTTTTCCGCTATCAGGGGTATCGGTTGGCTATTCCTTGGCAGTGTATCGTGGCCTGATCAATTGCCTGGCTGATACTTCCCAAGACATGCAAAGACACTGCTTAGCTTGTTTGCTTTTGAAGCGTTTCTCAAGGACTCAAGATGATTTACTTCAGTGTTTTTGCACTGGCATGTGCCACCTTTCCATTCTTGCACTCAATATTAGATTCCGGTCTTCATGTCAGCTTCATAAGAAGTTTTTGGCGCTGATTGTGTATTCACGTTTTCGGATCAAAGGTGACCACAGCTGGGCCAAAATTGTGTACAGTGAAAGAGGGCAAACGGCATCATGAATACTTGGGGGTCATAGATAAGTAAGGTCCTTTGTGCTCCCACATACCCCCAAATACACTTCAGAACAAATTGCTTCCATGCAAGTGTCTTACTCTTTCATCCAGCGCAGTCAAAGATCCATTGTAAAAAGACAGAACTATGCGTTCCATTGTGTTCCCAAAGTTAGCCCGGGGAACGAGAATCCTCAAGTGCCTGAAGAATGGCGACGAGTGGCATGTTCATGTTTCAGAGCGCATCACTCCACAAGGTGTTTGGAAGATTCAAACCATGGCAACATCTTGGCTGTGCCTTTTGATTTTGCCAGCCGCGGCGCAAGTGGTTCATCAGTGGACTCGTCAGCGCGGTGGTGAGGGCTGGGACTATGCTCGTGCATTGCAGGCGGACAGGGTGTCTGAATCTTTTTCATGGAGCCAAGCTTCAGAACTCCATTCGATGTTCCGTTTGTCCACAATTTCTGAGCCTCTCCAAGGTCAATGTCGATATCAATATCCCCTACCTTGTGAACTCAATTGAGAGCATGAAAGCTCCCCTCTTCTGGGGACCCTCAGGGTCCATGCATCAGCCCTGAAGGGTTTCAAGCTTATGCCTTCCACAGGGGCTGGATTTGGTTGGTGCATGGTGATACAGCTTCAACCTTTTGATATCTTTTAATATTTTTTGACCATTGGCTCGTCTACATATGTTTGTCAGATTTACCAGCATTGCTTATGGATCTTATGGAATCTGATGAGAATCATTGGATGACAAAAATCAGACGAAAGCAAATATTGCATGTGACCAGAGAATGCCGAAGCAACCAACACCGAGACTCGATTTATGGTTTTCGTCCTAGTGCAGTGGGCCACGCAGTTGTTGATTTGATGTCATCGTCGTCACTTCACTTTTTTCCTGGCTTTTGTCCAGTGGATTTCTTGGTCTTGTTTTCACCATGCGCATCTGTGGTACCTCAAAATGACCACTGGTCGCGCAGGTCAATGCCACGGGCAACATTTGGCTGGCGATACGACAAGCTCCCTGGATGAACATACTGCGGCGGATCTGACATTTTCTTGATCCGATTCGAAGCTCGGGGTGTCCACCAGACCCATCAACGCGGTGGTGACGATGTACTGTAAGGCTTGTGCCCTGCAGGTGGGCGGGGTGCGACGTTGTTCTTCTTGTGTTCTTTTCCACGGAGCAATGTTTTTGGAACTCCGATCAATCTCTGTGGTGTCCTTATTTATAAGTTTGATATCCCCTCATTTGCTCTTTTGCAAAAGTTAAAGTGATGACTCTAGACTCTAGACCATATAAACTGAATTTGCCCAGCTTCGCAAGCCAACAATAACAGCGGGTTCCAGGGTTCCAGCATTGCAGTTCCGTTTCGGTTTTTAGGTTCGGCAAAAACGACGCACCACTCTTAAGAAAATGAAACGATGTCCCAAAACATGTTAGGCAAACAGTCTTGGGAAGATGTCTTGAGCTATGACCCCTCCTGGCCGAATTTTAGACCTTGGCAAGAGCGCCGAAAAGCCTTGAAAACTCTATGAGAATCTCTCACCATCACATGAGCTGAATCCGGCTATTGCACAGTCTCCATGTATGTACATGATTGTAAACATGTATTTTTTACGTGAAGAGCCAGACTTTTTGACATTTGGTTGTCTTTGTTCACAGGAATGTACTGACAAAATCTGATGAGAAGCGTTGTGCGTTGATTTCCGACATTAAGCAAAGACTGGCAGGTGAGCAGCGCACCCCAACATAGCCAGCATTCGATGTTTGCTAAGAGCAACCTTGCTAGAAAAAATCAGAACGTCGATATCGTTCGAGATTGCAATTTTCATCAATTTTCGAGCTTAAGGAGAGCGCACTTGAGTCTCAGACGTCTCCCGGTTTACAACGTGCGTTTGGCACAATTCGCAGCTGTCCCAGGATGATCTGTGAGACCGTGTAGCATCCAACGAGTGTGACCTTTCGAGGCGTGGATATTCCTTTGGAGCGACTTGCTTGGCCTAGCCCCTGTCGAAGAAATGCGGGGGTGAAGATCCACCAATTCAAATTGGATCCGGAAGGGCCCCACCAAGTCTGAGCGACTTTATCTCCATTGATCCTGCGGGGTATTATATAGCTGTGTATCATCCGATGCACGTCCTGGCAGTGTCTGGCATGGTTTGACTAGTTGATCTAATGGACTCCATCTGTTCCATTCTATTCTTAGATGTGAGATGTGGATATAGAATTCGGACTGATCCTCTGATCTCGACTGTCAACTGTCAGGTCAGCAGGTTCCAAACAAGTTGTTGTCGTTGTTCATTGTGGCACAGGGTGCGATCCCGAGTGGCTAGAGCATCCAGGGGGATTCTGAACTCTAGTTCTTCAAGAATGTTACGGCTCCATCATTAGCAATCATAATCAACCACTATTAATTAAGAATGAATGATTGGCAATTAAGAGTGGTTGATTTATTAAAATACTATATGGTATACATATATAGCGATTAGTACAATGTTGGTAGTGACCACTAGTATACCATCAATGGACCATGCTGGATGAAGGTCGCCAGCTCTGTCGCTTCGAGCTGTCAGCAATTCACTCCTTGGAAGCACACGTTTCAACATCAGCTGGTTGACGGAGAGACGGCATGGCTTTCTCGCCGCGACACATATTGGCTCAGTTTCTGACTCCCTCAGGCCAACGTTTTCAAATGAGACATGCTCCTCACCCGAATAGCATTATCGCTGCATGTGCTTACATGCGTTGCCCTGGCTGGTGGATGCACATCAGAGTGCGATGACTCTGGCATGCTGCAGAGACTGCCTGGTACTGCGCTGGTCGAAGGTGCCGGGATTCGTCCCCGCTTCCGTGGGCGCGGAAGTGGACGCTTGGGGCGCTTGAAAAAGCTGACCCGGCAGCGGGGAGGTTCACGGCGCTTTGTCAGAGGCAGTGGGAAGTTGTTCATTTCAGCGGAAGCCAATGGCTTTGTTGATATGCGAGAGGAGAACGAGATTCCATTTCTTCGAGGGAAGTTTACTACAGCTGCTCTGATCTATCTCACAGTGTCCCATATTGGGATGATGGACTTCTATCGAGAGGCTCAACATCAAATTAAAATAGTCAAGAGATGCTGAAAATTGGGTCTTCCCAAAATTCGGGATGTCCAAAGGTCCAAAACCATGGCTTAACATCATGTTAACATAGATCAGTTTGGATCAGTTTGGCTTGTTGGACCAGTCTTGAGAAACGGAGAAACGTTAAATGTGGCTTGACCATTGTTCGCCATTGTTCCTTGTTTGTGCGAGGCCACTGCGCGTGTAAAAAAGAACAACCCCGGGCTGCAGATTGAGCATCTTGGCAGATGCAGTACATTTGGCCATGGGTCAGAAATGGGTACCCCACCCCTAAAATGTCCATGGAAAATATCATCAAATGGGGCCAAACGTAATTTTTGACCTGAAGACCTTGGCAAGAACAATGTCCCAACAATGTACCTTGATACACATCACGCCGCCGGTAGGCCAGGCTGAAGTGAACGAAGTCGGTGGTATGGGATGTATGGGGTGTATGGGGATATGCGCGGCAGGTCCGGAATCTTGGTCAAGGTGATGGACTGTAAATGACTGTACTATGCGGCAATTCTGTGACGGTAGGGAGATTGATTCTTGGCGGACGTGTTTCAGAGATGATCATGACATGGAAGGTTTGGGAGTTGACGGCAAGGTGAGATCGCAGTGATACTTTGTCGCTTTGTTTGGGTTTGGTCTTGACAACATCTGTTGGGTCGATGCCAAAAAGACTTCGAAAAACGAGAAGGCAGATGGAGACCGTGTTGTCCGTTCGGTTGCTTGGAAATGGGCACATTTCCGGAGAAAGATGGGCATCCAACAAGCAAGAACCGGAACAGAATCCAACCTGCCCCCCCGAAATTGGACTATGATTGACCACCCCAGTGGACACGCGATTTTTCATGGTTTTGCAAGCGGTATGTAGGTGCTTGGGCCTATAGGCCACATGGTTGCCTCTCGTCTCTCGTGCTGTCAAGATGAATGTGTTTCCATGGTATCAAGAGGCACCTTTTTGAACACTAGCAAGCCGGATGTGAAGGACCTAGAAACTTCTTAGAATCAGTGCTCAAAGACCGGCTTAAACACGTAATTTTCGCGCCACCAAAACTGAAGCTCTCGTAAATAGTTGGGATGGGTTTGGCAAAGGTGACGATGGTAGAATTAAAAAACATTGAACAAACAATTGAATGAATGCGGGGGACAAAAAGTGGGGACACTAAGGCCTCAATGGTGTTTATTTGGGGCATGTAGGGTGGCTCCCCACATTTTCTAGTAGTTCTTGAAAACCAACGCTTCTCAGCATTACGTAATGGTCACAAACACCCCCCCCAGGCCCTTCTGAGGCCTTACAATTTTTCAGTGCCTTGATTTTTGAATCTTTTTGCCGATTTTTGCCAGCTTATTTTGATGTTCACCAAGAAAAACGGGGTTGCCATGACCATCCATGACCCATACCATCCCATAGCCATTGGGTTTCATGAGTCGCGAAGGTATTGGCTGCAGTTCGACACTGACCAGCATGACTCCACTCCAACATCTAAGTGCGCAACAGTGGGTGCTGCATCGTGTGCTACATACATCAAGGAATACATTGAAAAAACCAATCCGCAGTTGAGCTCCAAGGTTGCTGGCATCCACTTCGACAACGAGGGTGTTGGAGGCAACTTGAAAGCCATTGTGGAGGCTTGGGACCAGGTTCGCAGTGAGCTCGGCGTGAAGATCTCCTTCACCAAAGGGATCGGAAATTGTGGAACCCAAACGATCTTTGGTGTCAGCTTTGACTACTGCTTGGGGCAGAGCTATACGGATGACACCGCGAAGATCTATGTTACTTGGACATACTTGGACCAGAAGTCCAACAAACATCAACAAACCATCCATCGATCAAACTCTTGAAGTTGATTAATGACACCATCCATGCAGCTCTTTTTAAATTGCCCCGTGTTGGGCTTTGAGGTGCAGACGCCATGCGGAGGTATCAACACGAAAGTCTTGTGGGAGAAATGGGCTGGCAAGGCCGGGAAGGGCTGTGGATGGTGAACATTTGTCCCCAAAATTTACGCCATAGATAGGTGGTATGAACCGATATAAACCATCCAGACATGGTGGGTTTATGAACTTGTCATGCCCACAGCGGGGCGAGGGATTTTGCTTACGACTATGGTGATCACCGACCGGGATGTAGCGCCGTCGCGCTCTGGTCTTGCTGTCTCTGTGTACCTTTCCACGTCGAACACACAACACACACATGCCATTGTGAAAACTTGGAGTTTACTACCATTTATTACCTATATTGGGGAATGGTCATCAGCTCATTAATAGATTAATAGGGGGTTATAAAGTATACTGTATACTGTAGACATTATGTGTAGGAGTCCCTAACACCATACCCCATATACATCCATATACCAAGTTTTGACCATGGTACACTTGGTCACACATGCATCTGTATTGTTCTGCAATGGCTGCACATGCTGAGCTGCTGTGACCTGCTTGTGACCAGCATCACTCTATACCTTGCGCAGGTCACAACAGGCGGCTATTCGGTTCCGATGCTTTGCGCCGGGGGCAACTGCCAAGGAGATTTGCCGGGATTTTTGGTAAGCCGACCCAGCTTGTTTGAGCCGTTGGGGATTTCAAAATTTCTCAAAGTTGACACCCAAATCATCCCAAGACAGGCTGTCACAGGTCTCTGTTGCAACCTTTACCATGGTTTGCGGCCAGGTCATGGTGGACCTTGCAACATCGATGAGAGACTGAGCACCTCGGGAATCGCAGAGGTCGTTCAGAGCATCGACATCAGCATCTTGGACTGCGAGGCCGTGGTGTTTCTCAAGATGGGGAGCTGGGTATGCCGAATCCATGGTATTCAATAGGAAAATACATGAAAATACAGATTCACGGGGAGTAATGTTTACCATTTAAAACCATTTAATAGGAAAATCCATGGTATTGAATATGGTAAACTATTGGGTACCCCAATTATGAACAATCACCATGCGATGAACTTGAATCAGTTGTCCATCTGACTCAGGGAACCAGCAACCACTTTAGGAGAGGACATATTTGTAGAATTTTGTAGATATCAAATCACTATATAATGTTCCATAGGAACAAATGGTGGGAAGTATGGGGAGGTAACTTAACGGTCATGGCTTTCCAGCCGAGGTCTCTACCCGAACATGGCTTTGTGGTACGGTTCGGGAGTTCAGCCTCAAATCTGCCCGCGCTGCACAGCTGATGAGAAGGCGGGGACTGCAATGATTTGAAGTCTGAAAGTTCAATGGATGCATCGTCATTAAGATGTGATTAAGACTTTAAGACACAAGCCTCAATTGAACACGCCCAAAGTTCTTCATGTTGAGATGGTGAGGTTGATCTTTCTGGCGTCGACTGCAACTTGCTGACAGCCGTCATTGACTGCAACTATCCAAGCCCAGTTCTTTGCACAAAGGCTCTCAGGAAATGTGAGGGGCCAGAGTGGCAAAAGGAAGGCTGGAGCACCTATTGCAAAGCCAATGGGAAGTGCCATTTCAGCCAGGTCAAGCCGCCTACGCCTTGCTCTGAGTTCAGAATGGAGATTGAGGCTTGCAAGAGTTTGAGCAGCTCCAGCCTGTGGGGCTTTGGTGCGGGTGCATGCTCCTTCAACAACCCAGATCTTCATCCAATACCGGTTGGGCCCATGCAAGACTTTGTTGATGAGCAGGTGTCTACAAAGTATACATACCTCGGTGGCAGTAAGATCACGAACTGCACGCCGGATGGTTTGCTTTGCACCCACGGAGACGGTAATCCAAGCGCCAAAAACCTGGGTGCATGCCAACGGCAGCTTGGAGGGATGGGTCAACTCTTAGACGAGAAGGCAGAAGAATTCCAAGACATTTGCGACGTCGATGAAGATTTGAAGAAAACCTGTGGTGGTAGCTGCCTACGTGGCATGTGCCTTGATAAGCTGCCGCCGGCGCCTGCAGGAGCTTTGAAGATGCCAAAGATTTTGCTGTATCATGGTGGTATTGTTGGCGCGCCAGCTTTCAGCACGCCTTGCTACAAACAGTACCTGGATGATGTTCTGCGCTTTGTCATAGAGAAAAACATCAACACCATCCTCCTGAATGTCATGGCTCCAATTCCAAAAAGCACCAGCCATGATGCTCAATTCCCTTACTATGAGGATCCCGCCTGGATCGCAGCCAACTTTCTGGACAGGTTGCCTCCGAGTGTCAAAGCAGGTGCCCTCTTCGGCAATGTGAAGCTCGATTCGAGCGGATGGAATTTTCAGAACAGCAGCTTCAATATCTACAAGGACTCCTTGCAAGGTTTGGGAGTGAATGCTTGCAACTACACACACAAACTGGTACGAGTGCATTTCCTTAAGAGAATATGATAGGATTCAGGATAAAGACAGATGGGACAGATCTACCGATCTCATTGGTTGATTTTGGGGTACAATATGGGGTTTGGTTCACAGCTCTGTCTTGACTGACTCCAGAATTGGTTGGTGACGATTCCGTGCCAGAGGTGGTGTAATTTGAGCAGGCCCCACAATTCACCACTACAAATCAACCCTTCTTTCCTGAACGTAAATTTTCAATGAAGAATACCCTTATCATCCCTTATCATCCCTTACCCTATACCCGTTCGTTGGTATTCCTATTTTGGATGATCACGATCCCGCTTCAGCAAGATCAGTGGTTTAAATCTCAGATCATTTCAGATTATAACATATTGTACATATTAATTATCGAAGGAAGTTTAGAAGTCAAACTTCCGACAATATGGAGAGATGAAAAGCAGAGCAGGGAAGAGGCAGAGAGAAGAGAAAGATTAGAAGAAAGACGAGTAGAAGAGAAAGAGTAAAAAGACAGAAGATGCAGATGCGCGAAAAGGTAGGAAAGTCGCGAAACACTGTGTTTTTCCAATGATTTGTGGCTCCGGAGGGTCGAAAAGTAGGCTCGCTAAA